>Ga0302326_10002739_pt1 | contig 42424 bp, 35 predicted proteins | sample Palsa_T0_3_FD_202264 | JGI IMG/M metagenome (GOLD analysis project Ga0302326, IMG submission 202264) | Peat permafrost microbial communities from Stordalen Mire near Abisko, Sweden - Palsa_T0_3 | ecosystem: Environmental > Terrestrial > Soil > Palsa > Peat permafrost | place: Sweden: Abisko...
GTAGAACTCGTTCGTTGCCGTGCCCGAGATTCACGGCTACGGGTCCGGACGTCACGTCGATATAGCGCCGGCCGTCCGTGTCCCACACGTGCACACCCTGTGCGCGACTGACACGCGGCAGCGGTGGGTCGCCTTGAGAGGTCCAGAAGCGCTGGATGCCGCCGGCACTGCGCGCTTTTGCAGGATTGTCGGGCTTGTCAGCCACCTGGTGCGGACTCGACTGGATGCAGCGGAACTTACTGCGAACCATACTACTAGATGGCGAGCCTCTTCTGCTTCTCCGAGCGACTCTTCGAGGGTGCGCGGTTGACGCTGACTGCGCCACCGTGCATGAATGATCAGCGAGGACAACGCATGCCGCGGCATCGCCGCAATCGTCGGTGGCATCAGAATCTCTAGAGATGCCCGATGAGGCGGTGCGCGCGCAGTTGCACGAACGCACGGGCATTTATGTCGCATATTGTGTCTCTTCGGGAAGCCATCGCGGAAAACGTGCACGACGGCGACACCGTGGCGCTTGAAGGGTTTACGCATCTCATTCCGTTCGCCGCGGGTCACGAGGTGATCCGCCAGAAGCGGCGCAATCTGTCACTCGTACGCATGACGCCCGATCTCATTTACGATCAGCTGATTGGCATGGGCTGCGCTGCGCGCCTCACGTTCTCCTGGGGCGGCAATCCAGGTGCAGGCTCCCTATATAGATTCCGCGATGCTATTGAGAACGACTGGCCGCAGCCCCTTGAGATCGAAGAGCGCAGTCATGCCGACATTGCCAGCGCCTACGTCGCAGGAGCGGCAAATCTTCCCTTCAGCGTGATGCGCGGCTACACCGGGTCTGACCTGCCCAAATACAACGACCGAATCCGCTTCATCACCTGTCCGTTCACTGCTGAGCGCCTCGCTGCAACGCCGTCGATCCGACCGGATGTGACGGTCATTCATGCGCAGAAGGCCGATAGACAGGGCAATGTCCTCCTATGGGGGATTCTCGGCGTGCAGAAGGAGGCTGCGCTCGCGGCGAAGCGCGTGGTCGTAACAGTTGAAGAGATCGTCGATGATTTGGGTGCGCCACCCAATTCCTGCGTGCTGCCTCAGTGGGTCATCAGCGCGGTATCTCTCGTGCCTGGAGGCGCCTTCCCATCCTACGCGCTCGGTTATTACGAACGCGACAATCGCTTCTACAAGGCATGGAACGGAATTGCGCGCGATCGCGACACATTCCTCGCGTGGATGCAGCGCCACATTTTGCAGACGGCCGATTTTGCCGAGTTCCGGCGTACGCTCGAAGGCGCGCCGCACGGGAGTCAACACTCTTGAGCGCGGACGCCTATTCGACGAGTGAGATGATGAGCGTAGCGGCCGCGCGCCGACTGCGCGATGGAGCTGTGTGCTTCGTGGGCATCGGGTTGCCCTCGACCGCCGCCAATCTCGCACGCCTGACGCACGCGCCACGCGTCAGACTGATCTATGAATCAGGCACCATCGGTGCGAAACCCGCCGTGCTGCCATTGTCGATCGGCGACGGTGAGCTCGCGACCAGCGCAGACACCGTGGTCTCAACCCCTGAAATCTTCCGCTACTACCTGCAGGGCGGGCGCATCGATGTGGGTTTCCTTGGCGCGGCGCAGATCGATCGCTTCGCCAACATCAATACGACGGTCATCGGCTCCTACCGGAAGCCGAAGACCCGCCTGCCCGGCGCCGGAGGCGCACCGGAAATTGCAGCGCTCGCCGGCGAGGTGCTCATCATCATGCAGCACAGCGCCCGCGCACTCGTCAAAAAACTCGATTTCGTAACATCCGTCGGCTTCCTCGACGGCGGCGATGCTCGCGAGCGCGCCGGCCTGCCGGGCAAGGGTCCCGTGGCAGTCATCACGGATCTGTGCATCCTCGAGCCCGATCCGGCGACGCGCGAGCTGCAGGTTGCATCCATCCATCCCGGGGTCGAGCGCGCAACGATCGATGCGGCCACCGGTTGGCCCATACGGTACTTTTCGCAGGTCCGGGGTACCGAGCCGCCCGGTGCGGGTGAGCTGCGCGCGCTGCGCGAACTCATGCTGCGCACCGCAGCCGCGCACGGAAGCGCCGCCGAAGGCAGCTCTTCGCTCGCCTGAACCTACTGCCTGTGTCCCCGCTTTGCCGACCGGCTGAGCTTCACTCGAGTCTGCAGCAGGTACACCGCAACGCTCGCACCCATGAGCGCGAACAAGCCCATGATTTCCGCGCGTGAACCCAGTGCAATCAGCGCAAGCATGCTAGCGATGCCAACGATCGTCGCGGTTCCCAGCCAGCGAAAGTTCAGGGGCTGACCGCTCCTCGCCACCCCGCGGCGCGCGAGCCACCAGGTGGCGGCACACCCCGCGATGTACAACGGGGCGGTCGTAAGTGCCGACAGCACTGCGAGCTCAGCGAAAGTGCCGGTGAGCGCCAAGGCGACGGCGATGGCTGCGTAGCAGATGATCGCGACGTGCGGCGCGTGGCTGCGCGGATGAACTCGTCCCAGCGCTCTCGGCAGGAGCCCATCGCGTGCAAATGCGAACAAAACGCGTGGGGTGCCGAGAATGTCGCTGCTGAGAAACCCAAACATCGAGACCGCGGCGCCTGCCAGCATCAACCAGCGCAGCGCCGGGCTGATCTTACCCATCGCATCGGCAAGCGGCGTCGTGGACAGCGCCAATGCCGGACCCAGGATTCCCTGTGCGACGATCTGGATGCCCACGTACAGCAGGGTCACTGCCGCCATCCCCAGGGCCAGCGCGCGTGGAATCGTACGTTCCGGCTGCGCGACCTCGCCGCTGGCACTGAGCGCAGTCTCCATTCCCATGAATGCGAACACCGCGAGGATCACGGCACGTCCCAGACCCGTGCCAGCGGCTGCGGTGGATTGATGGAAATTCCCAAATTGGATTGCGCCTGCACCGGCGATGACGAATATCACCAGCGGCGCCACTTTCAGGAGGGTCGTTGCATTCACAAGTCGAATGCCGTACTTGACCCCGCCGACATTGACGCAAGCGATGCCACCGACGACGCCGACGATGATCAGTGCATGCGCGGAAGTCCTTAACGGCTCGGCCAACAGGCTTGCTCCCACGTCTGCCAGTGCCGCCGCGATCCCGCCACAGGCAAGCACGTCGCCGAACCACAGCAGTGTGCCAGCGACATAGCCAGTGAGCGGGCCAAACGCGCCTTCAATGTATCCGTAAGCGCCGCCGCTGCTGGGTATGCGACTGCCGCCTTCGGCGAAACAAATCGCCACTGCTCCGACTGCGAGCGCGCACAGGAGAATGACAAGCGGCGCGTACGCTCCGCTGTTGGCGGCGAGCGCCGCCGGCACGACAAAGATTGAGGCGCCTACGACGATACCGATGATGCTGGCCGCAAGGCCCCACGGCCCAACCGCGCGTACCAGTCCGGCGTCGCGTTGATCTGTTTGCATTCGCTCGGGCGCTGACAACGCTCTTATTTCAGAAGCGGATGGTCTTCTGGCAGCTGTCTTGCGTACCACATCGCCAGTTTGTGCCGCAACGCGGCTTCGCCGACCTGATCTTCCGGTAATGGCTGCAGCAGCTTGTCATGCACCAGCAGTCTGTAGACATAGAGGAGTTTCAGACTCGCGGAATCGCTGGGCTCAAACTCGACGGCGCCGCGCTCTTCCGCATATTTCATGGCCTCATGCAACGCAGCCTTGAACAATTCAGCCTCGTGTTTCAGTTTCTTCATTGCGATCACCCATCGTTCGCGGCCTGCCCGCGCTGGCATTGAGGACCGATGCGCCTCTCAACCGTCCTTAAGGGATGCCTCCGTTACCGAGCAGCCCGGGAAATCGCGGCGCTACCGGTCAATTGTGTGAGCGCCACGAGTTCACGCAATGCGAAATCGAACTGCCCAGCCTGATTGAAGCGATGCAATTGCGCCTGCAGGAGGTTGCGAGCCTGCTCGGGCTCACCCATCCGAACGTACGCCGCAGCCGTGACCGTCGAGAGATACGCAAGCTCTTCCGCCGAATTGGCTGATGGTTGGCCGAGGAGCAGAGTACCAAACCTCACAATCTGCGGCGCGTCGCGCTGCGAGACGGCCGCCAACAGATCCGCCCATGTGGTGTGTTCACCGGGCACATCGCGATAACACGGGCTGGACAGGACCTTGTTCCAGATCTTCGTGAGCTCGGGCGGGGTCAGATACGCCGTCGTATAGTCGCTGATGTTCCGCACTGCAACTTTCCACGTGTCTTCAGCTGCCCCTGCTGCACAGCGCTCCCGGTCCATGTCGATGCGCGACAGGAATGTCGCGCTTGCCGGATCGAGCTCGTCGAGACTGCCACTCGCTACCGCACTGCGAATATCCAGCGCCCTATGCACAAGGCGGTCCCGAAACATCGAGCTCTCGGCCACGGGCTCAAGCGTTGGACCTTGCGGCGCTGCGCCCTCGATCAGCTCCAGGAACGGAATAGGCAGGATGGTGAGTGCGGGAAGTTCGAGAGCGTTCTCCCGCATGTAGCGCAGACGCGGAGCATTCAGATCCACGAACGGGTAGTAGTCGGAATTCGGCGGCACCGCAATCGTCTGCAGCAACGGGCCAATGGTGAGATTGTCGCCGATCTTGCGCAGCCGAATGTCGGCGATCGACTGCACGTTGATCCGTTTGAGCTCGGCGCGCAGTTGCGGTGATTGCAGCAGCCGGTCATCCGGAGTCCGCAGAGTGGTGCTGCGGGTGGCGATGATGAGCATATCCGAATCGTCGGTATTGTAGAGCGCGTAGGCGCCAAAGTGCGGCGCCAGCGCCTTGATGACCGACGCCACAACTCCGATGTTCGTTTCATAGATCTGCATCCACTGAACGAAGTATCCATCGGGCGCCAGGTACTGCGAAACGCGGGCGTAGAATTCGTCCGAAAATAGACTTGCGACGCCGCTGATCCACGGATTGGAGGGTTCGGAGACGATGAGATCGTACGGCTCACGGGCGCTTGCGAAAAAGGTCTTGGCATCCTCGTAATAGATGTGGCTGCGTGGATCCTCGAAGACATTGCTGATACGCGGACCAAAGCCCTTGCGGGCCGCTTCCACCATGAACGGCTCGATCTCGATCGAGTCGAGCCTTTTGACGAGACCGGATGTGAGAAGCGTATGGGTGGTAAGCCCCGATCCGAATCCTACATTCGCAACGCGCGCCGGATTGGGTTGCACGCTAAGCGGAATCGCCGCGGCCAGCACCATGGTGAGTTCGTCGACCGTTGACTCCCCCGGCCCCATCTGTATGCCCGCGTCCGGCTTGCCGTTGGTGGCAATCGTCACGGTCCCGGCTTCTTGGACCAGACTGATCGTGGCCGTCTTGCCATCGCGCAGGTAGACGACAGTCGCATCCGTTGGCAGCGTTGCCGATCCGGTGCGGTACACGCCGGACGTCATCCGCATGGGATCCAGGCGCACGCCGAATAAGGCAAAGGCGAACGCCCCAATGCACGCCGCGAGTGCGATGGCGGAGACTCGCGAAACAGGACGACGGCTCGCAACGAGGCGCGACAGGCCTACCGCCATGTGAATGGCCGCACCGGCCAGAATGACACCCTTCACCCCGATGTATGGCATGAGCAAGTGGATCGTCAGCAGCACCCCAACTATTGCGCCGAGGGTATTTGCCGAATAGATCGTGCCTATGGCACGTTCACCCGTGCCGCGACGCATAAGTTCGTTCGTCAGCAGCGGCAGGGTCATGCCCGCGCAAAAAGTCGCCGGAATCATGATCAGCGCGGCGATCAGTTGGCTTATGACGTTGAACTCGGCATAGCCGTTGGCGGTGCGCGTCGAGATCCCCAAGAACCACGCCATGAAATCAAAGGTCAGGTTGTACGCCGGCAAGGTGAGCGCAGCCAAGGCGCCCATGATGATCATGACGTACGCCACGTAAGCTACGGGATCGCGGATACGCTCGATGACCCGCCGCACGTACAGTCCGCCGAACGCCAGACCGAAAATAAACGCGCTTAGCATGAGTTCGAAGGAGTGCGTCGAGCTGCCGAGGACCAGGCTCAGCATCCGAATCCAGCCCAATTCGTACATGAACGACGCAGCGCCGGTCAGAAATGCCGCGGCCGTGAACCACGCGGCCAATCTGTCGATGCTGGTGGACGGTGCGGATGCGGCCGAAGGCGCAGCCACCGGCTCCGTCTGCCGGCGAGCAACTCTCCAGATCACAAGAGCCAGGGCAATATTGAGGAGACCCGCAGTGGCGATCGTGCCCGGCAGACCAACTGCCTTTATGAGTACGAAACCGCTTACGAGCACGCCGATCGCGGCGCCGAGGCTGTTTGTGAAATACAGAATAGCCAATGTTTCGCCCGGCCGGGCCGGCCAGCGGCGGATGAGGCCACCGCTGATCAGCGGAAAAGTCATGCCCAGCAGCACCGACTGCGGAAGGATGAGAAGAGCGGCCAACGACCATTTATAGGCGTGAATCGCAAATCCCCATGGCAGCGCCGGTATGACCGAGGCAAATGAGAAATCAGTGGCGGCCACGAACGTCAGGTGAAAGAAGATGCCCAGTATGCCGATCAGCCCCTCGACGAGTACGTACGCCAAGAGAAGCTGTTGGATGCGCGAGGAGTAGCGCGCGACCGTCCAGGATCCCAGGGCCATGCCTCCCATGAAGATGGCAAGCACGAGAGTTTGTGCATAGGCGGCATGGCCGAGAAAGAGTTTGAGGTAGTGCGACCAGATGGACTCATAAATGAGCCCGGTAAACCCGGAGACGACAAACACGGCGAGCAGAAAGCGCCGTCGCGACAGATCCGCTAAGGGCATATTTGACCTGCAGCAGCCTCAGACAAACGCAAACAACTGAGTGCTAATGACCCGGTGCTCGGTATTTTTTAATCCCAAATCGATCATGAGTCTCCCGCTGAGGAAATCCGCACCGCGGTACTTGTGTTCCGTTCCCGCGAGCCGCCGCGGGGCCGCGGGCTTCGACTGTTCGTACGCCGCGTGCGCGCGCATGATACCAGCGCGAGCGAAGGTCTCGCGCTCGGTGGATGGCGATAGGAGGATACGAGTGAAAACAGCAGTAGTTACGGGTGCCGCGCAGGGTGTTGGCCTGACGACGGCATCGCATCTCGCCCGGATCGGCTACCGCGTGATACTCGCGGATATTCAAGCGCTTGATACGCAACTGTCTCAGTTGCGCTCCGATGGGCTATGCGTAGAAGCGGCGATCGGTGATGTCTCCTCGGAGGCGTTCGTGCAGCAGCTGGCGCAAGATGTCCATCGGGACTACGGCGCCGCTGATGTTCTTGTGAACAACGCCGGCGTCAGTCTCATTGCGCCGGCGGAGGACACCACCGCCGCGCAGTGGCAGCGTGTGATGAACATTAATCTCCTGGGCCCGTTTCTCCTGTGCAAATACTTGGGTGCTCAGATGTTGCAGCAGCGCAGTGGCAGCATCGTCAATGTCGCATCTGTCGCCGGCTTGGCCGGGATCAGCCATCGCAGCGCCTACAATGCTTCGAAGCACGGACTCATCGGGCTCACGCGCACTCTGGCCGCCGAATGGGGTGGCCGCGGAGTGCGCGTCAATGCCGTCTGCCCCGGCTGGATCAAGACCGAGATGGACGTTGCCGACCAGGGCAGCGGGGCTTACACGGACCAGGACATCGTCGATCGCGTACCGCTGGCGCGGTTCGCACGTGCGCAGGACGTCGCGGCGGCAATTGCTTTTCTCGCCGACAGCGATCTGCAGGGGTTCATCAACGGTGTCAGTCTGCCGGTCGACGGAGGCTGGCTCGCCGACGGCAGCTGGAACGCGCTGCGCACAAGAACCCGCTTGGGCTGAACGTCCGGCCCCGTGATCCGCAGACGCGTCCCTACGAGGGCTGCGCTGCAGCAGGTCGAAGACGGCGCCGAAATTCTCGATGCATAAGCAAGAGGCTGGTCAGTGCCTGCAAGGTAACCGTCGCAACTGAGAGGTACCACAGGTGGCGCATTTGAAACCACGGCTGCCGCGACAGCCAGATGGCCGGACCGACGAATGTGATCAGCCGCGAGGAGCTGCTTGCGAGCGAGGGCCAGGTGTTGCCGAGACCCTGAAAGGTGCTCGAGCACGTGAAAATTATCCCGCTTGCCACAAAATTCAACGAGATGATGCCCAGAAACTGTGCGCCAACCGTAACAACATTCGGCTCGATCGAGAACGGGTGAATGAGGGCTGCGCTCTGCAACTGACACACGAGGGTAAGCAAGAGCATCACACCGCAGGTCATGAGCACCGCCGTGCGAAAAGTTGCACGCACACGATCTGTTCTCCGCGCGCCAAAATTCTGGCCCACGATCGGCGCAGTCGCGAATGCCACTGCCATGGCCGGTAAAAAAATTGCCTGCATTACCCGTGATCCGACGCCGAAGCCTGCCTGGGCTGCGGCTCCGAAGGCGCGGATGATCCAGAAGATGACCGCCATGTAGCCGAACATGAGCGCAAATTCTCCGCCAGCCGGCAATCCTATGTTGAACACGCGCAGCCAGATTTTCAGTCGCGGTGCCCACATCGAGGGATGCAGCTGCACGTACTTCTCGAGCTTGAAGAAATACATCGCCAGCAATACAACGCCAAATGCGATCGCAACTGTGCTCGCAAGACCCGCACCCGCCACGCCGAGCGGATGTCCGCTGCCCCAGCCTGCGATAAGCACCGGGGCCAACACTATATTGACGAGCACGGTAAGCCCCTGCACTACCATTGTCGGCTTAACGATACCGGTGCCGCGCAGTGCTGAGCCCATTGCCACCAGTGCGAACTGCAACGCCAGACCGGGCAGAAACCAATTCAGGTAAGTCGTGCCCATCAAGACGGTCGGCACATCCGCGCCTAGCGTTCCCATGTAGGCAGCCATGCCCGCGTAGCCGAACACGAGTGTCAGTACCGCGCACAGCAGCGACAGTACCAATGATTGATTGAATATTAGATTGGCTTCAGCCGCATCCTTGCGACCGACCGCCTGCGCAATGAGCGCTACGACCCCGACGCCCAGCATCTGCGTGAGGGCAAACACAACGAAAGCCAGATTGCCTGCGGCACTCACGCCCGCGATTGCGGCATCACCGAGACGTGAAACAAAATACAGATCAACGATGTAATAGAGTGTCTGCAGCAGCATGCCGGCAAAGATCGGCAGTGCCAAGGCAACGATCTGCCGCGGAATGGATCCCTGAGTCAGGTCGCGCATAGCCGTGAATCGTGCTCCCGCCCCGCCGCATGCTGCGCGGGCGGCAGCGAATGATCACTGCGGGAACTAAGCTTGGATGTATTTACCATTTGGAAACTCGGCTCCCATCGAGATCTCGATTCGACCGCGTGGTCGCGCCGCAATTTATCGGCATCACTTAATAAATTTATCATGCCTGTTGACCTTAAGATGCCTCTAAATGCCCGTGGGGGGTATCGAGAGCGGGTAGTTCCAGACTTCGAACTTGGTTAGCATCGGCGTCGGGCGGCAGAAGCGGTTGGCACTTGGGGGCACGCGTCGTGTCTCATTGCCGCAAGGTTGGGGCGATCGCTTCTGCACAAGCGACGTTTGCATGGTCATGCCGTGTGGTTCATCCTCTTCCGGACATGTAAGACTCGGGATTACAGCAAATCAGTCCGGGGGTCTTGTTACGCGTGGGGAAGGAAAATGAACCCATTCAGCGGGCATATAATAACGGCGGTCATCGCCGAAGCTCTGGTGTCCATATTGCTGTTGGCACTTGGATTCCTCGCCGGCAAATACCGCGAGCGGCGCCTGCTGCGTGGCCGGGATCTGACCGAATACGACTTCTACCCCTATCAGGCGTCCGCGGAGAACTTCGCCGAGTTCAATCTGCGTGACTTTCGCTTGGGCGTGCACTACCTGCTGCGCAATCGAGACGCGCGCGCCGCGCGTCAGCTGATCTTCATCGGCGAACAGAACAACATTCGCGATCTCCTCGACCCTGAAGACAAGCGAACCTACGAGAAGCTCTTCTCGAAGTACCGTGGAGCCGAGATCACGAACGATGCACAGGACTATTTGGAAAACTATCGCAACGTCGTGCGACTGCTCGGGAGAACCTTTCCCCAGATGGGGATTGAAATTCTGCTGCACGACCTCGCGAATCCGAGTCGCTCGATCGTATGGATCGAAGGCGCCGAGGTGACCGGCCGGTCCTTGCATATGGGCACTACAACGCTGCTCGTTGACCTCAAGAAACGGCGCGCGCTCAATCAGGACAAGCTCAATTACGAACTCAATCTTGGCGCGCGGCGGTTTAAATGCACGACGATTCCAATTGTTCGCAAGGAGTACGGCGTGGTTGCTGCCATATGCATGAACATCGACATCAACTACATTAATGATGAAGTGATTAAATCGGCAGACGCCGTCGCGGAATTCTTCCAACACTACTGCCAGACGGACATGGCACTCAGCGAAAACATCTTATCCAAGCAGGAATATCAGAAAGCGATAGAAGGCAAGAAACACTTTCGCTTCGCGGGTATTGCCAAAAGCTGACGAGCCGCTCTAAAACAGGCAGGCGAAGGCTCAGCTGAACACTGCCGGAGTGCCTTATCCTACCTGCACGGCGAGCATCGATATCGAACCCCCATCGACGCCTTCCACCGGAAATGAGATGCCTTCACGCAGCTGAGAGGTCGCGATGACATACAAGAGCGGCAAGTAGTGGTCCGGCGTGGGGATTGAGAGAAGTGCGTCGGGGCCGAGTTTTTCGTACTCGATGAGCGACTGGTATTCACGCGCAAGCATCATCTGCTTGGCACGCGTCTCGAAGCGAACGGCCCAGTCGTATGGCTCAGAGGTGTGCCGCCCCCACGCATAGGTGTGAAGGTTGTGGACGATATTTCCGCTGCCGACGATCAGAATATTCTCAGAGCGCAGCGGTGCAAGCTTCCGGCCAACTTCGAAGTGAAATGACGCCGGCTGTGTCTCGTCGATGCTGAGTTGGACCACTGGAACGTCGGCCAGCGGGTAGACGTGCCGCAGAACCGACCAGGTGCCGTGGTCAAGTCCCCACGAACTGTCGAGATGTACTGGCAGCGGGGCGAGCAATTTCTGAACGCGCTGCGCGAGATCCGGATCGCCTCGCGCCGGATACTGCACCTCATAGAGCTCACGAGGAAAACCGCCAAAATCATGGATGGTCCGCGGCGAGACGCCGATCGTGACTGCAGTTCCAGGCACAAACCAATGGGCGGATACCGATAAGATCGCCTTTGGTCTAGGCAGATCTTCTCCAATGCGTTGCCAGGCCTCGGTATAGGCATTCTTCATCACGGCATTCATGGGATTGCCGTGTCCGAAGAATACTGCCGGCAACATCTGTGATGTTTTACGTTTTCCGTCACTCATCCTCATACCCGGCGCTAAGTTTCGGTCGCATCCGTCACGTAGCTGTGCTCCTCGGCTGATCGAATCGAGCGGATTCCTTCATCGCAAGAGATCACGCAGGCCCCTGCAAACGCGAAGAGTACGAACAGCAGCTGGAATGAGATTATGATACAAAAAGTGAGCGGTTTTTCGGGCTGATCTGTCCTGGAAAACCGGCCCAACGTGAAACCCCTTAAACTCCACACACCGAGCGCATCGGGGGCGCGGTCGTAATGTGCGTTGCAGGTATCGCGGCTTTTATTGTCGCCCTAAGGTAATTAAAAATGATGGGCCGCCTTCGTCCCAGGGCAACTAAGCGCTTCTTCCTTTGCATGACACTGACTGCACTCGTTGGCAACATCATTGTAGCAAAGGTATTCGCGGCGTCGGCGACACTTCCGACGGGCGCTGATCGAGCGGTCGCCGTGGAGGTGTTGCGCTCGCTCATTGAGATCGACACAACCGCCGCTCATGGAACCCGGGCCGCCGCGCAGGCAATCGCCGATCGCCTGACCAAAGCGGGCTTTTCGGCGAGTGACGTGCACGTACTTGCCCCGCCGGATCAACCCAGCTGCGCCAATGTCGTGATACGGCTGCGCGGAACGGGGCGCTCCAAGGCGCTCCTCGTCATCGGACATATCGACGTGGTCGAAGCGCCACGCGGGAGCTGGTCGGTCGACCCCTTCAAGCTGACCGAGAAGGACGGCTTCTTCTATGGACGCGGCGTTCTGGATCTGAAAGGCGAAGATACTGCGATTCTGATGGCCTTGATGCGACTGAAGCGCGAAGGATTCAGGCCAGACCGCGATATCATCGTTGCATTCACCGCTGATGAGGAAGCCGGAACGGCAGATGGTGTGCAATGGCTGTTGAACAGCCACCCTGAACTCGTAAGCGCGGGCCTTGCAATCAATCCGGACGAGGGCGCCGCTGGATTGAGAGCGAACAAGCGGGTTTATTATGGCGTGCAGACCAGCACCAAGCGCTACATCACCTATAGCCTGGAAACCAGGGGCAAGAGCGGACACACCGCGATCCCGCAATCCGACAATGCCATCTACAAGCTGGCCGCCGGCCTGACGCGCTTGGCTGCGTTTCAGTTTCCGATCGAGTTTGACGAAACAACTCGCGCGTACTTCGCGCGCACCGCCGCCATGGAGACGGGTCAGACCCGTGCGGACATGATCGCTGTGTCGAGTAATCACCCTGACATGCTCGCGGCCGAGCGCTTGACGTCCAATCCGGAGCGCAACGCTAATCTGCGCACCACCTGCGTCGCGACCCTCCTCAAGGCCGGAACCGTCGAAAACGCGTTGGCCGACAGCGCGCAGGCCACCGTTCAATGCCGGGTTCTGCCCGGGGACAGTCCGGACTTTGTGCGCGAGACCCTGATTCAGGTCCTGGCTGACCCTGCGATCGGCATTTCGGTAACCGAGCCCGGCGAAGCCAATCCAGCATCACCGCTTACTCCCGAAATCATGTCGCGGGTCGAAAGCTCCGTTCATTCCATGTGGCCCGGTGTATTGGTCATCCCTGCACTCAATATCGGCGCGTCGGACTCAACCTATACACGCGCCGCGGGAATCCCGACATACGGCCTTTGCTCGATCTTCTACGATCTTGACGATGACCGTGCCCATGCGGATGACGAGCGCATCGGCGTCGAAAACTTCTATGAGGGCGTCGAGTTTACGTATCGGCTGCTCAAATCGATGAGCCATTCAGGCTGAACTGCGCAAACCAAGACTGCGGATTGAGCAGTCGCGCCAGGTGCAGTGGCAGGTCGCCGCGACGCCATGTGGACGTCGGCGAGACCGAACCGCTCCTTCAGCGGCATCTTCAGACTCGCGTGGTTCACAGACGAGCACGACCATTCATCAGATCACCTCGCATGCTGGATCAGTTCCTGCGGGCACGGCGCGGCGGCGGATGGTGAGCCGGCGCGTGTTTATCTGCGGAACGGTCAGGCGGCGGTGAAGAGTTGCCCCCGATAGCGGCGCTCATGTGAACGATTTGCCGTTCAAGTCCGCGCTTCCGGCGACCAGCTGGTCCCAGAAAGAAGGCGGTAGCGTTCCGTAATGCGTAAAGGAGGCCGTGGCGAGCGCGGCATTCTCCGCAATGTCCCCCGCACAGTAGGTGATGAACATGGAGCGCATGCCGGCCGCGCGCGCCGCAAGTAAGCCTGCACGGCTGTCCTCGAACACCAGCGCATCGTCGGGATCGACTTCAAGCGCGCGTGCCGCCATCAGGAAGCCTTCCGGGTCGGGTTTGCCGTTGCGCACGTTGTCACCGCCGATGCGCACGCGCTCATCGATCAGATGTGCAACCCCAAGCTTCTTGATGAACCGCTCTATCACGGCACGCGGACTCGATGACACGACGGCGAGCTTCAGCTTGCGATCTGCCGCCGCACGCAGCGCTTGAGCTGCCCCGGGAACCGCCTTCGCGTCGGCAGTAATCGCGCTCCAGTGCGCGAGCAACTCGGCAGCCAGCGCGGCTGTCGGCACATCAAGCTGGGTGCGCGCACGGATGACCTCGGCGACGTGCATCCAGGTACGGCCACGTGTTTCAGAGTGGGGAAGCGTGAACCCGGCAACACCGTGCCTGGCAACGACGGCCCCAAGTGCCTGATCGGTGTCGGATTCGGTGTCGACCAAGGTACCGTCGAGATCAAAGAGCAAGGCACGTACGCGTCTACGATTAGTCATGCCACTAACTTCACTCACCCGGCATTGCGGTTGGATTGAAAGTCCTGGCAGCTATACCAGCAGCTTGTTAAGCGAAGCAATTATGCGGTCGACTTCTGCTTGCGTGTTGTAGTGCGCTAGTCCAACCCGGAGCATCCCTTCATTTTCGTCCAATCCCAGGTGGCGCAGGACCTCGATCGCATAGTTGCTGCCGGACCACACGTTGATCCCCTGCTCCCCAAGGGACCTGGCGAGCGATGTCGGCTTATGACGCGGATGCGTAAACGATACGGTTGGCACACGCTGGAAGAGCTCGCGGGCCTTGGTAATACCATGAATTTGGACCTGCGGGATTGTCAGAAGCGCATCAATGAGTCGCTGTGCCAAAGGCATCTCATAAGCAGTCGCTGCTTGGTACGCGCCCCGTATTTTCTCGCGGCGGCTTCCGGAACTCCCGGCCTTCTCTCCCAGCCAGACAAAATAGTCGGCGGCCGCTGCCAGGCCGGCGAAAAGCTCCGTTTGGGGCGTGCCCAGCTCGTGGCGTCCGGGCGGCTCCTTTGGGCCGCAACGCACGGCATACGCATAGAGCTCAGACAGAAACTCCTCCCGCCCCCATAGCACACCAAGGTGCGGTCCGAAAAACTTGTACGACGAGCAAACGAGGAAATCGCACTCGAGTTTCGCGACCTCCACCAGTCCGTGCGGCGTGAACTGGACTGCGTCTACGTAGACCAGTGCGCCCGCTTTTTTTGCGAGCCTGCTCAGCTCGGTGACCGGGTTGATGGACCCCGTCAAATTGCTGGCGTAATTCAGCGCCAGCAGGCGCGTCTTACTCCCGAGTAACGGCGCCAGATCTTCAGGCTCGATGCGCCAGGTATCGCGGTTGAAGGGAAGCCAGCGAATTTTCAGGCCGCGATCTTCTGCCAGCCGGATCCACGGAGAAACATTGCCCTCATGATCCATGTGCGTGACGATGATCTCATCGCCCGCGTTCCAGCTGCGCCCGAGCGACCGGGACATTTGGAACGTCAGCATCGTCATCGACTGGCCGATCACGATTTCGCGACCCGAAGCGCCTCCAAGGAATTCGGCCATTGTCTCGTGTGCTGCGTTGTATATGGCATCGGCGTCTCTGGACGCTTTGAAATAGCCGTCGAGATTGCTCGCAGCGCCGGCCATGCCGGCCGCTACGGCGTCAATCACCCGACGGGGCACCTGCGTCCCGCCCGGGTTGTCAAAGAAAATGGCTGGGGTCGCAAGTGCGGGAAACTGACCGCGCACTTGCTCAATTGGGAAGACCATTACTCGCGCTCCTTCATCCGTAGCTACGCCGTGTCGGTCGGGCGGATTCATCGATCCAGCTTGCGCAAATCGAGAGCAATCAGGTGCCGCGATGCGCGATTAACAATCGCGACCCGCACTCGTTTATTGCAGATCACGCGGGATATCCTCGCGCCAGGTACGCGTTCGCACGACGCTACCATCACGAAGCAATTCGCGCGTATAGCTGTAGTGAAACGTGTTGGCATCGCTCGTAAACGTATGATGCCCGCGATAAATGAGAACCCGGTCCGCCAGCCTCTCCACGCTCTCACTTTCTCCCTCGACGGCGGCTGTCTCCGGATGGGCGTCATCCACGTGGTACACGAGCTTCTCGAGGTGTTCGAACGATCCCCACGAGAAATGCAGATCAGAAGTGCCGCGCCAAGTTACTGTGCTGCGCCCACTGTTTTCATCTCGCTCCAGCGTCCAGGAGCCGGGCCAGGCGTAGTCTCCGGTGGTCGTGATGCCTTGCGGTTTTTCTATCGGCTCAGGCTGCGCGAAATGCGATGGGACGCGGCCGTGAGTGGGCACGACGGGTAGCACGATCGAGGAGCCCTCTGCGCCACCAAGGCGCAACGCCGTCGTCATCAAGTGGGGCGTGGGCCAAAACATCGGCCACTGGGCATTTGATACAGCGACGCGAATGCGATGACCACGCGTCCATACCCAGGAGCTCAAGTAGAGGTCGAACTCCAGTGCGTACTCGTGTCCCGGCACAAGCGGCTCCGGGTGATCCAACGACTGGCGTTGTGCGCCATTCAAGCCTGCGCCGGTAATCGCGGTTACGCGTCCGTCCTCCGCGACATCCTCGAGACGCACGATCCAGTCGGCGAGCGGGGCATCCGCGCTGGCGAGCAGCCGCACATGCGCGCGGCCGAGCATCGCGACATCTTGCTGCAGCGGCGCGCTGTCGTAGGTCAGGCCATACGCATCAACCGGCCGTTGATCGCCGAGGAGCTCGCCCCACCAGAAGCCGGCCTCGACGCCCGCCGAAGGCACGTAGCGCAGGCGATCGGTCGCAGCCGCTGCCGGTCCTGCGGCGAGACGATGGTTCGGCGCGAGAAACCACGAGATGTGCTTAAGGCCGGCCGGCGGCCAGGAATCGGCGCGCCACTCGCCGGGAATGTCCTGCGGTTCGGCGCCCGGCGCGTGTCCATGCTGCTGATAAAACACGAGCTGCGGATCACGCTCGACACCGTTCTCAGCCCCCTTCAGCCAGTGATCGAACCAACGCACGGCCTGGTCGCGCCATTCAATCTGCGGACCGTAGATACTCGTATTCGGAAAGTCGTGGTTCCAGGGTCCCAGCCACGCATGGACGGGAGCCGGCACACGCTCCAGCATGCGCACGATGCTGTTGCGGTAGCCATCCTGCAGCCCCCCGATCAGGAAACAGGGAATCTTAATGTCTTCGAGGCGCCGGATCGGCGCGCGCCAGAATGTCCCGTCTCGTTGATGACGAAAGTAATCGAGGGACCACGGTACAGAGTCCATGCGCTTCGCGAGCGTTTCCTCGTCGAGAGGAAACTCGGGAGCACCGCTGCGCCCCTGGTCCAGGTCCATGGCAATCTCGAACTCGTCGACGTGCATGATCCCGTCCATGTAGTGCACATCTTCCGTGAAGAGCGCCTCAGTGGCTGCGACGGCGAGGATCGCTTTCAGTGCCGGCGGCCGGCGCATGGCCATCTGTATCGAGTTGAAGCCGCCCCACGATATTCCCAGCATGCCGACATTGCCGTTCGACCAGGGCTGGCGCGCGAGCCACGCAATGACCTCCTCGCCATCCTCCTGCTCCTGCGTCGAGTACTCGCGCGTAGGAGGCGCGCCGCCGCTATTGCCGAAACCACGGATATCGACTCGCGCGCCGACATAGCCATGGCGTGCGAAGTAGGCGTAGTTGCCGTAGTCACCTACCGCCGTGTCATCGTCCTTTCTATAGGGCAGATATTCGAGCAGCGCCGGCACACGCTCTCCCGGGCGCAGATCCGCGGGCATGTACAGCGTCGCAGCCAGCGCCACGCCATCCGGCATCGGGATCGAGGCCGCAACGAGACGTACGCCGTGGTCAGTTGCCCACGCGCTCGCGCAAACGAAGCAAAGCAGACCCGCCCAATATAGATTTTGTTTGCTGTTCAAGTGTCGGTCGGCGCGCGCGAAGGCGGTGACGCTCCGCTTGTTCTGTGTATCACGGATGCGGTCCCTGTGGCGAGTTGCGCGCACGACCGTTACATTGCTGCCGTGCCTCGCTCCACGCCTCGACTCTCAGCCAGGGAAGTGCGCGCAATTCTGCCGCGTGTATTCGCGGCGCTCACCGCGGCCGATGCGATCACTCTAGGGCATCTGCACAGGACCAAGATCCACTATAAGGCCGATGGCAGCGAGGTCACGGTCGCCGACAGAGCTGCCGAGCGACTGCTGCGCCGGCACCTGCGCGCGGCGTGGCCGCGCGATGCTGTGACTGGCGAGGAGTATGGCGGCGATCCTGCGCAAGCCGGCCGCTGCTGGCTTCTCGACCCGATCGACGGCACGGCGTCCTACGTCCTCGGCCTGCCGATGTTCGGTACGCTCGTGTCGCTACTTATCGATGGCGACCCGGTATTCGGTTGCATTCATCTGCCCGCACTCAGAGAGACCACTTACGCGGCGCGGGGCTTCGGCTGCTGGCTCACACGCGATGGCGCACGCCCGCGGCGGGTGCGCGTCGCTGCGCCACGGGCCCTGTCGCACGCCCAGGTCGGGCTCACGAGCATGAAGAAGAGTGATCTTGCACGCCGGCGGGGCCCATGGCGGATCACTCGACTTGCGCGCATGGTCGGCCGGCTGCGGCTGGTCGGTGACTGCGTGCAGTACGCTTTGCTGTGTCGCGGCCGCCTTGACGCCGCAATCGATCCACTCATGAAACCCTGGGACATCGGAGCCCTCGCACCGTGCGTACTGGAGGCCGGCGGCTCGATTAGCGACCTCACAGGGCAGAGTGGGCGGATCGTCGAGCGCAGCTCATTCGTCGCGGCGAGTTCCGCGCACCTGCGCCGTGCGATCTGTAAGCACGTCGGGGGATCCGCAGCATCGCAGATCCGCTAATGACTGGTGGCGCCGCTGTCATTACTGACTATGAGACTCGCGACGTTCACTGGTTCGAAATCCGCCAGGGTAAGACTTGTTAGGCAGCTAAGATCACTATCGTTCCAGCGTGCGTCGGGAGTTCCAATCAAGCCGCCGCTCGATCCATTGTCGGCCAGGATGAATCCGTAGTCTCGCAGCGCCGTGATGATGATCGCCGCTTGCGGACTCGTGGCGGCGCACAAGGGAGTCGCCGCAGAAGCCTTCAGTCGGTATATCTCACCAGCCGGTCCTGTCATGGTGCAGCTGGCGGGAGGAGAGGATTGCGAGATCTGGCTCTCTGTTGTGATTGCTCCACCCCCGGTAGTGTTACAGCTACCCACGCCGGCGGTCTGCGTCGCAGGCCACACCCAGTAGTCCAGCATGTGGTTGAGCGTGAATCTGATGGGATGCAGAACCACGCCATTGGGTGAGCTCGGCGTACCAGTGCCAATGACTTCGTCGGCGTTGACAAGGAGCGGCGCCACGGGAAGGCCAGCTGCGTCAGATGTCCCCATGCCCTGCGGCGTCAAATCATTTGAGGACACGTTGGGCCAGAGCGCGTTTGACGAGTCCGTCCAGGGGCCGCCTGCGTAGATTCCCTGCCACATCTCGTAGAGCGCAGGGTTGCCGCCGCCGCCGGCCTCGAGGTAAACCAGAACGTGTCGATCCCCAGTCGAGTTGCTGGTGCCTTCCACAGGAGCATTTGCAGGAATGGGGCCAGAGGTAAAGTAGGACTGATACACGGTCGTCGTGACCGATACGTCAGCCTGATTGTATGGAACGTCCAGCGCGGGAATTCAGTTCGGAAATGCGCCGTCCGTATTCCCGAAGAAGGGCTTGATCGTCGCCGACAGATAACCGCTGTAAATCGCCGCCGCGGGGGACGTGTCCACGGGAAGGCTGGTAGAGGCTGCGTCGATTCGATGGTGAAAAATCGAAGTTGACGGGAAAATGTTCGCCAGGAACGTGTTATCCCCATTGATTGCAAAGGTGATCTGCTGCGTCGCCTGAGCATGCGCCGAGTCGGTCACCACAAGTAGCGGGCTGTACGTGCCCTGCCCGCCAATCCTTGTACTGCTTACCTGCCCGGTCGCTGCGTTCAGCGACAGCCCTTCGGGTAAGGGGGGATAGTTCGAATTTGTGCTTACTGAATAGGTGTACGGTGCGGAGCCGCCGCTGGCAACAATTGTGCAGCCTGCATATGCCGAGCCCTGATTGCCGGCCGGGCAGGATGTAGTTGTAATCGCCAACGGACTGCCTGCGGCTGCGGCGGATACAGTGACTGTCGCGGTGGACGTCGTTGTACCGGACGCGTTGCTCGCTGCCAGCGTATACGTCGTTGTAGACGTTGGACTCACGCTCGCTGAACCACTCGCAGACGCGGACGTGAGTGTTCCCGGCGTAACCGCAATGCTGGTCGCCCCTGTAGTCACCCAACTGAGCGTGCTCGCGGAACCGGAATTTATCCCCGCAGGATTCGCCGCAAACGATTTGATCGCGGGCGCTGATCCAGTTGGTGGACTGGTAACGGTTGCGTCAGGACTGCTCGTCGAGCCACCACAACCGGTAACACCAATACATGCGAGCAGAGCGAGGATAACCGCGCAGTGGGCGAGCCCGGCAGAATTGCGAGCGGAACTCACGGCACGACTGACACGGGAGGGCGGGGAATCCAAGCGTAATCCCTCGGTTGCTACTCATTTATGGTAGGCGCGCACTTGCACTGGCTGCAGGTTGGAATGACGAAGCCGCGCAATGCGTCGCGGATTTTTTGAAATTTGCTTCGGTCGCTGTTTCGCGACAACGGCACTCTAGGCGAGCGGGTGCCGACGGTCAGATTTTTTGGAGACAAACGGCTCGGAGCACGCAGGCTGCGAGCGATGCGTTCCTCCGCTGCCTACAGCACGCAGGACCTGCTGCGCCGAAAGCCGCGATTTGCTCCCGTCACGCTCAAGCGGGCAGACCGGAACGCCTTCGAGCGGCGGTCCAGGCCGCTGCCGAAAATACCAGCACGTTCGCGACCATAACGGGCCACGCACCAATGATGGCCCCGTACGTCACCCACATCAAAGCCCCCAGCATTTGTACTGCCCTGAGCACTCCCGGGCGCGCGCAAAAGTACGACGCTACGAACACTGTGGTCGCCGCCCATCCCAGAATATCCACTGCGGGCATGCCCATGGAAAGATTAGGCCACCGCCTCCGACTGGAGCAGGAGGCTTTCGGTGATCGTCACGCGATCGGTTCTCGCCTTTTCCCACTCTTGCAGTTCAAGGCCATTCGCCTCGAACAGGGTCCGAATCCGGCCGGTGCGCCAACCGAACACTTGATCCAAGAGGGGCACCACAATACTAAACGCGTTGTCGCTAAGAACGGTGCTCTGCGCGACTCGAGCCAGCTGCTTGTTCTCCGAGACCGCGATGGTGAAGCCATCGCGGCTGTTCACATGCAGCATGACGTGGACGTCTGAACTGCCATCACCGACATAGATCGTGCGATCGGGTGGGATACCCAGGCGGCTCTCAAGGTGCTCTATCACGGCGACCTTGCCGTAGCCGGCCGGCACGCGGCTGATTGCACGCACCTCGCCCGTTCGCGGGTCGAAGTCCAACTCCGTACCATAGATGTGATCCGCCGCCACGATGCCAGCCAATGCCGACACTACGATTTCGCGGGGTGCAGCCGAGATGACAAAAAACGAGAACCGCGTCCCGTCAAAACCATGTTCCAGGAAATCCACAAGAGAATGGATCGCACCTTTGAGCCGCACGCGGCGCCCGGTCTCGACCAGGTGCTCATGCCGAACACCGCGGAATTCCGGATCGTGCCGAATGAGATATGCGAGTTCCCCACCTTGTTGAACCAGATTGCTAAGAGCAAGACCCGCGACTCGATCCTCAAAACCTGAAATCCCCAACAGCTCACATAGGACGAGCCCTGAGTCGTGGAAGCTCAGTGTCTGATCAAAGTCAGATGCCAACAAAAATTGCTTCGGCAGCGCGTTCATATGTCTCCAACTAGCGACGGCCTTGAGACTCGAGAGTTTGTACGTATCCCATGACAACTACGATATCGACTTCGTTCCGACGGTCAAGGTCGCTTGATGCTGTGAAGGGATTTGGCGGGTCCTCTACACATGAAATTTTTTCAATGCACAGTGGACAAAACATGCATTGCCAATATCCGTCAGGGCCGCGCGCATTATTGAGACCTTCCGTGTCAGGCATGTGAATAAATTCACATGCCCTGCCCGCGTTAGGCGCGGGCTCCTCAAACTTCAGCGGTGAAGTCGTATTCGCCTGGACAGAGCCTGATTATCACGGGCTTCATGCGCGTCCCGGTCATTACGAGTGCCCGGAGCCTGCGCCGATGGAGTCGAGAGTAGCGATCATTCCGGAGGGAATGTCCAGCGTGGCGGCACTTAGATTCTCACGGAGATGTTTGACGGACGATGTCCCCGGGATCAGCAATACATTGGGCGAGCGCCGCAGAAGCCACGCAAGGGCGAGCTGCATTGGCGTGACCTTAAGTGACGCGGCGACTCCATCGAGAACCGACGACTGCAATGGACTGAATCCTCCGAGCGGAAAAAACGGCACATAAGCTATTCGTTGCCGCGCGAGATCTTTGATGAACCCATCGTCGTTCCGATGTGCCAGGTTGTAAAAGTTCTGCACACAGACTATCTCTGTGATTGTCTGGGCCTCAGCCAACTGCTCGGGGCTGACGTTACTCAGACCCAGATGGTGAACCAGACCCTGGCGCTTCAACTCCGCAAGCGCGGTCAGTGGTTCTTCGATGGAACCCGCCGACGGTGAGTCAATACCTCCAACCCGAAGGTTGACGACGTCCAGCGCGTCGAGTCCGAGATTGCGCAGATTGTCGTGAACGGCGTCGGTCAGTTCTTGATGTGAGAGTGCATGGATCCAGGACGTGTCCGCACCCCTGCGAGCGCCCACCTTGGTCACGATCACCAAGCCATCTGGATACGGATGTAGCGCCCGCCTGATGATCTGATTCGTCACATGCGGACCGTAATAGTCGCTGGTATCGATATGATTCACGCCCCCCGCAACCGCCTCCCGCAGAACAGCAATCGCGGCGTCAACATCGCGGGGCGGTCCCCAGACCTTCGGACCGGCAAGTTGCATCGCCCCGTAGCCCATGCGGTTCAAGGTCATCGAGGTGCCGGGGAGCGTGAACCCGCCGCCGTTGTGTATCTGTTCTGACATTCTGATTTCCTCCAGGCAGCTGTTATCTGCAACAGCAGTGCCAGTATGCAAGATGCGAATCAATCCCGTGGCATTGAAGTCGTGAGGACAGAGTCTGGCTATTAGGAATTCCGTACCAACCGAATTTGACACGGCGGAGTCGAATCTTCATTCGGGAGCTCCGTATCGCTGATGGAGCAGGACCTCCTCATGGTCGAATTCCTGCAGCAGCCGGCGCATGACGATGTCGCTGATCTCATTGCGATCGCGGAGGGTAATCACGGCCTCACGTTCGGCGGCGATCATCGCCAGACGCGGCCGCAGATGCGCCGGAGCAGTCGTTGACAGGGGACCGTCCAGTCGTGCCAGCTTATGCGCAGTTATTTTGCGCAGCTCCTTCATCACTTCGATGTCCTCCGCTCCTTCGGCCGCGAAGCGTTCGAGCGTTTCGGCGCCCGCGCGAATGCTGGCAGCTCGAGCGTGACGCTCCTCCGCGTCCTCCTCTTTCCCGCCCACGATACCGAGGAGGCGGACCATGGGCGCGAGCGTCAGCCCCTGCACGACCAGAGTGATGAAAATGACAACAAACGTAATGAAAATGACCGCCGCGCGGCCCGGTAGCGCCACTCCATGCGACCCCACATAGGGCAGAGCGAGCGCGATCACGAGAGAATCACCGCCGCGAATGCCTGCCCAGCCTGCAAACAGCACACCGCGCCACGCCGGGTAAGGTGTCGTCGCCCGTCCAAGGCGCCGATCGAGCCACCGGGGCAGATAGGCGCCCGGGAACATCAGGAGGATGCGCGTTGCGATCATCGCAGCAACAACGGCAACCGATACTCCGACCAGTCTCTCGATCGCGCCGGCGTCGAGTGTCTGTATTACCTGCGGAAGCTCCAGGCCAATGAGGATAAAGATGAGTCCCTCGAGAAGAAAGGTGAGCATTTCCCACATGGCGGTGCCCTGCAGCCGCGTCTCCGCCGTGACGACGCGCGGCCCCCTGCGCCCAAAGAAGAGACCCATCGCAACTACGGACAGGACGCCTGAGCAGCCGAGCTCGTTCGCGGGAATGAAGGCAATGAATGGGCTTAAGAGCGAAAGCGTGTTTTCGACCACGCTCGAGCGCGGCATGTGCAGGCGTAACCATCCGACGCACCAACCAGCGACAACGCCGATCGCAATCCCTCCGGCGCCCGTGAACAGAAGCTCGACTCCGGCGCGTGAGAGCGAGAAGGTGCCGGAGACGACGGCAGCGAGTGCAATCTGATAGGCGACCAATGCGGTTGCGTCGTTTACGAGACTCTCTCCCTCGAGGATCACCAGCATGTCGCGCGGTAGACTCAGGCGTCGCGTGCTGGCAGTGACCGCGATAGCGTCCGGCGGCGACACGATGGCGCCGAGCACGAAGCAAACGGCCCAAGGAATTTCGGGAAGCAGTGCGTGTACTACGACTGCGACGACGAACATCGTCGCAAGCACGAGCCAGACCGCGAGCAGCGTAATCGCGCGCAGGTTGCGTTTCAGGTCCCGCAGCGAGGTGGTCAGCGCCGCCCAGAAGAGCAACGGGGGAATGAAAATGAGAAAGATGGTTTCCGGATCAAGCGCCAGATGCGGCAGTCCCGGTATGAAGGCCAGACACAGGCCTCCCAGGACAAGCAGTGTCGGCAGGGGAACATCTGCGCGGTCCGCGAGCAGGCGCAGCCCCGCGGTCGCCGCGAACAGGAGGAGAACAAGGGCGATGACTGACATGTGTCTTGCGGTACGTTAGCGGACCCGTTGTGCGCCGTGCAATCAAGTTCCATCCATAGAAGACTGCTCTGAATGTGACCGCTCCTTGCTGAGGCGATGTCCCGAGCGATGGGTTCGAAAACCGGGATGCAGATCGAACGCCGGAGGGACAAGCGCGCAGATAGCGGCCCGGGGACTTCGGCTCGGCCACACTGCCCCGGAAGTTAAGCGGCGTGCTAATCTTTGCTGCCAAACGGCTAACAACATCCAATTTAACCTTAACCATAGAGGGGGCCCGTGGCGGAAGAGGCCGACGTTTTCGTAAGTTATTCGCGGGATGATGCCGGCCGAGTTCTTGAACTGGCCGCGAAACTTCGTGCCGCGGGAGTTTCGTTATGGATCGATCAAGGTGGGATCGACGCGGCCTCGCAGTGGAGCGAGCAAATCGTAAACGCCCTGGAAAGCGCCAAGGTTTTGCTCCTGATGGTTACGCAGTCGGCGGTTCACTCCCACAACGTCGCCAAAGAGGTGGTTCTGGTCAGTGAGCGCAAGGGGCACATCCTGCCAGTGCATCTTGAGCCGACAGTGATTCCGCCGACGCTGAAGTACCAACTAGCCGGCATCCAGCACGTCGAGTACTTCAAGGGTGGCGATTCAGATGCAAACCTGAAGTCGATCCTGCGCTCGCTAGAGCGGATAGGAGTCACATTTGCTCCACCACAGGAAGCGAAAGCAGGCACGCCGGCCGTAGATCTCCATGCGCGCCCAAACGCGCGCCCGCTGGCACCTGTCGAGCGCGGTGCTCTGGCCGTGATGCCGTTTGACAACATCAGTCCCGACAAGGAAACCGATTACTTCAGCGACGGACTGACGGAGGAGCTGACCGCACGACTATCGTCGGTGGGCGAGATCGAGCTGGTCTCGCGTTGGGCGACGAAGCAATTGAAAGAACGCACGCACGACGTGCGCGCCATCGGCAGCGAACTGGGCGCCCGCTACATTGTGGGCGGCAGCGTGCGGCGCTTTCAGGACTCGGTTCGTATAACGGTCCAGCTTGTTGACGTCGAGACGAACCGGCAGCTTTGGGGGAACACCTACAAGGGCAAGCTCGACGATATCTTCGATATCCAGGAACAGGTCGCCCAGCAGATTGTCGAGGCGCTGAAACTCAAGCTTTCCTTCTCCGAGAAGGTCTCCCTAACGAAACGTCACACTGTCAACGCTCAGGCCTACGATCTCTACCTGCGCGGGCAGGATTATCTGCTTCGTATGAGCAAGCGCAGCGTCGAATACGCTATCCAGCTTTTCGAGAAGGCGATCGAGCTCGACCCGCGTTATGCGGCAGCGTACGCGGCCTGCTCGAGCGCTTACGGGCAAAGGTATCAGTACTTCGCCCGCGAGGAGAAGTATCGCATCCGGGCGCAAGAACTCTCGTTTAAGGCGCTGATGTACGACGGCAATCTGCCGGAAGCCTACACTGCCATGGGACTATCGTACTTCGTGTGGGGGAAACTCGAGGAGGCCAGCGCTTCGAGCCGCAAGGCCATCGAACTCGCCCCCGAGGATTTTGTAGCCCATTGGACGCTTGGTCGCATTCACTTCACAAATGGTGAATTCGCAGAAGCCTATCCACTATTCCGGCGCGTAATCGAACTCAAGCCTACGTTCGCTACAGCTCATATGGACCTGGCAATGACCTGTGACGGACTCGGGCGTCCGGAAGAAGCCCGCGCGGCACGAGACCGCGTGCTGGAGTTGCTGCCCAATTATCTGCTGCAGAACCCGGATGACTCGCGGGCGAGAATGCTTCATGCAATAGTGCTCGCGGAGATAAATCGCAAGGATGAGGCCCTGCGTGAGGGCGACAGGGCGCTCGAGATCAGCCCCGACGATCCGCTGATCCTCTACAACTGTGCCTGCCTGTATGCTCGGTTAGGCGAATCGCAGCGCGCGATCGAGGCGCTGCGCCAAGGTATTTCCAAGGGATACGAAGACTACGGGTGGATGAGGAACGACCCGGATCTTGCCTCGTTGCGCGAAAATCCTGACTTCATTGGGCTCACGCGGGGAAGCGCGGGCTAAGCTCATCGCGGCGCTTGGGTGCATGAAAGCCGGGCACTCCATGGAACGGCGTGCTTCTCGACCTTTCAGGATGGGCGGAAGCTGAGGGCATAGCCGGTATCACTGCGAATCGGCAACCTTGTCCTGTGTCTTGGTGTCGAAGTCGCTCGCTTCGTGCCGCTCGCGAAGCTGGCTCGCCGGGTCGCCAGAGATGCGGTTCACCATCCTGCCGCGCTTCACCGCCGGTCGCTCCGCGATTGAATCGGTCCAGCGTTGAACATTCTTGAACTCGGCGACCTGCAGAAATTCGCCGGCCTCGTAGAGCAGGCCCTTGGCGAGCGCGCCGTACCAGGGCCAAATTGCCATGTCCGCGATGGTGTACTGCGTCCCGGTCAGGTATTCGCTCTCGGCCAAGCGCCGATCTAGCACGTCCATCTGCCGCTTAACCTCCATGGCGAAGCGGTCGATGGCGTATTCGATCTTGGTCGGGGCATAGACATAAAAGTGGCCGAACCCGCCACCCAGGTAGGGTGCCGAGCCCATTTGCCACATCAGCCACGATAAGCACTGGGCCCGCGCCGCCAGCTCGGTCGGCAGGAATGCGCCGAACTTCTCGGCCAAATAAATCAGTATCGCGCCGGATTCGAATACACGGATGGGAGCCGGCCCGCTGCGGTCCATCAGGGCCGGGATTTTGGAGTTCGGATTGACGCCTACGAAGCCAGAACCGAACTGATCGCCCTCGCTGATATTGATTAGCCAGGCATCATATTCTGCCCCGGAGTGACCCAGCGCCAGCAACTCTTCCAGCATCACCGTCACCTTGACACCGTTCGGCGTCGCCAGCGAATAGAGCTGCAGCGGGTGACGCCCCACCCGCAGCTGTTGTTCGTGCGTCGGACCGGCGATCGGGCGGTTAATGTTGGCGAATTTGCCCCCGTTCTCCTTGTTCCAGCTCCAGACACGGGGTGGCGCGTACGGGGTCTCGTTACTCATGGCTCCGCCTCCAAGGGTCGATTTGCAGCACGCTCATTTGAGCATGACGAGTGGTTGCGATTGAACTAGAGATACTTCGTGACTCCCTGAAACTCGTTGATCAACTCTCTGAATTCCCGCGGGAGTGCCTCGGAGGTTTCTTCCATGCAGTGGTGAATGTGGTCCTTGATCAGGACCTTTTTTGCGTTGCCGATAGCTTTCTCCACGGCGTGCAGCTGCTGCGCAAGATCCATACATGGGCGGCCGGACTCCAGCATGTCGATCACGGCCGAAAGGTGCCCTTGGGCGCGTTTGAGCCGCGCGCCGATCTCGGGAAACTTGTGAACTGTTTGGCTCATGGCTATCCTATCCCCCTAGACAGGATAAACGAGTCGGCATAGGATCGCAATACACGGCTCCGTCGAATCCTTGGTCCCGGTAGTACTCGGTGTAACAAGTCGCAACGAAACTGTCCTTGCCCGCCTGCGGATAAATCTTCGGGGTACGTCATGCCGATACACGACCATGAGCCGTCATTTTGGGGTCGCGCCTTTCTTTGGGGTGGGATTGGCTTAGGGGTGCTGCTCCTCGCCGCGCTCCTTACCCGAGGATTCGGGTTGTTGGGCGGATTTGGAAAAGCTGTGGCGGAGCCGACTTTGATGGTCCGCGAGGGGGATAAGATCCTGGTTCCCGACGGCTCAGCATTGCGCAAACGGCTGACCGTGGCGGCGGCACCGTTGCAGTCGGTCAGCGCCCAGTTGGTGCTGCCGGCGATTCTTGAATCCGATCCTGCACGCACCGCCGTTGTCCTTCCGGCGCTCGGCGGTCGCGTGCTGCAACTAAAAGTCGCGTTGGGCGAGCGCGTAGTCCGAGGCCAGGTCCTGGCGCTTATAGATTCGCCGGATTTGGCACAGGCGTACGACGATAACGACAAGGCCGCAGAGTCTTTCAAGCTGGCGAAAATAACGCTCGCGCGGCAGCAGGAGCAATCCAAGATTGGCACCGCCTCGGACCAGGATCTGGATCAGGCGAAGAGCAACTTTGCGCAAGCCGAGGCCGAGTTCCTAAGAACGCAGGCGTATCTGAAAGTGCTCGGTGTAGCTCCTGATATCAAGCCATCGTCGCGGGTGTTGACAGTAACCGCGCCTGTCGGCGGCAGCATTACGACGCTTGCGGTCACGCCCGGCACGATAATCAATGACCCAACGCAGTCGATCATGACGATTGCCGATCTCAGTACAGTTTGGGTCACGGCAATGGTGCCCGAAAAGGATGTCGCCGCAATTTCCAAGAATCAGGACGCCGATGTAAGCCTGGACGCCTACCCCGGTCGGGTTTTACACGGCAAAGTGCTGTTCGTCTCCGATGTGATCGAGCCGGATTCCCGTCGTAATAAGGTTCGGATCGCCTTCGCGAATGCCGACCATGCACTCAAGCCTAATATGTTCGCGACGGTTACCCTCCTCGGGGCACCGCGGTCGCGCGTCGTCCTGCCGAGTTCGGCGTTGCTGATGAACAACGACCGCACCAGCGTGTTTGTTGCCGTTGCGCCGTGGACCTTCGAGCGGCGTACGGTGGACTTAGATCTGGATGAAGGAACGTCGGTTGCCATCCGTTCTGGCGTTAATGCCGGCGATCAGGTCGTCATAAAGGGCGGGCTCCTGCTCAATGATTGACCAATTTGTCACGTTTTGCCTGCACCGGCGCATCGCGGTCATTGTGCTGGCGGCGTTGCTGAGCTGCTTCGGTATTTATGCCTGGGAAACACTTTCAGTCGAGGCTTATCCCGAGCTGGGCGACGTCGCCGCTCAGGTTACGACCCAAATTCCCGGACTAGCCGCCGAGGAGGTCGAGCAGTTGATCACGGTACCACTCGAGCGGGCGATCAACGGCACCCCCGGAATGATCCTCATGCGCTCTCAGAGCACCTTCGGACTATCGCTGATCACCGTGCTGTTTCGCGACGGTTACGATGACTATTGGGTGCGGCAGCGCCTGAATGAACGCATCAGTCAGGCGACGCTGCCGCTCGGGGCATCGCCGTCGACGGACCCCGTGTCTGGTCCGGGAGGCGAGATCTATCGTTACACCCTCGAGTCGGATAACAAGAATCTCCAGGAACTCTCGGAGATCCAACGCTGGAAAGTGATTCCTGCCCTGAAATCCGTCGCCGGCGTCGTCGACAACGCCAACTTTGGCGGCTTCACGACCGAATATCAGCTCGATCTCGATTCCAAGCAGCTCGTTCACTATGGCATCGGCATCACTGATGTAATTAATGCGATTAACAACAACAACACCAATGCTGGCGGCGGTCGCGTATCGCGCGGCGATCAGAGCTATGTCATCCGCGGTGTCGGCCTGATTCATAACCTGGAACAAATCGGCTCGATCGTCGTCACCCAGGTGAAGGGCACACCAATATTGGTTCGCGACCTGGGCCGCACGACGCTCAGCCACCAGGAGCGCGAAGGTATCCTTGGGAAGGACAACAATCCGGACACGATCGAAGGCATTGTGCTGATGCTGAAATACCAAAATCCGTCAGAAACCTTGCGCGGCATTCACGCGAAGGTGAATGAACTCAACCGCGAATTGGCGAGTGACGGAGTTAGAATCGTACCGTATATCGACCGCGACAATCTCGTGCGAGCGACCGTCCATAAAGTCGGTCAGACGATTCTTGAAGGCATCACCCTCGTCTTTCTGATTCTGATCATATTTCTGGGCAGCCCGCGCAGTGCGCTGGTCGTGGCGGTGACGATTCCGCTGGCCCTGGTGTCCGTGTTCTCACTTCTCAATCTTACTCACGTGTCGGCGAATTTGCTGTCATTGGGCGCGATTGACTTCGGGATCCTGGTCGACGGGGCCATCGTCGTGACCGAGTCGGTACTGCGTCGGCGCGAGGCTCTGCCGAACGAAGTATTGAGTGAAGACGAAGCAAAGGCCGCCACTCTGCAGGTGACGCGGCCGATTTTTTTTGCAAGCCTGATCATCATCACGGCCTATCTGCCGATGTTTTCCTTTGAGCGCGCGGAAGCCAAACTCTTTACCCCCATGGCTTATACGATGGGCTATGCATTGTTCGGCGCTTTGCTGACCACCCTTGCGCTGGTGCCTGGACTTGCGTATCTGGCGTTTCGCAAACCCGGTTCGGTGTATCACAACCGCTGGCTGGAGCGCTTGACGATCTGGTATGAGCGGGTGCTGGCCGCTTGCTTGGAGCAGCCACGGATCATTTATGGCGTCGCAATCTTTGCACTGTTGGCGGTGGTCGGGCTCGGGGCCACGGTCGGTCGCGATTTTCTGCCGGATTTGGACGAGGGTGCACTCTGGCTGCAGGTGCAGATGCCGACCGGCTTGGCGTTGAACAAAGCCAGCGACATGGCCAGCGATTTGCGGCGGGCCATCCTGAAATACCCAGAAGTCTCCTATGTGGTAACGCAAACCGGCCGCAACGACGATGGCACCGATCCGTGGACGATGTCGCACATTGAAGCGCCAGTCGGGCTCGCGGACTATGACACCTGGCCCGACCATGAGTCCAAGAAGAAGTTTCTAGACAAATTTGCCGCCGGTCTCGCCAGGGATCTGCCGGGCTATTCGATCGGCATCAGTCAACCGATCATCGATAACGTCAACGACATGATCGGCGGCGCCCACAGTCCGCTGGTGATCAAGATCTACGGCGACGACCTGAATGAGTTGCGCAGCATCGGTGGCCAAATCGTGCGCGTGCTCTATACCGTCCAGGGCACTTCCAGCGCTTCCATCTTTCAGGAGCCGCCGATCCCGCAGATGGAGATCAAGCTGGATCGCGAAAAAGCGGCGCGTTACGGCGTGAGCATGACCGACGTGCAGAATGTCATCCAGACGGGCGTCGGCCAGGCGCCGGTCTCGACGGTTTATGTCGCTGAAAGGACCTATCCGCTGACAGTCCGATTCACGCAGGACGCTCGCAACTCACCTGCGGCTTTAGGCAACCTACTCGTGAATACCACGAGCGGAGTGCAAGTGCCGCTATCCCAGTTGGCCGACGTCCGGGTGCGCTCGGGAGAGAGCACCGTGACGCGCGAAAATGGCCAACGCAACCTCACCATTCGTATCGACGACCGCGATCGCGACCTGACCACGTACCTTGATGAAGCGCGAGCAAAGATCGCCGCCCAGGTGCATTTCGACCCGAAGAAAATCAAGCTGGAATGGGGCGGGCAGTTCGAGAATCAACGCCGCGCCGAAGCACGCCTGACGGTGATACTGGCTCTCGTGCTGGGAATGATGCTTATTTTCCTCACCGTCGGCACCAAATCGTTCCGCCAGGCACTGCTGATTTTGGGTGTGGTACCGCTGGCGACTCTGGGGGGGCTGATCTCCCTGCACTTGACCGGTCAAAACCTCAACGTCGCGAGCGGCGTTGGCTTTATCGCTCTATTTGGCGTGGCCGTGCAAAACGGGATCATCATGGTGTCGAACCTCAATCGCATGCGTAAATCCGGATTAGAACTGCACGAGGCGATCATGCAGGGCGCGACCGAACGCCTGCGGCCCGTGCTGATGACCGCAACCGTTGCGACCTTCGGCATGCTGCCAGCGGCAATCCACACCGGAGTCGGGAGCGACGTGCAGCGCGGAATAGCGACGGTGGTCGTCGGAGGGCTTGCGATATCGACAATACTGACTCTGTTTGTTCTGCCCTCGATGTACCACGTCATCGAACATTGGGCCGAACAGCGCCATGGCCAGGCCCGGTGGGGGCGATGATATCCCGGCGCCTAGCGGTCGCCGCGCTCATTGCGAGTCTGTCTGCATGCGCGGTCGGGCCTGATTTCAAACGGCCGTCAATCCCTTCTTCCTCGGGGTATGGCAGCGCACCAACGCAGGGACAAACCGCTTCAGCCGACAGTGCAGCCGGCAGCGCGCAACGCTTCGTTGCCGGCATGGACATTCCGGGCCAGTGGTGGACCTTATTCGAGTCGTCCAAGCTCGATCATTTGATTGAGCAAGCGCTGCAGGCGAATCCGGATGTCGGTGCTGCTCAGGCCGCACTGCGTCAAGCGCATGAATTGTATTTGGCGCAACGCGCCGCTTACCTCCCTAACGTTCAGGGAGGCATCACCGGCGACCGCTCAAAGTTCCCCACCGCTACACTGACAAGTCCTACTATCGCACCGAGCTCCATCTACACTTTGTATACTGCGCAACTGACGTTGACCTACACCCCCGACATCTTCGGCGGCACCCGACGTGCGGTCGAACTGGCAAAGACACAAGTCGAGAGCAGCCGCTTTCAACTCGAAGCCACTTACCTGACCCTGAGCAGCAACGTGGTTGTGACCGCTGTCCAGGAAGCGTCGCTGCGCGGACAGATCTCGGCAACCGAACGGCTTCTCAGGGTTCAGCGGCAATTGACTCAAATGGTTCAGCGCCAACGGCTTCTCGGTTCCGCAAGCGATTTGGATGTGCTCGCCCAAGAATCATCGGAAGCGCAGACCGCCCAGACTCTGCCGCCGCTGCAAAAGCAACTGGGGCAAACACGCGATGCCTTGACCGCATTGCTCGGTCGGCTGCCATCCGATGAACCCCAGGAAACATTTGAGCTTAAAGAGCTGACCTTGCCCACGGACCTTCCCGTTAGTCTGCCCTCGAAGATAATCGAACAGCGCCCTGACGTTCGGCAGTCGGAGGAGAACCTGCATGGCGCATCCGCCTCCGTGGGCGTCGCGATTGCTAACTTGTTGCCGCAATTCACGCTCAACGCCGATGTTGGATCGAGTGCGCTGACACTGGGGCAGCTTTTCTCGCCGTACACCAGGTTCTGGGATCTGGGCGCTTCGCTGTCGGAAACCTTGTTCGACGCCGGAGCGCTGTTGCACAAGCGACGCGCCGCCGATGCCGCATTGGACGAGGCGGCGGCGCAATATCGGGGCGCTGTCATTCTGGCGTGTCAAAATGTGGCCGATACCCTGCGTGCTTTGCAGGCGGACGCCGAAGCGCTGAAGGCGAGCGCCGACGCGGAGATCGCGGCGAGGAAGACGTTCGAACTCGCCGAACGCCAGCGGGAGCTTGGCACGATCAGCTTGGTGGCAGTGCTGAACGCAGAGCAAACCTATCAGCAATCTGAATTGGCGTTGATCCAGGCCCAGGCCAATCGTTATTCGGACACGGCGGGCCTGTTTCAGTCGCTCGGCGGCGGTTGGTGGAATCGTACGGAGGAGCCTCACTATGAACAATTTAGTTCAGCGGCACAATAGTGGGGGTACCGCGACTCTCACGCTGAATCGCCCTGAAAAATTGAATGCGCTTTCCAAGGGGATGTTCGAGGCACTGCGCGAGCATATCGACACAATTGCGCGCGAGACGAAAAAGATAGGTCTCGTCATCCTCCGCGGCGCGGGCTTAAATTTTTCCGCCGGCTACGACATGCGCGAAGTCCTGGATCATGTGAAGGCGCATGCCAAACCCCATTTTCACTCCGAGGTTATTAATAAGATTGCAAATCTTCCGCAGCCGGTGATTTCCGCCGTGCAGGGCCATTGCTCGACTGGAGCCTTGGAACTCGCATTGGCGGCCGACCTGATCGTCGCTTCAGAATCGGCGCAGTTTTCTGATGTCTACGCACGATGGGGTCTGACGCCTGTGTGGGGCTTGAGCCTGCGGCTGCCGCACCGCATTGGAACTGCCAAAGCAAGCGAAATGATGCTCAGCTGTCGCAAGTATTCCGGAAGACAGGCCGAAGCCATGCACCTCGCCAATTTCTGCTTCGCCGACGATCAGTTCGATGCTGAGCTCGCCGCGCTTTCGGCCGATATCCTGGCCAACTCGTGGTACGCCAATCAGGTGAACAAGCGCGCCCTGATCGAGACTGACGGTTTGAGCCTGTCAGACGCTCACGCACTTGACCTATTCAAGAATGAAGGCCTGGCACCCGATGCGAAACACCGGATTGCGCAGTTTTTCACAACGCATGAACCCTCGACCTGAACACGCTGCTGTTCATCCGCTACCGCCGTACATCAGCGCAATCTTTCGGTGGGCCGTTCAGTCGCGCGCTCGGAACTACACCGGTCTGGCGAACATGGGTATCCACTCGCCGCTCTCAATGCTGTGTCAGCGGTCAGCTGCAGGAATTTACCGCTGATTAGCAGTCGGGTACGGGTCTCCCAAAACGGTTGAGCCCGTCTCCAGCAGGGACTTGAGGTTAGAGATGATCTTCGGCCAACCGCCGGACACTGCCGCGATGAATTTCGAGGGTTCGCGCTCGATCGTGTGGGTAATGGAGAGCTTGACCGCACTTCCACTGGGTTCCAGTTCGATCGTGCATTGCGACTCACCCTCAGCCTTGAGTTCGGGCTTGTTCTGGTGCTGCCAGCGGATAACTAAGCGCCGTGGCGGCTCGGCCTCGATGATCGCGCCGGCGTCGAGGATCTGGCCGTCACTTGACACCATCTTCCACGAGGATCCGGCTGTCCACTCGCTTTCGCAGTGCACACCGAACCAGTACCGCTTCATGAACTCCACGTCATCGGTCAGCGCTGACCACAGCTTCTCTGGCGTGGTTCGAATATAGGTCACGTAGACAAAGGTTGATTTAGCCATTGGGCTTCTCCAGTCGTTTTTTCAGATCCGATAGCGCCTTGAGGCGCGGCTTTTCGAACTTGGCAATCCAGCGCTCGTAGATCTCCTGAAGCGGTACCGGATTGAGGAAGTGCAGCTTTTCGCGTCCGCGCCGCACGGTGGCGACCAGGTTAGCCGCCTCCAGCAGGTCCAGGTGCTGCGTCACGCCTTGTCGCGTCATATCCAGGTAGTCGCACAGCTCGTTAAGTGTGCGGCCGTCGTGCGCATGCAGCAGATCGAGCAGCTTGCGCCGGCTGGGATCGGCGAGCGCCTTGAAAAGCAGGTCGGTGTCATAAAGGCGCTCGGCCATCGACGTCACAGGCAAGTGAAGACTTGCCTATAGAATAGGCAAGCGTACCCTTCCCTGTCAAGCCAAATTAAAAAGCGCTGCATAAATGATCGAGTCGCCGCCGCGCGCGTAGCGGTGTGAATTTCGTTGCGCATGCTGTCCCGTTACGGTGTCTATATCTCCCGCGTCATCTTGGTACGGCGACGGACAGCGAATCGAAGGACATCACGCCGCCGTCCGATCGCGGGAATGGCGAGAGCGTTTTGGTCGTCGATGACGAACCGACGGTTCGTCTATTGATACCTGACGTTCTCGTTGCGAGCGGCTATATCCCGCTTGAATCACCCGACGGTTCCACCGCGCTCAAATTGCTGCAATCCAACATGCGGATAGATCTGCTCGTGACGGATGTCGGGCCGCCGAATGGCATGAATGGACGGCACCTCGCAGACGCTGCGCGCGTCAGCAGGCCGGATCTCAAGGTGGTTTTCATTACTAGATATGCCGAAAATGCCGTTGTCGGTAGTGGACGTCTCGCGCCGGGAATGCACGTGCTGACGAAGCCGATTGAGATGGAGGTTCTCAGTGCCGAAGTCCGCGGCCTTATTCCGCGCCCGCCAGCAGCGGATTGATGGACTTCACGATCTGAGCCGCTCGTCGAATGGGTCCGTCGATGGGCATTTTCTGGGTGGGTGCCCAGATCGACCAAAGCTCGGCGTAGGCAATACCCTGAACCGCACGCCGGTTGCTAACCCGGATAGCATCCGCGACCATTCCGGCCAAGACTGAGGATTGCTCGATATGGTGGATCGAAGCGGCGGGGACGAGGCGATTGGCGCCGCAGAAGTCGCGCCAAGATCGGCACACACCGGTTCTGGCTCCGCCGACGTCTTTATCAGCTACGCCTCACCGGATCGCGGCGTTGCCGACGCGGTATGCGGAGCCTTGGAAGGAGGCGGCCTGATCTGCTGGGTCGCGCCGCGCGATGTCGTACCCGGCGAGTTCTATGCCGACTCGATCGTTCGCGCAATCGACGCCACGAAAGTGATCGTGCTCGTTCTGTCGAAAAATTCCGCAGATTCCCCTCACGTGCTAAGAGAGGTCGAACGCGGCAGTTCGAAGCGGCACCCGGTCGTGTCGCTTCGCATTGACCTCGCACCGTTACCATCCGCGCTCGAGTACTTTCTCAACACCTCCCACTGGCTCGATGCAAGCGCCTCGGGTGTCGACAGCGCGTTACCCAAGGTCGTCGCAGCAGTGCGGCACCTGGCGTCGCCAGTGCTCATGGAACCTGCGCACCCGATTGGCACAGCGAAGTCCGAAGAGAAGCTGGCTTCGCACCCGGGGATGGCTGCACCCGCGAGCCGGCGCACAAGCCGCTCACTCATTGCCATAATTGCGTTGGTAGGGGTGGCGCTCGCCTACTTCGTTGCCGATAAGTTCTGGCTGTCAAAGCGCGTCACCATCGGGTCTGCCCAGCCCTCCGCGTCCTCCATGACGAGCGGAGCGAGCGCTGCTGCGACAAACGCGGGTGGTGGCACAGCGGCGTTTGCGCCTCCGGCGCACTCAATTGCTGTGCTGCCCTTCGTGAACATGAGTGGCGATCCGAAGCAGGACTATTTCTCCGACGGCCTCTCAGAGGAACTCCTCAACTCACTTGTCAGCCTCCGCGGCCTGCAAGTGGCCGCGCGCACCTCCTCGTTCAGTTTCAAGGGCAGTGGTACAGATGTCGCCGAGATCGCCCGCAAGCTTAACGTCGGGGCAGTTCTGGAGGGTAGTGTGCGCAAGGATGGCGGGCGCGTGCGGATTACGGCCCAGCTCATCAACGCCGTAACGGGATTCCACCTGTGGTCGCAAACCTATGACCGGGACCTCAAGAATGTGCTAGTGCTGCAGACGGAAATTGCCACCGCCGTGACGAAAGCGCTGCAGGCGACACTCCTCGCTGATGCCTCAACTGTCGTCGAGTTGGGAGGAACACATGATCCGCATGCCTTCGATGCCTACCTCAGAGGTCGAGGCATCGAGGTGATCAGCAAGGAAACAAATCTTGCGCAGATTGCGGCCTTTGACGAGGCGATCCGGCTTGATCCCATGTATGCGAAGGCCTACGCCAGCAAGGGAATGTCTTTAGGCCGCTATGCCGGAAGCTACGAGTCGGCGTCGAACGCCCGCCACGTGATGGAGGAGGCGCATGCTTTGAGCGAGAAGGCGGTGCAACTTGCGCCGAATCTTGCGGAGGCACACCTCGACCTGGCTGAATCCTATGACCGCGGGCTTCTCGACTTCGCTCATGGGATGGCGGAATACGAGCGGGCGCTCACTCTCGGCCCGGGCGACGCCCGCGTGCTAGGTTCGTACGCAATATTTCTGGCGCGGATGGGGCACGCCGATGCGGCGGCGGCCAGCGCCCAGCGAGCGGTGACGCTGGATCCCGTCAATGCAGGTTCCTACCATAGCCTTGGCTACGTGTTTCTCTTCAGCCATCGCAACCGTGAGGCCATTGCCGCATTCGATCGCGCGCTAAGTCTGGATCCCCAACTTCACTGGGCGCACGGTCTGCGGGGGCTCGCGTACCTGGGGCTGGGAGAATTCGAGACGGCTCGTCAGTCCTGTTCAACTCCACCCCCATCCTGGGTGGACCAATTGTGCCTGGCCGTTGCCTACGACAAGCTCGGACGTAAGGCGGAAGCGCAGGCGGAGGTCTCCCAAATGAAGGCCGTGCAGGGCGATGCGATGGCCTATCAGTTCGCGTCCATCTACGCGCAGTGGGGCGACATGCCGACCGCGCTCGACTGGCTCGAAGTCGCATATCGCTTAAAGGACCCGGGCCTCGCTTGGTTGAAGATAGACTTTCTTCTGGACCCCCTGCGCCACGAGCCGCGCTTTGAGGAGATTGAGCGCAAGCTCCATTTCCCGAGTTGAGACGCCCGCCAATCGTCACGGCACCTCGTGCATCCAATAACTCAATTGTGGCGACGGCCGAAGATCTATTGGAGAAAAGAATTGAAGTGGATGCTGGGCTTAATCGTCGTTATGGCTGTGCTGGCATCGTTCCCGGCCGCAGCCGAATCGCTATCACCGATCAATCCGGAGCGGATGTCCGCGACGGCCAAAACGCTGGCCTCGGATGCATTCCAGGGTCGTGCGCCCGGTACACCGGGCGAAGCAAAGACTGTGGCCTACATCGTCGACCAGTTCCGCGCTCTCGGTTTGCAGCCGGGTGGTGAAAACGGCGGCTGGCTGCAGCGTGTTCCGCTAGTTCACAATATCGCAGCCCCGCCCGCGCGGCTCGAGATACGGGTTGGCGGGTCAACTCTACCTCTGCTCGCCGGGCGCGACATCAACCCGCAGACGCTTCGTTCCATTTCTCGCGTAACGGTCAGCGATGCACCAATGATCTTCGTCGGTTACGGCGTCGCGGCGCCCGAGCGAAATTGGGACGACTTCAAGGGCGTCGACCTGCACGGCAAGGTCGCAATCTTCCTCGTCAATGACCCCGATTTCGAAGCCGCGCCGGAGGAGCCCGTAGCGGGGAAGTTTGGCGGCCGCGCAATGACGTATTACGGACGCTGGACCTACAAATTTGAGGAAGCAGCCCGGCGCGGCGCAATTGCCGCCTTCGTGGTGCATGAGACCGCCGCGGCAGGCTACGGATGGAATGTCGCCTCCAACACGGTCGGCGGCACATATGACATTGTCCGGCCCGCCGGCCACTTGCAACCCGTGCTTCTGCAGGCGTGGTTGGCGCGTGAAGCCGCGGTCAGTCTTTTCTCTAAGGCGGGGCTCGACTTTGAGGTGCTCAAGCGCCAAGCGCGCGACTCGGGGTTCCGGCCAGTCGAACTCCGTGACGCTCGCTTCAGCATCGACATGCCCGTCAAGTCCACACGGGTGGAGAGTCGCAACGTCCTTGCCAAAATTACCGGTACGACACATCCCGACGAAACCATTTTGTTCGCCGCACACTGGGACACGTTTGGAATCGGTGCCCCTGATTCACAGGGAAGGACGATCAGGCCGGGGGCGAACGATGATGCGCTTGGCATTGCCGGAGTGCTTGAGCTTGCGCGTGCGTTTATGCACGTATCACGCACGCAGCGTACGATCGTGTTTGCGGCTTGGACGGCCGAGGAATCCGGGCTACTTGGCTCGGAAACTTTCGGCGTACATCCACTCTACCGGCTTGAAAAGACAGTCGCGGACATGACACTCGATATTCTGCAGACGGCGGGGCCGTCGCGCGACGTCGTTCTGATCGGCGCCGGACAGAATGAACTCGAGGACGATCTTGCGCACGCCGCAGCTGCGCAGGGTCGCACTGTCACTCCCGATGCCAAGCCGGAACGCGGCCTTTTCTATCGCGCCGACCATTTCTCGCTTGCCAAGCGCGGCGTCCCGACGCTGTTGTTGATGGCGATCGGCGGTGGGGTGGATCTGGTCAACGGTGGCCGTAGCGCCGGTGACGCCTGGGTCAACGAATACACCGCGCATTGTTATCACCAGACCTGCGACGTCTGGAGCCCAAGCTGGGACCTGCGTGGCGCGGCGGAGGATGTTGACCTTTTCTATCGAATTGGGCTGGAACTGGGAAACTCGCGGCGCTGGCCTGAATGGCGGCCTACGTCAGAGTTCAGGGCGATTCGCGACGCAAGTGCCTCGGCACGGCCTTAAACACGCGAAGCCGACCTCAATCTAATACTGAAACACCTGTCCGATGTGAGGCGCGACAAAATTCGCTTCTGCAATCCCGTGGATGTTGCGAGCAACGGCAAGGTCATTTACAGGGGCTTCATAGCTCTCCCCGGCGTTGTCAATCAAACCGAAATGGATTGCGATAGAGCGTTCGCTGTGTAGATCAATGTGCGCAAGAACCGCCTCATCGGGATTCATGTGCATTCGATACATGAACCATCGAGGCTCATAAGCGCCTATGGGCAACAGACTCAGTTTGGGTGCGCCATACTTCTCGTATATGTGCTTGAAGTGTTTGCCGTATGCGCTATCGCCTGCAAAGTAAATGTTTCCCGCGGCAGACTCGATAAGGAATGAGCCCCATAATGTCTTGTTGGTGTCCAAGATACCTCTGCGCGAGGTATGGACTGCCTCGAGAAAGACAAATTTTGTGTCTTTTACGGTGACGGACTGATCCCAATCCAATTCTGAATACGCTGAAATGCCTTCCTTCTTCAAGAGATTACCAACTCCAAGCCCGACCAACACCGTTGGCGAACTGCTTTTTTGTTTATCAAAGATCGCGTGAATGGATTTCACGTCCAAGTGATCGTAGTGATTGTGACTGATTAGAATAACGTCAATCCTTGGAAGGCCGTCAACGGTCACTCCGGGGTTGGTTACGGTCTTGATAGGGAATAATCCTGGACCGATGGAATCGAACAAAACCGGGTCCGTGATGATGTTCAAAGTTGGCGTTTGGATGACCGCCGTTGCGTGCCCGACCCAAAGAACCCTGATCCCCGATGGTACGGGATCTTTGGATAGATCAGCGGGTATCGTGTGGAAATGGTTGGGCCAATTCTTGGTTTTGGTTTTCAGCGTCCAGGCGATATCTACCTCGTCCCAGAAAGTAGGATCGGGATAGCGTTCGCGATTGTGGAAGCGCCGCCCGTCGAAATGATCCGACGTCTGCGGCGTCGCTGACGAGCATCCGACTAGGAGGATAGAAGCCGTCATTGCACAGATTGCGATGGCAATGTGCCGGTATGGTGTCTTCACGCTTGTCTCATGTTGCCTCTCGGCTGAGCGACTGCAGAAGCATGAGCCAGCGCCCTGATGTCACGGTTCTCGAAAACGATGCTTTGACGCTCGCCCGTTCTCTCGACGACGACATCCACCATGGCCCGGGCCAAGTCGTCGGACCGAATCACCAGGCTGGGGAACATCACCCGAAACACTGGGTAGATCCAGCGCAAAAGACGGTAGCTGAAATTTGGCTCATTACGCGGCTTGACGGGATAAATGTAGCCGGGCCGGAAGATGTAGACACGAGGAAAGCCGGCCGCGAGGAGCCCCTGCTCCGCCTCGCCTTTGTAGCGAGCGAAGGCCATCCGACTCTTCCCCGTCGGGTCCGCGCCACTCCCGCTTAAAAATGAGAACGCCGAATCGGGGCTGCTGGCCCGGAGAACTCGGGCGAACTCGACGGTGTAATCAACGGTGATGCTGCGCAGTTCTGCATCCGTCACTACCCCGGTATAGGTTCCCAGGCAAAAGATTGCCCCGTCCTCGCCCGTAAGCTTGTCCGCCAACGCCGAGCAGTCCGCAAAGTCTGGGTGCGGAACCTCTGTCAGCTTGGAGTGCGAAATGCCGAGCTTCTTGCGCCCCACGGACGTCACATGTTCGACGTCAGGGTGCTCGAGCGCGTAGCAAAGGGCGTAGCCGCCGACCATACCTGTCGCGCCTACGATTACGAGTCGCTTCATGATAGGTCGCCCTCTTCCACTCAGTCCGCGCAGAGCAGGCGTTCAGCAAAAAGCCACGCGCCGTCCGTCGTCACGAACATATCGTACTACGGGGATTCCGCGCACTTTTATAGCTATCGATGTGGATTCGCGTTTCGTTTATCTTAAAGTGTTACGTCGTGCGCAGATCTATTCCGAACGCATGGCGGATAGTGTGATGCGCAACGGCATCGGCGCTTGAGTCCGAGCGACTCGGCGGCGGTCGGCGGCAGGGACTTGGGTCATCTCGCCGCCCTCCCCAAATGTCTGTCACGACCTAGGAGGCTCACGCTATGGCGCTATCCCGCAAGAAATCGGTGATGCCGACCGAGCACGACGCACTGCCCGGGCGCACTACACCGCTCAGTGTTCCGCAGACGCATTTTGTCAACGGTCATCGCATCGTACCTCCCTTCCCTGCCGGCCTGCGCGAGGCAGTGTTTGGCATGGGCTGCTTCTGGGGCGTGGAGCGGCTCTTCTGGCAGCTGCGCGGGGTGTACTCGACCGCAGTCGGATATGGCGGCGGGTTCACTCCAAATCCCACCTACGAGGAAGTCTGTACCGGCGAGACGGGACACGCCGAGGTG
>Ga0302326_10002740_pt1 | contig 42417 bp, 34 predicted proteins | sample Palsa_T0_3_FD_202264 | JGI IMG/M metagenome (GOLD analysis project Ga0302326, IMG submission 202264) | Peat permafrost microbial communities from Stordalen Mire near Abisko, Sweden - Palsa_T0_3 | ecosystem: Environmental > Terrestrial > Soil > Palsa > Peat permafrost | place: Sweden: Abisko...
AAATTAGGTGCCTAGACTGAATATATTTCCGACTTCAATTGCCGGTACTTTTTCGAGATCGGCGTGTTTTAGTCCCAAATCAGCCATAACTTCGTCATTGAAGACTTCTTTGTTAATACCCAGCCCTTTTGCTCGGTCAATATAAATAGTATCTTCCCCGGCTTTGGTGATAGTCTGAAATTCGTGACTGTATTTACTAAAAGTGCCGCCTGATGCTGTGACTATAAAGGTCTGGTCGCCTATACCAAGACGATCAAATATCTTAATATAGGCAGCTTTGGCTTTGTCGTAGAATTCGTGGTGCTGCTGTTCAGAGATGGCATATGAGTAGAGGTCTTTCATCAAAAACTCACGACCTCTCATAAGTCCACTTTTTGAACGTAACTCGTTTCTAAACTTTGTCTGAATTTGATATATACCGACTGGTAAATCTTTATATGAGGATATGTAGTCTTTCAATATTGGCGATAGGTTTTCCTCATGCGAAAAGCCAAGGCCTAGTTCTGTTCCGTTAACTAGTTTTGTCTTAAACCAATCATCTACAACCTTATCGTCCCATCTACCCGTAAGCATATAGCGTTCTTTAATTTGTAGTGCCGGCATGAGTACCTCTTGGGCACCAATGGCATTCATTTCCTGTCGAATAATATTGGCAATATTATTGAGCACCGTTAGACCAAGTGGTAAGTATGTATAAACGCCGGCCATTTCCTTGTGAATATAGCCAGCTTTTATCAGTAACTGGGCGTTTAGGGCCGTCTCGTCAGCGGGCACAGTCTTACGGGTTTTTGTGAACAACTCCGATAATCTCATAACTAATGAGTATTGTACCCTAGACAATAATATGTGCGAAGAAAAATAGTGTAGCGAAAGCAACGCCGTTTTTGAGCATATGCAGGCCGATTGAAGCCCATAGACTGTTGGTTTGCTGTCTCAGGTATACCAAAACTAGAGACAGAATGAAGGTATCAACTCCACCGACTATTAATAATTGTCCATCTGCGCCCTCAAATAGATGAGGAATAGCAAATAATAGGCTAGTTATTACTGCTGCCCAGACTATTGGCATTGATTTCTTTAAACCACTAAATAGGAACCCCCTAAATACTGTTTCCTCAACAAGCGGTGGCAAGACTACCAAACTAAAAAAGACCAACACCAATGCTGAGCCGTGGGTTCCACCTTGAAAACCGATATCCTGTTGTTGGCCAGCATTAAAACCATGAAAAATTTTTTCCAGGATTGCGACAACTAACACATAACAAATGAAATAAATCCCAAAACCAGCTAGAGCATACGGGATATCACGCCATTGGGGTTTACTCCAGCCCACTGCCCTGAAGATAGAGCGCCATTTTTTGGCAAAGAAGCTGATGCCTTTGCCTATCAGAACACCGTAGAGTGGTAGAAATAACCAAAATAGGCCTATCCATACGGCATAAACCAACAGCCCGTAAATAAACTGTCCATCTACCGAATTGTTGAGCCACTGGTTTGCCTGAGCATCTGTCCAGTGATGAATACGGATAGTGTAAAGCCAGGTGTATATTGACCCCGCCAGCGATGAAAGAAAGAAAGTTACTATCACTAGAGCCACGGAAACCAGCGCACCCCATGGCAAATCAGACTTCTTGGAAATCGCCGGGCGTTGTTTAGGCTCAACCGCTGAGTCTGATTTAGCAGTCGACTTTTTGGAAACTTCCGATTTATTAGTGGCGTTTGACATCGACAATAGTTATTAGGATAACAAGTACCATGAGTACCGCAAAACCCACGCCGTTAATGATGTCTTCGGTGGTTTGTTTGAGTGGTTTACGTAACAATCGAGTAACTAGAATGATAAAAAGTCGGCCGCCATCAAGCGCTGGAATTGCTAGTATATTAATCAGCGCCAGCGTTAGAGACAGTACCGCAACAATAAATAAGACAAACTGAAAACTTATTGCACTGCTGTATTTCAAAAAATAATATATACCAACTGGCCCAGAGACCTGGCTCTCGGCTTTAGTCAATCCGGATTGTTTGGCATGCGTATTATGAGTTACCAAACCTGCAATCGTTGAACCTAAACCCCTGAGAGCTGAGCCCAGACCTTGGTAAGTAAGAACACTATACTGTTTAATCAGTCCGGCGGCAGTAATCGGAGCTGACCAAGTGGATCGCTGCAGGATGTAGTTGAACGGCACAACCCCTAAATAACCTTGGGGATTGTTGGTATTCTGACTAGCATTAACGACTTTGGTAGTCAGTAGAGTAGTCGTCGCACTAATCAGCTGTGAATTGCTTTTGTATACCACTTCGACTTTCTGGCCAGCATATTGCTCAGTTAACTGAGGTAAGCTAGCCGAACTGCCAACTTTTTGCAGTCGAGTGTCAACTTTGCCAATACTAATTAACTGATCATTGGGCTTAAGACCAATTTCAGCCGCTGGAGAATTTGGGACTATCGAAGTAACTAGTGTCTCATTTTTAATTACTTTGGTATTACTACCGACCGTAAACTGATTATTAATTAACTTTGGTATACCTATCAAGGCCAGAAATGTCAGCAAAAAAAAGGCTGCTAAAACATTCATAAATACGCCTGCGACCATAATTTTCGTCTTAATCCAAAGACTGGCGACACCAAATCCACCTTCGTCTTTATCGGTATCATGCGAACCCTTCAATCTAACAAAACCCCCGAGCGGCAACCAGTTCAAGCTAAAGTCAAAACCGCTCTTCATTTTTTTATGCCACGCTCTTGGCGGAAAACCAATGCCGAATTCCTCAACCCCTACGCCATTTCGTCTGGCCACGATAAAGTGTCCAAACTCATGTACGACAACTAGGCAAACAATTAGAAATAGACCAAGAATCAATAGAAAAACAGCCATAACTTACTTACCAAATCTCCGTTTTGTACTCCTATAGTACTCCAGAGCATCGTCAAGATCGTTTTCGCTAAAATCGGGCCAATAGCCCTTAACAAACAACAGTTCACTGTAGGCCGATTCCCAAAGCATGAAGTTACTCAGACGCTGCTCACCAGAAGTACGGATAATAAGGTCGACTGGCGGAACATCTGGAGCATAAAGATTACTAGAAATCAGCTCGGCATTGATTGTTTCTGGTCTGACACCGGATTTAACTATTTTTTTAACAGCTTCAACTATTTCCTGGTGGCCACCGTAATCCAGACAGAGTAGCAGTGTCCCCCGTTTATTATTTTTGGTCAGTTCCTCGGCTTCATGAATAGCTTTAATAATTGATTTACCGACTCTTAATTTAGAACCAATGACCCTTATCCTAAACCCTTCCCGATTTATCTCTTGCGTCTCATGTTTTAAGATCCACAATAAAAGCCGCATTAACTGCTTAACTTCGTCCGTGCTGCGACTCCAATTTTCGGTTGAAAAAACATAGGCCGAAACGTACTTAATCTTGCGCTTGGAAGTGGCTTTTAAAATCGTTTTCAGATTTTGATACCCCCTTCTATGACCCTCGATTAGTGGAACTCCGTTGGCTCGTGCCCAGCGGCGATTACCATCCAAAATAAGTCCCAAATGAATTGGGACAACTGTGTTCTGTGTCTGAGCCATATAGGACTATTGTACCAACTATCCTGAAGTAATGCTTAAACAGTCATGATTTCAGATTCTTTAGTCTTGGCCAATCGTTCAGCTTCGGTTTTGTATTTTGCCATGGACTCATCAATCTGTCTCTCTAGCCGCTTATAGTCGTCCTCACCGATCGTTTTAGCTTGTTTCAGTTGGTCAGCGGCTTTAATAGCATCGTGTCGCACAGCCCGCATACTGATCAAGCTATCTTCGAGTTTTTCGTGTAGCTGTTTTACAATCTGCTGTCTGCGCTCACTAGTCAGGGGTGGAATCTGAATACGAACAATATGCCCATCATCTACCGGGTTTAGACCCAGGGTTTGATTATCGCGAATAGCACTAGCAATCGGTTGAAGATTACTAGGGTCAAAAGGCGTAATTTGTAGTAATTGTGCCTCTGGAGCTACCACCGTGGCTAGTTGAATTAGTGGCATGCTGTTGCCGTATGCTTCGACCATAATGCCGTCCAGCATGCTGGCGTGAGCCCGGCCAGTACGAAGCTTCTTAACTTCATTAACAAAATGACTAGACACAGTTTCTAGTTTTTTATTTGCATCGGCGACGACTTGTTCCTGATTCATAGCCCTCCTTACATTAAATACTACGCCAACTTAGACAATTTCGCCTAGGGCCATACGAGAGAACCGTCTAACGACTATATTCTCGCCCAACTTAGCAATGTATTCTTTGACATAATCACCGACCACTTGGTCAGGATTTTTAATAAAAGGCTGGTCCAGCAAAGTCTTTTCAGCAAAGTATTTTTTAACTTGTCCGTCGACTATTTTTTCTATCATTGCAGTCGGTTTATTCTCAGATTTGGCCTTTTCGGTGAATTCCGATTTAGCTTTTTCGATTTCGGTCATCGGAATTGAATCAAAGGTCAGAAATTCTGGTGCGCTAGCGGCAATATGCATTGCCAGATCTTTTACAAGACTAGTAAAAAGCTCATTGCGGGCCACGAAATCGGTTTCACAATTGACTTCAACGAGCACACCGATTCTATTGTCGTGCAAATAGCTGCCAATGACCCCAGCACGAGCCTCGCGTTCTGCGCTTTTCTCGGCTTTAGTTAACCCTTTTTTGCGCATTGCTGCTAAGGCCACGTCAAAATCACCATTGCTTTCACTTAAGGCCTTTTTAGCGTCGGTCATACCCACACCAGTTAATTCCCTAAGTCTTTTAATTTCCTTAATATCCATGGCGACTACTGATCCTCCTTGGTTTCCGATTTAGTATCTTTTGGTTCATTTTTCTTTTGCTTAGATTTTCCCAGGTCGGCTGCCGCTTTAATATAGTCAGAAATAAGTTGAATAGTTTTTATGGCATCATCATTAGCCGGAATTGGGTAGTCCACCAGGCTAGGATCAGCATTCGTGTCAACTATGGCCACAACCGGAATTTTTATTTTGCGAGCCTCACGGACAGCATTGGCTTCGTGAATTACGTCAACAACGAAAACTGCTCCGGGACGTGCTTGGAGATTCTTAATCCCACCATATGTGACGTTCATTTGATCGATTTCTTCCTGGAAACGTTGTACTTCAAGTTTATTGTACTTAGCAGCTAGTTGGCCGGATGCCATTTTTGCTTCAAGGTCCTTGAGATACTTAACCCGATTACCGACAGTCTGCCAGTTAGTTAAAGTTCCGCCAAGCCATCTTTCGGTGACGTAGGGCATGTCCGTAGACTCAGCTAGTTCCTTGACTATGTCCTTAGCCTGCCTTTTAGTTGCCACCATTAGGATTTGCTTGCCTTCTGAGGCAGTTTTTTCAATAAAACTAATAGCAGCATCCAGACTCTCAACTGTTTTGGTTAAATCTATAATATGGTTGCCGTCGCGTTTGGTATAAATATATTGAGCCATCTTGGGATGCCAGCGACTTGTTTTATGACCAAAGTGAGCACCGGCTTCTAGCAGTTTTTTAATATCTACTTCTTTAGATGCCATATGAAAATCCTTTCATCTTCGCTTGGTGGACCCAAATCGTGCCTGCAAAGCAATACGATTAGGAGGATTTAGTCACCAAACTGCTTAATTGTTATCCATAGTACTGTAACACCTCTGACTTGTTCTGGCAACTGCGCCTTGACCGAAGAACAACAGATGTGTATACTGATGTTTCAACTATGAAAAAGAATTTGCATCCCAGCGATTATCGTCCTGTTGTATTTCAGGATATTAACAACGGCTTTACTTTTCTGACAAGATCTACTGCTGCCAGTGGTGAGTCTATCAAATGGGAGGATGGTAAAGAATACCCACTGATTAAAGTCCATATAAGTAGTGCTTCGCACCCCTTCTTTACTGGCGAAGAAAGAATTGTTGATATTGAGGGTCGAGTTGATAAATTCAAAGCACGGGCTGCTGCGGCCGCAGGAGCAAAGGAAAAACTAGCCAAGGCAGCGACTAAACAGGCGTCGCGCAAACATTCTAAATCTGGTAAAGCCAAAGAGCAAGCATCAGTTTCTTAGATAGCGCTACAAATTGTTGCTCGAGGCAGTCGTTTACTTCCTGCGGCAGTTTTGTTTATAGTTACAGACATGGAACAACAAGAGATAGTTATACGGCAAGAGCTCGATGAACTCAAGGAACGGCTAAGTGACCCAGACGTTTTTAACACTAGGGATTATCCCAAATTAGCCAAGCGACTCCAGGAACTCGATGGCATAGTAATACTGTTGGATAAGCGAACACACCTACTCCAAGCTATTGCTGAAGCTGAGGCGCTAGCCGAAAACGAAGATTCAGAATTGGCAGTCTTGGCTAAGGACGAGGTCGACAAGCTCGGTTCAGAGCTTTCCGATACCTGCGACAGCTTATCAGAATTACTTATTGCCAAGGATCCTAACGACTCTCACGACGTAATTATGGAGATACGGGCAGCGGCTGGTGGAGACGAGGCAAGTCTTTTTGCCAGCGATCTGTACCGAATGTATGTAAGGTGGGCTGAGCGACACGGCTATAATATAGAGCTCATTAGCGAAAACTCTAGCGAAGCTGGTGGCTTTAAAGAAGTGATATTTGGCGTCAAAGGAACAGATATATACAAGCAACTAAAGTTTGAAGCCGGGGTACACCGTGTTCAAAGAATCCCAGTAACAGAGTCAAGCGGCCGTGTCCATACCTCGACGGCCACTGTTGCCGTGTTACCGGAGGCTGAAGAAAGTGATGTATCGATTGACCCCAAGGATCTGCGAATCGATGTCTACCGTTCCAGTGGGCATGGTGGACAATCCGTCAACACTACAGATTCAGCGGTCCGGATAACCCATTTGCCGACTGGCATAGTGGTGACTTGTCAGGACGAGAAATCACAGATCAAGAACAAAGAAAAAGCTATGGGCGTACTGCGAGCTAGGCTACTGGCACAAAAGATAGAAGAGGCTCAAAAACAACTTAGTGAATCACGTAAAAAACTGATCGGTTCAGGCGACCGATCTGAGAAAATTAGAACTTATAATTTTCCTCAGGACCGCATAACCGATCACCGCATCGGCTATAGTCGTAGTAGCATAACGGGCGCTCTGAACGGCGATATTGACGATATTATTGAGCATCTACAGGCATACGAGCATGAACTCCTCAATAACGGTTCTTGAGTGGTTAGAAAGTAGTGCTAGAACTCTAGGCCAAGCCAATATTGAAACGCCGAGGTTAGATAGCCTAATACTGCTCGAAGATTGTCTTAAGTTAAACCGAGCTAATATACTGGCACATTCCGAGAGAACTCTCACTACAACGCAATTAAAAAGATTAAATATTGCTCTAAACCGCCGGCTAAATCACGAGCCGCTGGCCTACATTAGAGGTGTGAGCGAATTTTATGGTCGTCGGTTTTTTGTCAGTAAGTCGGTCTTGATACCTAGACCGGAATCAGAAACCGTTATTAGTGAACTGCTGTCTCTGTCCTTGCCAAAACACCCGATCATCGCTGATATCGGTACAGGCTCAGGAGTATTGGGCATCACCGCTGCTTTGGAGCTGCCATACGCTAAAGTTGATCTTTACGACGTTAGTCAGCGGGCTCTTAAAGTGGCTCAACGAAATTCAGATTTTTACAACCTAAAACTAAACACCATAAGAAGCGATCTACTGATCGGCTTAAAGCGTAAAGCAGACGTTTTATTAGTGAACTTGCCTTATGTGCCACTGAGCTATCCGGTAAACTCAGCCACTAAATATGAACCACGACTGTCCTTATACGCTGGTAAAGATGGCTTGGATAGCTACAGGCGATTCTGGCGGCAATTGGCCGACATTAAAGCTAGCCCGTTAGTATTGACTGAATGTCTTCCATTTCAACATGACTTACAAAAACAGCTAGCTGCCAAGGTTGGATTTTCCCAAATCGCGTCCAACGACTTTATTCAAGCTTTCCGCTAAACAGTTAATCAATCGGTTGGAACAGAACCAAGAGTCACCTTTATATTAATAGTCTTCCCGCTGCGTATGACTGTTAAACTGATGGTTGCGCCGACAGTTTGCTGATCTAAAATTGATGTCAAACTATTGGTTTCATTAATATTAGTGCCGTTTACAGCAGTAATAATGTCGCCCTCCTGCAGGCCAGCACTAGCAGCCGGACTACCAGTCAGGACCGTCGATTGGCCAGCAACACTTGACGGCGGAATCCAGGCGCCGTTACTAACACTTAAGTTATATTGAGACTGAACATCTCCGGTGATCGGTATAAAGACGACACCAAGATATGGCTGCTCGAGTTTGCCAGTCGATTCAACACTTTTTATTAATCCGGTAACATCGTTAATGGGAATGGCGAAGCCGATATTTTCGGCCGAGCTAGCCAGCGCAGTATTAATACCAATAACTTGCCCATCAAGATTAACCAAAGGACCGCCTGAGTTTCCTTCGTTGATGGCAGCGTCAGTTTGGAAGAGATCATCCAAGTTCTCGCTGCTGCTTCCAGTACTATCGCTAGCCTGCACGCTACGTCCATAGCCTGAGATAATTCCACTTGTAACGGTGTTTTGGAACTGGCCAAGAGCATTGCCTATTGCCACAACCGGAGCACCGACTTGCATTTGGCTGGAGTTGCCAATCTGGGCCGGAACTAAAGTTTTACCATTAGTGTTGTTAATCTTGAGAAAAGCTATGTCTAAACTGTCATCGGGACTGGTTCGACCAATTACCTGAACATTATTATAGGTAGTGCCGTCTGATAGGGTCACGCTGACATTTGTTGTGCCCTCCGGAACAACATGGCGGTTAGTAATGATAAGTCCGCTTGAAGTCAAAATAATACCCGTTCCGGCACTTTGTTGTGTTTGGGTTCCGCCGCCCAGACCAAATAAGCTGTCAATGCCAGAATTATCTGTTGTTTGGCCGGTGACGTTAACCGAGACGACGCTCTGCCCAACAGTCTGAGCAATATTACTAATTACATTGCCCTCATTACTAAGAACGACTTTTTGCTGTTCGATTGTTGTGTTGCCGCTGTGATTCTCAACTTTGGACCCCCACCATCCACCTAAGAATCCAACTGCTAACGTCAATATCAAAAAAACTACAAGTCTGGGAAACATACCCCCGCCGTTGCCCTGTCGTTTGAAGTGTCTTATGACTCTATGAAGCGGAGGTACCTGCTGATGAACCGGTAAAACCGCTGGCGGTTTTGATATTGGTTCGTTTGATTCATTGTTCTCTGGCATAACTGTCCCCCTTTCCTTATACAACCTTGTTACCCCAATTAGAAAAAGCTAACACCAAAATAATAATGGCCATCATTATTAAAATGAATTGCCTCTTCACAAAGCTTGTTAGGCGATCAATTTGTGAAAAGTAATACATAGTAGCAAAGCCGTAGCCAATAACTAGCAAAAGTAAGGTTGGTTGGGCTAGTCCTCCGTAAAAAAGCAACCAATGGCCCAGAACCCAAGTTAAAGCTGCACCGAAATAACCCCAAAGGTAAGCTAATAATTTGGTATATGGTTCATCAAAATTGTCAAAGAAATGACGAGCTGCTAGATAGCAGACTAGGCCAGCACCAGCCACAAGTCCGTAAAGTGGTGCAGCCCAACTAAACAAAGCCATAAGGCCAAAAAGCAGTCCTATCAAAGCTTGAATTGAGACTCTCAGCGGGTCTGTCGCGGGCTTTAGCACCAATAGCCACGCTCCGTAGGCAACGGCCCACAAAAGCTGCCACCAGAAACTCGTACTATGGACCATAAATATAAGAAGGGAGACACCGACAATTATGTCAACGGCATTGGCCCTAATATTGACTGGCCAAAAACGAGGTTTGACTGCAAACATACGCCACTTACTTAACAAAATTATCGTCAAGGCTAGCTGAATAAAATTTAATCTAACCAGCACAAAAACCGCTGTTGGCAGTAAAACGGTGAGAGCTAGATGAAAAAAATATGAAAATCCACCGGTGGGTTTAATTTTAGCTATTAACGGCCTCATCTTGACCTACAATTATAACAAAGTTTGCACTCCCGGGCTGTATAGAACTATCTGGTAAGCTGTTTATTGATTTGACCTTGAGTCTCAGCTCCAGATAGTGAAGCGTGTACTTATCAGATCCATCAGTCAGATCAACTAGTACTGTTTTTTTGTAGTTTTGGGTTGGTGCATTGCCCACCAAACCAACATTATAGCCATATGATTTTAGGGTGTTAGCAACATTGTTGCCCAGGTTTGGTTGATTCGTCCCATTTAAAACCGTTATATTAGCGTTCTCTTTGAGCAAATAGCCATCTTTTAGGGTATTGCGCACATAATATTGTATGGCACTGTAATTGTTAAAACCGGCTGCTGGCAGGACAACAGACTGGCCCGCAACAGACCCGGTGGTTACATAGTTATTAGGAGGGTTAGCTAAACCAATTGATTCTATATTACTGTTATTTACTTTTTTAATAATGCCATACAGCGTGTTAGCGTCGGCAATACTCAAGTTTGTCACAACGTTATTACCAAATTCATCGCTGAGCTGTGCCAGTTTGACGGGGTTACTGACAGTTCCGATTGACAGAGCCTTATCTTTTATAGCCACCACTACTTGTCGCTGGCGCTGCGTTCTAGCGTAGTCTGAGGTAGTTTCCCGCGATCTGACATACAAAAGGGCCTGGGCTCCATTAAAATGCTGCATCCCCGCTTCGGCTATTACTGGATTGCCGTTATTTTGCCAGGCTATTGTCGGGTCATATAGTTCCGTTGGAACATTAACAGTTATACCGCCGACCGTGTCAACTGCCTGCTGGAAAGCTTGGAAGTCAACAAGAACATCATATTTTATGGGTATACCAACAATTGAGCTGACTGTCCGATTGTCCAAATTAAATCCGGCCTCTACAGCCTCTTGATTCTGACTACTACTTGACTCGTTGCCAAGGTATTTCCATTTACCCGTTTCATATACTGCATTGATCTTCATCTGACCATTACCAGGCAAATTAATCCACAAATCTCTTGGTACACTGAGCAAATAGGCCTTGTTATTAACGGGATCAATACTTACTAGCAATATAGTATCAGTAAGATCTGGTCCATCATGCCCGGCCCCGCCAATCCCGAGTATAAGTATGTTTATATTGCCATCGCCCTCTTCGTGAAGTGCTGATGGGGACACTATTGCTTGAAGGCCACTGGAATTGCCCCTAAACACCTTGTCTAGGTTGATGACGCCCTTGGCCAATAAAAATCCAGCAGTTATGATAATTACCGCTACTCCGACTAAGCTAGCTAGTTTAAGTTTTCGGTACAAGCTTTTCCAGTTAGTTTTGAGTTTTTTCGGCTTATCCTCTTCATCGCCTAGGTTTGATATACTGCCAGGCAATGTCATATTGATCATTGACGGTAATTTTTTGTCAGCGCCGTCTTCGTTCATCAATCTTCCAGTTACAAGAGGCTGAGATGGATGATAACCATTGGGTCGGTTAAAGTCACCGACTAGACGAACCTCAGGGTCTTCTTTTAGAAGTGAGCCTTGGTGACTACCTACAAGCCTGCGACCAGCTCGTCCAGGTGAATTAGTAATTCCGTCGACCTGGATAGCTTTGTTTTTATTTTTTTTGAACTTATGCATGGGTTTGACTATGTAGTATAGAGTATAGACTCATGCTTAATTAACGTAAACTGGTGCGCATTCCATTAAAATACGCTATAGTTGAAGCCTGATAAACCCATGAAAAGCAATGAACCATCATACAAATTAGCCCCGCCGGACTCTTCGCCAGCGGGCTCCGCTTTACCAAAACCAGAGGCTTCGCCTTCTAATGAGCCAAGGACTGGTGGTGGCAATCATAAGGGTCGACATGATACCTTTTTAACCCTAATAGTCATCCCGGTGGCCGTTCTAATGGCTATCTTGATGTTATTGTTCGTTTTCCAGTCCTACGAAGTCGATGGACCAAGCATGCAACCAACGTTGTTCAATAATGATCGACTCATCGTCTGGAAGCTACCTAAAACTTGGTCACGTATAACTGGCCACCCGTATATACCAGACAGGGGTAATATTATCGTTTTTGAGGAGCCTAGCCTAGATGATAAGCAATTAATCAAAAGAGTAATTGGCCTGCCTGGCGACCGTGTATCCATTAATAATGGTGTCGTGACTGTTTATAATAAGGCCCATCCTAATGGCTTTGATCCGGATACTAGTCTCCCCTACGGTAAATCGACACACATTCCTGTTACTTCCGGAAGCCTCACTGTAACAGTTGGCCCGAATCAAGTATTTGTATGCGGAGACAATCGGCCGGATTCGCTTGATTCCAGATACTTTGGAACCGTCCCCGTAAAAGACATCATCGGCAAATTGGCAATTCGTATATTACCTCTCGATAAAGCCGAAAAATTCTAGATAAGATTTATTTAGCTAGTAGTCTACTTATAATTCTCGACAATTCAGTTTCGTCTTTAAAACCGATCTCTAATTTACCGCCGTTAGCCATCCGACGTACGCTAACAGGAGCCGATAGATGTTTGCTAAGTTTTTTGGTTTCAGGTGATTCGGTTTTTACTTTAGCATGGACCTCTTTTATATCAGCCGCACCCTTCTTGTAAGCAACAACAAAACGTTCGGCTTGGCGAACCGACCAACTGTAGTGAACTATTGAGCTCAATAGTTCAGCTTGTTTGGTCGGCCATTCCTTGAGCGCCAGAATTGATCGGGCGTGACCTTCGGTAATCAATTTATCAGCTAGGGCTTTTCTAGCTTCTGGCGGTAATTGTAGTAGTCGTACAATATTATTGACAGTCGGCCCGGCCTTTCCCAATCGGCGAGCTATTTCCTCATATGCAAGATTGAATTGTTGGTGTAGGCGCTCGATAGATTCAGCCTGCTCAAGAGGCGAAAGATCAACCCTTTGAACATTTTCGACTAATGCAATCTCGAGTCGCTGGATGTCTTGAGATGACCTGACAACTACCGGTAAGGTTTTAAATGCAACCTGTTTAGCAGCTCGCCATCGGCGCTCGCCTGCAACTATTAGAAATTGACCAGGAAGTTTCGATGGCGTGACGATTAATGGCTGCAGTAGTCCGTGTCTTTTAATAGAAGAAGCTAGCTCATCCAGTCCTTCTTGGCTAAATTCCTTTCTGGGTTGATCGGGATTAGGCTCCAGTAGATCGACGGATATTTTTTGAATTCGCTCAGTTTCGTCAAGCAGTAGGCTCTTATCGAAGTCTTTTGGCAGTAAAACATCGATTCCCTTCCCCAAACCCCTGTTGGATTTTTTACTTAGTGGAGACACGCTTATCAACCTCCTTAGTCAATTGCTTATAGGCCCTGGCGCCTTTTGACCATTTATCATGCTCTAAGATAGTTTTACCAAAACTCGGCGCTTCAGCCAAACGAACATTCCGAGGAATAATAGTCTTAAATACCTTATCACCAAAGTGCTCGTTGATCTCCGAGAGTACCTGCTCGGCTAAAGTTGTCCTTTTATCAAACATAGTGACGACAACGCCAAGTATCTCTAAATTGGGGTTTGGGCCCTGCTTGACCCTTTGAATAACGTCCAGCAATTGACTAAGGCCTTCCAGAGCGTAGTACTCTGCTTGAACAGGTATAAGAACAAAGTTGGCTGCCGTTAGGGCGTTAACAGTAAGCAATCCTAGAGCTGGGGGACAGTCTAAGATTACGTAATCATGAGAAGCGGGACGAAGTGCATCTCGCAATTTATATTCACGTTGTGGTATATTTCCTAGTTCTATTTCTGAAGCCGCAAGATTAGCGTTAGAGGGTACTATAAACAGGTCTACTATCTTAGTTTTTTGAATTGCCTCAGACAACCGGACACCGTGAATTAATATATCATAGGTAGTATTATTTATACTATTTTTGTTGAGACCCAAACCGCTAGTAGCGTTGCCCTGTGGATCAGCGTCAACCACCAAAACTGTTTTACCTAGCTTTGCGAGGTAAGCACCCAGGTTAATGGCGGTTGTTGTTTTGCCGACTCCCCCTTTTTGATTTAATACCGCAATTATAGGATGTTGTTGCATGTTTATCTCTTCCCTTTTAGCTTATTATAGACTACTGCTATAAAAATTAAGACCTTTGCCCAAACGCACTCAGATCGGGTGAAAAAACAACCGCAATATAGCTTGTACGGTCGTGGGAAGAGCATGGCTATATCTGTGTTAAAATAAGCATATCCATGTAGCTAGTCTTATGAGAAGTCGTATAAAAATTAAAACCCTAAAACAAATATTGTTGAACCCCAGGAAGCTCTGGTTCAAGGTTTATACATTTTTTAGGCGTAAACCGTATCACTTGTCGACTGTAGTAGTCCTTGGTATCTTGGCTAGCGTTGGAATTATAGCGTGGCATCATGCCACCGTTATTAATTTGCAAAACAGATATAAGCTAACGGCCGCCGCTCAGGGTATTATCGGCCCGCCGGACACCGCGATATTGCCCGCATTGGCCTACAATGCCAAAACAGCCAGCTATGATTTTAATTCCAAAGGCATTAACAAAAACCAGCAGGGTGTTAGTGGCTCTACAAGTACGACCGTCGGCACCTCATCTAGTAACCCCCCATTTAGCTTTACACTTGGACACAATCTTAATAAGGGTGTAAGTATTTACGATGACGTCAGTAAGTTATCGTTTCAAATAACACCGCTTTTCCAAGCTTTGCCTGCAAAAAATGTCAATAACCATATCGTCTATCCCCTAACCTCAAATAACGCTCAGAGCGTGTATACTCTCAAGGGTGATGGTCTAGAGGAAGATATCCTGATCAATAAACCGGTCGGTAATCAGCTTAGTTTTAGATACAAGCTTAGCCTTCCAAATACACTACAGGCACGATTAACTTCTGATGGCGATATTGGCATATACTCTGCTGATTCCGCACTATTCGGCAATATTTCATTTGGAACACCTAAAGATGAAAAACTGGTTCAGCAAGCGAGAACCAAAGGCAAAAAAAATACACTGGTGTTTGTTTTGCCTGCGCCTGTTCTAAAATCTAGTCTGCAGACAAGGCAACTAAAGAATGCCAAGGTCGAACTTAGCTTAAAAGGGGATATAGTGACACTTTCGGCTATCAATTTACAACATATATCATATCCTTTTGCAATTGACCCGAGTGTGCTCGTAGTAAACGCAATAAAAGAATTTACCGCCAACGGTAATAATGAGGGCGGCATCACTTTTGATAACACAAACAACGATATTTATGAACAGCTGCTAGGTTCCGGGGTATCGAATGTCAATGGCGGGTTTTCGCCCGATACCAATAGTCTTGGTATGGGAACTTATGATGCAACTTCTGTTGTTTATAACGGCTATATATACCTTCTCGGTGGCTGTAGTGGTACTTGCGGTAGTAGTACCTTATTGAATACTGTTCAATACAGTAAGCTATCCGCAACTTCCGGCAACCCGGGGGCTTGGAGTACTAGTACTTTTGCGATGCTGGAACCTATGTATGGCGAAGCAGCAGTAGTTTATAACGGCAATCTGTATATTGGCGGGGGATGCGTTACGAATAGCTCTAATGAATGTACATTTATAATTGGATTCTTGGCGTATGTCCCTATTAACGCCAAAACTCAATCAACTAATGGCGGTCTGCCGGCCACAACTGCATGGAACATTGCTTCGTTAATTACTGGAGCTCAATACTATGGTTTTCAGATGCTGGCTTACAATAACTATCTTTATGTTTTGGGTGGTTGCAGTGGTGATACTTCCGATAATACCTGTACAACTTTTAACAATGAGGCAGAACACTTCCCAATAAACGGCGATGGAACTTTAGGGGCTGTAGTTACTGATCCGTCATTCACAACTGCGCGCTTTGATTTTGGGGCGGGCACATATAATGGACATATCTACATATGGGGCGGCTGCAGTACTGCTAACTGTTCAACCCCACTACAAGATGTGCAGTATGCATCCATTGGTAGTAACGGTAATCTGAGTACTTGGACCTCTAATGCCTCGACCGGTAGCTGGGCGCGATGGGGATTCAATGGGTTTATATATAATGGTTACCTGTATGTGATTGACGGATGTTCAGCTACCACAGCCTCGGGTGGATCAGCTGGTACATGCACAACGTTTGATTCAGATGTTAATGAGGCCTCTATTAACGCAGATGGCTCTGTCAACGCCTTCCGCGGCGGAGGGAACATTGCCGCGCCAGCTCGTTTTGATGCGTCAGGTGTTGCCTACGAAGGATATTTATACGTATTGGGAGGTTGTAACACCGAGTCAGCTACTACATGTACACATGTTCAATCTGATGATCAGCTTGCTCAACTTGATATCGCCGGCAGTAACACTGATAGCTTAGGCACCGGAAATAATCCATCAACCCCTATCGTATCAGGCGCAACGGTCGCCTATAATGGTTTTATTTACGAAATTGGTGGATGTACAGTGCTTTCACAAGCGTGCCCAACAACAGCGGGCGATATTAGTACCACTATTCAGTATTCGGCATTACCGTCTGATGGAAGTGGCAGTCTTGGGACATGGAGTACGTGCGGCAGCGCTACGCCCAGTACTGCTATGCCCGCTTCTATAGTGAATTTCTCAGCGGCAACATACAACGGACGTCTATATATTTTAGGAGGGTACGTCCCCGCAACTACAAACACTAATACTACTATATATTATGACACTTTCAACACCGGAAGTAATCCTTGCTTCACATCTGGCACTTGGTCAACCACCACTGACACCTTCAGTAGTGCCGTTGCGCCTGGTGACGCGGCTGTACAGGTATACCAGAATTACATTTATTTGATTGGTGGATGTACCAGTTATGGATCGGGTTATTGTCAAAGTGCCGGCTTATCAAGCAACATTCTTTATGCGCCCATTAGTTCAAGTGGTGACATTACTACGGCTTGGACTACTGCTTCTGGCGCTCTTCCCGCTGCAACCACTAATTTAGCAAGTGCAATCTACGGCAATTACATTTATATACTTGGCGGCTGTACGGTTGTTACTAGTCACTTATGTAGCTCTATAAGCAATAAGGTTTATGTTTCAGTAATTACACCATCAACCGGTGTCCCAAATAGTTTCTCTCGAGCTACTACTGAAGGAGGAGGTGTGAATAGTGCAAACCTTAACACGGCATCTTGGGGGTTAAATGCATGGGTATATGATGGTACTTTATACGAAGATAACGGATGTACTTCCAGCAGCTCTTCGGTGTGCTCAGCGGTATCTAGCACAAACGATTTATATTTTAGCAGCCTAAATAATGATACCACCCTTAATACTGCTGGCTGGTCAGCCACATCTATCAGTCCTGCTGGTAGGTATAACGGGGGTATAGCTATGTGGCATGATCAAGCATATTACGTTGGGGGTTATTATGTTGGAACATCAGCATTTGCGAATACAAAGGTCACGGAAATTAACAGTGGTGGTCCGGCAACGCTAAGTAGTTGGGCTGCCTCAGCAAACAACTATTCAACAATAGCTCGAGAAGGCTCAAGATCGGTTGCCTACAATGGCTACATGTACGTTGTTGGCGGATACACTGGGTCAAGCTACTCAACAACAGTGGATTACGCCCAAATCAGTGCTAGTGGGTCGCTAGGTTCTTTCAACCATATTACTAGCGGAACCGGTTCACTATTAACTGGAGTCAGTGAATTTTGTTTAGAGGCATATAACGGCTATTTATATGTCATAGGGGGCCAAACTGGTGCAAATAGCGCTACGGCAAACGTTTATTATTCGCAGATAAATAGCGGTACTGGAGCTCCTGGTGCATTTACAGCTGGCACTAATTTACCCTCAGGCACGTATCCAACCGGTTTATCCGGTATGGGGTGTGCGGTTAATAACGGATACTTATATGTTTTAGGTGGAACTAATGACGCCTCTTCGCCGACATATTACAATAATGTCTATTACTCACAGATAAACTTGACTTCTGGCGCCACTTGTATGGGAGCCGCCGGTATTAATTGTACATGGACCCCAACTAACGCACTTGGTAGTGGTTCGTCAAACCAAATTACCGGTTTAGCCGCCGTTGTAGACGGGGGGTATATGTATGTTCTTGGAGGGTATAATGGTACAACTGATAACAATACCGTTTCGTCGGCTTTAATAAACACCTCTACAGGTGCGCTTAATTCATTCGCAAATACAGGCTTTTTTAATGGAACTAGAAAAAATTTAAGTGCTTTTGGCTACGATGGTTACTTATATGTGATTGGAGGCGATAATTGTCTGGGCGATGTTCAAGAAACGGCCATAGGAACACTTGGACAAATACAGCAAAGTTGGCAGCATAGCCCGACTTTAAATACTACGGTAAATGATGGAACGGTTACTGCTTATAACGGATGGGCATATGAATTCGGTGGCATCAGTGGAGGTTCATGTACTACCTCACAATCTACAACGACCCAACAAGCCGCTATAAAGTCTATACCCAGAATAGGTATCTACTCTTCATATATGGATCAAACCAGTAGTGTTCAGCCACTATATTTAGTTACTGACGGAACAACAGCCGGTAACGAAGAAATAGGAATTGGGCCATATGGCGGTGTTGAGGAGCAGTACGAGTTTGCGGGTTCAGGTTTGCCTAGTGGTTGCGTAACCTATAATTCACAGGCCGCTGTTGGTACGAACACCGCGCCCTTTAACCAACCCTATCCAATAGGCCTTAGCAATAATACTGATGGTTGTGGTAATACAACTAACCTTGCGGAATACCTGTTTTTAAGCTACACGCTTGATGACACATTAACTACTACCTTCCCTGAAATAGATAACGTTCATACCACCATAACTTCTTTTCAGTTTTTCTATCACCCCAACCCCGGATCCCGATTAAGGGGTGGAGCAACATTTACGGGCGGGGTTTTACAGGGTCTCGATACACCACCATGATACCTCCTAATGTTAAGTTGCTAGTTTTTGAGTCAACGGGTGTTAACTTAAGAGTTATTGGCTTCTTCTCAAAACTATAGGTTCTTAAATGTACGGCCTAATTCGAGCGGCCGCTACCTATAAGGACCTCGGGATCTGGAAAGTAGAAAACTGTGTACATTATTGACCGCTGTGTTAGAATGAAAATGTTAACTTAGGTGCGAGCTGTAGGAGGATGTATTTATGAAGATTAATCGTATTGTCACAATTGTTATTGGGCTAGTCTTGGGAGTATTTCCTCTCGCTACTTTAAGCTCAATCGCCTATGCACAACCGGTAATTAACCCAGTTCCTATACCGGCCGGAAACGAAGTTCGTGTTGACCAAGCCACAAACGATAATCAGTACATTCTGTACACAACCTATACCTCTAATAATGACTTTCTTGTTAATCAGTACGACAGCAACACGCAAGTAAATACAGTAATAGCTGAAGCTTATGAAATCCCAGTCATGTCTAATGACGGTCAAGAAGTTGTATTTGTTGCCAGCGGTAGCCAAAGTCAAGTTACCTCAAATCCCCAACCCCTAACCAACGGGGCCGTCTACTTGTGGGCAAATAGTAGTAATGGTGCAACCTATACCCAGTTATCAGGGCCCGCTGAGTCTGCTTCACAAGTATCAATGTCAGGTGACGCAAACTGGGTTGCTTGGACTGCCAATGATGGTGACTTTTACGAAAATATGACAACCGATGCAGTAACGCAAGTTAATGATTTTGCAGGTGCCAATGATACATCCAGTGCCATACTATCTAATGATGGCTCAACGATTACGGTTTCAGGAAATGCAACCTCTACAGGCGCTCAAGCTATTGAGCAATACAGTACATCAACCAATGCCCAAGTTGGTAATACAATTTCTGGCATGTATAACGTTACCGCCACTTCTGCAGATGGGTCGTACGGAACTGGTTTTGCGGGTGGCAAAACTCCTGGCATCATTTACGCTAAATTCACCACCGGAAAAGTCAGCGTAATTCCAAACACCTACGACGGACAGTGTACAGGCAATGCAGACCTTGACTTTGCGGCCATCTCAGGGGATGGACAAACGGTTAGCTTTGGCTCATTGGCGTCAGGTTTACCGTCAGATCCCGACAACGGCTCTTTAGGATATTACGGATATTATCCTGGTAGCGGGGATGTCGTGAATGAATCCGGTGATTTTTCTCACCAGCTCGATTATACCGACTGCCCTTCAACTGCCGTCACTCAAGATGGAAATAGCATGTACTTTACCTCCGACAATCCAGTAGGTGGTGGTTCTTCTCAGTCTAACTCTCCTGATTCTAAAACTAAGACGGGTCACCTCTACCAAGAAAATATTACCCCTCCAACTGCCCAAGCAACCTCGGTGAAAAAGTTCAAGATCACTGTTGATAACTCCACCAAAGAAATAACCCTATTAGCTAAAGTGGTACCCCAGGCGGGCACAGCAACAATCAATGGTGGTACAGTTACCTTCAGTTTAGGCGGTACAAATAACACGATCTACGGGACAGTAAAAGTTAGTAACGGAACAGCGTCAATGACTATCCCCACCTTCAAGGGCGATACAGACGACACATATAACGCGCTATATAACGGTAATAAGACCTACGCTAGCAGTTGGTCGGTTGAATCATATCAGTCCCAGTAATCTTGGCAAAGCACACGATTTTTAGCCTCAGTCTGCAAGTAACGGGCAGCCGTTAACCAATATAGGGTTGGTTCTAAGCTATCGATTCGGTTCAAACTTAATAAGCCCGTGACACCTATGTCTCATGGTGGTATCTTAGCCGGGGTCTTCCAGTTGCTTTATATACATAGGTTTAGAACGCACTATCATAAGTTAAAACAATGTTGCCCACTCTGAAGTTATAGCCGTTTAGAGAACTCATGTGCAATCTTATTACCATTGTCCCATTGGCTGTATAAAGTCCGGAGGTAGTAGTTAGACTAAAGGATTTGGGAGTCCAGGTGTTGGCGCCGCCAGGTGTTATTGAAGCACCATTGGCAGCGCTGTCGGCTGTGCCGGTACTAGTGGGCGTTACGGTGATTGTGCCTGTAGCATTAGCGACACTATCTGCCCAAGTCTGAACCGTTAAGGAGTTAGAGCTGACCCAAGACGTCCAGTCTGACGGCAAACCGAAAGTTACAACTACATCGTAGGTGTTAGCAGAAGTCTGAACGGTGGTCCAGTTATAATAGTTCTCTCGCTGAGTACTATCATATCCTGCTGTCATTGTGCCAACATTAGCACCAGAAGTACCTATATCTAGCACAGCGCCGGGGTACTCAGCAGTCAGAGTAATTTGCTTAACATGCTCGGCGTTGCCTGCCGCAGTAATTCCTGAATCTGGATTAAACGTAAGAGTATTGCCACTATTGCCTAGAGTTATTATCCCAGTAGTAGTGTCAATATTAAACATACTCGAGCCACTGGCATTCTGAACCTGAAAAGCGCTTATAGAATTAGCGCTATTTTCAAACAAGGCCGTACCGCCAGCCACCAAACTACCTGCAGTACCTGCAGTAGTAGTCGAAGGCACGCTGCCGACTGCGGCGATACCTGTATCATTGAAAGTTGCCGAGCCGCCTGTAGTGCTAGCGTAGGCTGTTCCTATATAGCCTGTAGAGGTCGGCGATCCACCAGTTATCTGCTGACGATAAATATCATAGCCAACTGCTCCACTCACCGGTGAAATGCTAATGGTATTGTAAACCGACCCACTTAAAACAGTGCCAGCAGTAGGGCCTGAACCAGTAGGTAGAGAGGAAATCGAGTTACCACTGCCATTAAAAGCAACTGCCTGATAGACGTAAGTGGCAGTACAAGAGCTGCTACAGGTTGGAACAACAGATAAAACTGGCTTCGTAAGACCAGATAGAGTGAGCCCGCCGGCTCCGATATTGCCGGCGGCCAGTATGTCTGTACCGACATTTAGCCCCCCGGCAATTGCTACGTCGCCATTCACCGTCGCATTGCTATCTACCTGCAGAGTACTAACTTCTGCACTGCCTGCTTGAAGGGTCTGGGTATAGGTGCCGCCCAAATTAAATACTTCAATGCCATCTCCTGTACCATCGGTTAACCACATTGTACGGCCCTCGATAACCATATCCTGAGAGTTTGTTCCCAACAAAGTTGTTGTGCCCAATACTACAGGACTAGCTGGAGTAGAAACATCGATGGTTATTAAGTAGGGGCTTGATTTGGTGTTAACGTAAGCATAGCGGCCCTCAACTACTACCCCTAAGACATTGCCACTCCCCCAACCCAGTAGATTGGTGGTACTGACAGAGGTAGGGCTAGCCGGGTTACTGATGTTAAGTATCTGCAAAGTATTACTGCCGTAATTGGCAACGTAGGCGTAGTTGCCCTGAATCGCCAATCCATTGTATGGATTGGCTGAAGCATTATTACCGACACTTACACCCGTACCACTAGTTACTTGAGTAGGATAGGCCGGATTACTAATATCAAAAACCTGTAACGTACCCGTGCTGCCTTGGTTAACGACGTAGGCGTAGTTGCCTACAACCTCCAGGCTTGCCGGGTTCAGGCCTGACGCTGTCGCTATTCCTGTACCACTGGTCATTGCTACAGGGCTACCAGGATTACTGACATTAAATACCTCTAGCGTACTAGTCCCATAGTTGGCTACATAGGCATAGTTACCCTGGACGTAAATCGCTTTAGGATTAGTGCTGGACCCAGTTGATGTAGTGGATGTAAGGGTAGGAGCGATAGGGTTACTTACATCAAATATTTGTAAGTTATTTGATGTTTGATCTACCACATAAGCAAAGTGGCCTTGAACATAAATGTAACGAGAGTTGCTACTTGTCGTAGCAATACTTCCAAGGGCGACAGGCGCGACAGTCGGATTGGCAATGTTATAAATTTGGAGAGCCGGGGCACTGTTAAGTACGTAAAGATAATTCCCCTGTACATATTGACCATAGTCTTGGCTACTCGTGGAATAGGTTGGTGATTGAGGAGGTATAGAGCCTGAGACATAGACCTGCCCAGTAGCTGTACCACCAGTGTTGTTTATATCTAAACTACCGCTATCTATGTAAGAAATTCCGCTGACACTTAGCCCATCTGACAGGCCGTTATCGGCCGTTGGTGGGCTACCACTCGTGGAGCTAGCGCCAGTGTCTAGATACGTATTGGCTACGCTGTTATAGTATACATTCTCACCGCCACTGGCCGTGCCTCTATAAACATCGTAGCTTACTGCCCCGGGAACAGCAGTCCAGGTTAAATCAATTGCACCACTCGTAGGCGTACCGCTGGCCTCGCCCGAAACGGTGGTTTGCCCACCCGCACCACCAATAGCAGTTATCTCGTAGTAATACGTTATGTTCGATAGCGAACCGGATGCGCCTGATATTGTTCCCAGTGTCGGCGTCGAAGGTGGTGGTATGCTGGTACCTAGTCTTTGATTTGTTGTGTCGACATTAAGCACAGTACTGCCACTAGAGGTTTGGACTTGGAATGCGGTAGTAGAGTTGGAGGCGTTTTCAAAAGTGACAGCTCCAGTACCACTAACTGTTAATACCGTCGTTCCGTTACTCTGAGCCTGAAGTATATTCTGCCCAGTGTTTTGTTGATTAATTAGAAATGCTCCCTGGGAACTAGAAGAACCATTAACAACGCTAAGCGCCGTCGAGGGGCTCGATGTATTAATCCCAACCCTTTTATTATTTGTGTCGACATCTAGTACGGTAAACGCACTGGGGTTCTGGACTTGGAATGCAGTAGAAGAGACAGACGAATCTTCAAATACAGCAGCCCCATCGGCTGTAAATGACTTACCACTTCCAACAACAGTATTTTGATTTAAATCAATAGCCGTAGCGTTGTTAGTGCCTATAGCCAGAGCCCCCGATGTGGAGGCGTCAAAGGTGTTTGCTAGAGCCGTGCCGTTGATGTTAATGTTGCCGGTTTGGGGGGTACCTGGAGTACTCCCTTGTAGTTGTACGCCTGCACCACTACCTGTTGTAAAACCAAGGCCACAAGCAGTCGAAGTACTCAAACAGACTACGCCCGTTGCATCTGGGAGAGTAATGCTGTCATTGCTAGTCGGAGCCGTAAATTGAAGAGTACTGGTATCACCAGTACTACTGTTATAGTAAGATAATGACTGAGCAGACAGGGCGTAGGGGACAGCTGTTATCTGTAGGCGCGGAGTCATTTCGGTGTCCCAGACCGGCGATGAACCAGTCCCGCCAATATTAATACCCAGCCAGTATTGTTGTGTCCAGTTAGTTATACCGGGGCAAGAGTGTCCGGGACTAGAAAGAGAATTGTAAGTACCTAGGTTGGCAGTCAAGTAACCATCGGACACAGTTCGTGCGTTACCTCCAGAGACTGTGTAGTCTTCTACCCATAGAGCATTACCGTCACCGCTACAGGAGTTAGTGCTAGAACCGCTAGACGTAGCCGTATTATAGATCTTAAATTCAACGTTGTAGCTACCATCTGGGACAACGGCTCCTGCGGCATTAAGCAGTCGGGCCTGGAAATTTATAGTAGAATTTTGGGCGGCATAGGTTGTTGTAGGTGTTAATACTAACGAATAAAAAAGTGCCCAGACAAAAACAGCTATACCAAGCAACAAGGGTGCCAGTGTGCGCGCTAACAGTACTCGCGTTTGAGGTGTTTTTTTGGACATTTATTTTTTGGTTTTGAACTGTGTTTTTGTGTTTACGTTTTATTTTTGTTCAAACCATATCTATTATCACTCTTAACATCTCTGATGACAAGATACAAAACACTATAAAATCGATGATGAAATTCGAACACAAAATTGCATTAAATTTTTTAAAAACAGTTGTGATTTAAACTACTAATTCTTTTCACACCTGTTACTGTCTTGATGTTTATAGATCTGATACAACTATCTGTCATTATGTTCGTTGTAATAATTATATTTACGTGAATTGCCGGGATCTTTTATCCACAGCCACGTACTAATCTACGTCGCGATTTTGTTAATTTTTATTCTTGTGAAGTGTTGGCGATGTCCTCTCAGCTTATGAACTCTTTTTTTAGCCTTGTATCGAATTGCTGTCACTTTGTCAGCTTTCAGGTCGGGATCAACGACTTCTACAATCAATTCTGGTCCTTCAACGATCGGTCGACCGACTTCAACCTTATCACCATCAATGACCAGCAGAGCCTTAAGTTTGAATGTTTTTTGTTCACTCCCTATGAGCTCTACCTCAAGAGTTTCACCTTCACTTACTAAGTATTGCTTGCCACCTGTAGCAATAACGGCTTTTTTCATTTCAAAACTTTCATAGAATTTAGTTACCAAAAGATGTTACCAGATAACAAGTCCTGTGTAAAGAGTTGTACCTCTATACTGAGACCTTGGTTAAGCCGACTGAGATTTTTTGCCCGTCGAATTTGACCTCTTCGGTAAATTCACTTTCAGAATTTTTATTCAGCTCAGTAGCCAAAGTTTCACTTTTTATCAGCAATTCATGCTTTTTAATAATGCTTTCAATCTCTTTATCATCTGTGCCTATATTTAGAATTATTCTGTCTTCAACGTTTAGTCCTGCGTGCTTACGAGCGTTCTGTACATGCCTCACAATGTCTCGCATAACTCCTTCACCCCTTAATTCGGCTGACATAGTTGTATCCAAAACTACATTGTTATTTTTACTAAAGCTAACCTCTTTAACGTTAAGTTCGTCAGCAATGATCTCTTTTAGATGCTCAACGATCTTCGGTACACTGATCTTCGATAAGGGTTGTCTGACTTTAATTCCTGCTGCGGCACGCTGGGCTAAGCCTTGGTTTATATATTCGCGGGCGTAGGCCATATTACTTATAATTCCCTCTTCGTCGTTGTCTATTTCCGACTTAGGCCATTCGCTCAAATGAACAGATGCTGGCATATCTGTACCCTTTACTAGCTGACGATACAGGTCATCACTAACAAATGGTGCCCATGGTGCTAATAATTGACAAGTTCTGATTAGCAAAAAATGGAGTGTTTCGTAGGCAGCCTTTTTATCCGTGTCGTCTTCGGCCTTCCAAAAACGTCGTCTTGAGCGACGGATGTACCAATTACTCAAATCATCCATTAGTTCATGCAGCCCTTTTATTACTTTTGGGGTGTTGTAAGTATCGGCCTCTTTGGTCAGGTCATCTATGATTTGATTTAGCCTTGCCAGAATCCAACGGTCAAGTACGTGATCACTCTTTGGATGTTGTAATTTTTGTTTCGGTTTCCAATTATCGACTCGCGCGTAGGTGTTAAAAAAACTGAAACTGTTATTTAGTCTTTGAACAAGATTACGTTGTGCTTCGCTCAACGACTGATTATCGAAGGCTGCTGTCTCGCCACTAAATAGTGAACTTCCTAAAAGATAAAGTCTTACAGAATCAGCTCCGGCATTATTAAACACGTTCTCGAGTGGTGGATAGTTATTTAGGCGTTTACTCATCTTCCGCCCATCTGTTCCAAGAATGATCCCGTGTGCTACGGCGTTTTTAAAAGCCGGCTTGTTAAAAAGGGCCACACTCATAACGTGTAGGGTATAGAACCAGCCTCGGGTTTGGCCGATATATTCGGTTATAAAATCACCTGGATGACGATCTTCGAATTTTTGTTTATTCTCAAAAGGATAGTGGAGAGACGCAAAAGGCATTGATCCTGATTCAAACCAGCAATCAAAAACATCATCTACTCTATGAGCCAGACGACCATCGTCGGTCTTTACGACAACATCATTAATCCAGGGCTGGTGTAGATCTTCTAGTTCATAAGGAAAAGCCGCGCGTTGCCTAAGTTCCTCGGAACTTCCAATGACTATTACTTCGCCGTCATCGGTTTTCCAGACTGGCATTGGCGCACCCCAGAACCGCTTGCGGCTAATATTCCACTCCCGGGCATTCTCAAGCCATTTGCCAAAAGCCCCATCTCTTACATGCTCTGGGTGCCAATTAATAGCTTGATTGTTTTTTAGAATATCGTTTTTAATCTTGGGTACATCCACAAACCAGGCATCCATTGCTCGATAAATTATAGGTACATCGGTGCGCCAGCAATGGGGATATTTGTGGGTATATAAACCACTTTCAAATAGTTTACCGTGCTTATCTAGATCAACAACGATTTCGTTATTAGCATCGAAAACCAGCCTACCAACATAGTCCTTTACTTCGGAGGTAAATCGTCCCTGATCGTCAACAGGGCTAATTATAGGCATCTTTTCCCTTTTACCGATCCAGAAGTCTTCTTCGCCATGCCCTGGGGCAATCGAGACTATACCAGTCCCGGCCTCAGTCTCCACAAAGTCCGCGACCACAAACCTAAATGCTCCGGCCGCGTCACTAAAATACTCAAACACCGGCTTATAATTTAAGCCAATAAGTTCTTTGCCGGCAAAAGTGCGTTTAGGTTTAAGCTTAACTAGGCTTGGATAATTTTTAAGAGCATCGACAGCAACAACGTAAGTATCTCCTTCGAAGTCAATGTCTGCATAGATTATGTCTTGGCCAACTGCCAACAGCAAATTAGACGGTATAGTCCAAGGAACGGTTGTCCAAACTAGAGCTTTTCGTCCATCTTCCATCTGGGCAATGAACGTTGCGGCAATATCCTCTCTGTCTCTATAACTATCATCCAGTCGTGTCTCGAATGAGCTTAGAGCAGTTTCCGCCCCATAGCTATATGCCACGACCCTAACACCTTCGTATATTAGCCCCTTTTCATAAAGCGTTTTAAAGGCCCACCAGACGCTTTCTGTGTAGGAAGGGTCCATTGTTCTATAATCGTCAGCAAAATCAACCCAGCGGCCTATTCTTTGCACGTAGCTATGCCAAATGTCGGTATATTGCAGTACTGATACTCTGCAGGCATTTACGAACTTATCCATGCCATACTCACGAATGGCTTTTTTACCATGCACGCCTAGCTGTTTTTCAACTTCAAGCTCTGGTGGTAACCCATGACAATCCCAACCAAAACGTCTCGGAACATAAAAACCTCGCATAGTTTTATAACGACAAACTGCGTCTTTTAGGACACTAGTCATCATGCCTCCCCAATGCGGTTTCCCATTAGCAAAGGGTGGGCCATCATAAAAACTAAAAATTGGTTGGCCTTCACGCAGTTCCAAACTCTTCTCGAAGGTTTTCTCCTGTTGCCATAATTGCAACATGCTCTCTTCAACAAGAGCGATTTGTGATTTGTCGTTATTTGGCATATTTTCCTTAAAGGCTTTTTAAATCCTACAACTCCTGCCGGCGCAGGTTTATGTCTCCCGTGTAGTCATCTGTTACTTACGTTTGCAATTATAAGATGACGACAGATAAATAACAACCAAATCTAGCCTTGAGTGTAGTAGGCAACCTCGTCCATTAGCGGCAGAGTTTCGCCCTCCCAACCCTTTAGTAGAGAACCGCTATCAGAGAGAGCCAGAATTGCCGGAAACTGCATGATGTCGTATAGGCTCGATGTGGCTGTCCCCTCCCGACTATCAATATCCATTACCTCCAGTTTATTAGAATTGTGCTGTCGTTTGAAGTCATGAATAAATGTCTCTACATCCGTACCGTGTTCGGATTGTGGTCTGTAAAGAACAAGCACTTTCATGCTATCGAGCATAGCACAGCAGTTGCATCGGTCTCAATGATAAATATGGAGACTTTAGCTAGCTACATCCTGTTGTCGAGCCACAGCTAGTGCAGACATAACAACTACCGGATCGCTGGGTTTGGTTACCGCAATTGTAGCAAATTGGCGCAGCATCGTCTTTTCTCTGTTGAGTAGCTTCTGAATGCTGATGTAGTTCTTCGTTTTTTGGTGGTTCTACCTTATTGTCGGCTTCTATAGAATTGGGATCTGCTGCTTGAGTAGACTCAACCGCTAGGTTGGTGTCCTCTTCTTCGCCCAGCAGTATGGTTTGGTCAGCCGGCATGTCTTCAATAGATGCAAGGCCGAGTTCCAGGCGATCGTCATAAGACAAATAGCTTAGAGCTAAGCGACGAGCAATAAAGTCGACAATTGATGAAGCGGTTCGGATTCCCGGGTCATCAGTTATCCCTGCTGGTGCAAAGGAGGTATTAAGGAAAGATTTAACATAGCTCTTAAGTGGCACGCCATACTGTAAACCATGGCTTACAGATATTGCAAAAGCATCCATTATGCCTCTTAGGGTAGAGCCGTGTTTAGCAAAGTTAACGAATATTTCGCCCGGGTAACCATCGTCATATTCACCTACCGTTACATAACCATGACTATCGGCAACAGTAAACGAGAATGTCTTAGATTGTCGGATTTTAGGCAACTCCCTACGTACCGCCCCTTTAACAATTATCCTGTCAGTTACAGATTCTGTAGTAACGACTAGATCTTCTTGTTTGGCTCCATCTTTTTTAGCCATAGAAAGAGGTTGAGCAACCTTACAATTATCTCGGTAAATAGCGACAGCTTTTAGTCCCATCTTCCAGGCGTCAATATGAAGTTGCTCGACATCCTCAACGGACACGTCTTCTGGCATGTTGACTGTTTTACTAATAGCCCCCGATAGAAACGGTTGGACTGCTGACATCATTTTGACGTGACCGAGATAGTGAATGGCGTTATCACCCATTGAACAAGCAAACACCGGTTCATGTTCCTTTTTAAGATGAGGGGCGCCTATTATGGTCTTTTCCGTATCGATATATGAAACTATGTCGTCAACCTGTTTATCACTGTATCCCAGGGCCTTTAGGGCACGAGGAACAGTTTGATTAACTATGTGCATGGTTCCGCCACCAACAAGTTTTTTAACCTTTACTAGGCCTAGATCGGGTTCTATACCTGTTGTATCACAATCCATCATTAGACCAATAGTACCGGTTGGGGCCAGCAGGCTTGCTTGTGAGTTACGGACACCATACAGATTACCAAGCTCAACCGCTTCGTCCCAAGATGAGGCGGCAGCACTAAGTAAATCTTCAGATACCAGACTGGCGTCAATTTTAGAGATCTCTTCACGGTGCATCTTAAGAACGTTAAGCATAGCATCGCGGTCTTTGCTAAAACCTCTAAACGGGCCTACTCGTCTGGCAAGCTTAGCGCTAACAGCGTAGGCGCGGCCTGTCATCAGTGCAGTAATGGCTGCTGCTTGAGCGCGACCCTCGTCAGAGTCATACGGCAGACCTTGTGCCATTAATAAGGCCCCTAGATTCGCGTAACCTAGTCCCAGCTCACGATAAGCTCTAGCATTCTTGGTAATCTTCTCGGTTGGATAACTAGAATAACCAATCAATATCTCTTGTGCGGTAAATATTAGTTCAACAGTGTGCTTGAACGCTTCAATATCAAAAGTATTATCTTCTCGTAAATACCTAAGCAAGTTAATGGACGCTAAATTACAGGCTGAGTTGTCCAAGTGCATGTATTCACTGCACGGATTACTGCCGTTGATGCTGCCCGCCTTAGGAGTTGTGTGCCACTTATTGATCGTAGTATCAAATTGCATGCCAGGATCAGCACATTCCCAAGTAGCTTCAGCAATTTGTCTAAACAATTCTCGGGCCTTCACTGTTTTAATAACTTTACCGGTGGTAACCGCTCGTAGCTCCCAGTTATCATCTTTCTCAACGGCTTGCATAAACTTGTCTGTGACGCGGACGGAGTTATTAGCATTCTGATACTGCACGCTATAGGCATCTTTACCATCCAGATTCATATCAAACCCGGCCTCCTGCAAGACCCTGGCTTTGCGCTCCTCTAGAGCCTTACACCATATAAAGTCTTCTATATCAGGGTGATTGACGTTCAAGATTACCATTTTAGCCGCTCGTCGTGTTTTGCCACCGCTTTTAATAGCGCCCGCTGACGAGTCAGCTCCACGCATAAAGCTTAAAGGCCCAGAGGCAGTCCCGGCACTCTTACCAAGTGGTTCTAATGAAGAACGTAAGGCACTTAGATTAACGCCCGAACCAGAACCGCCCTTAAAAATCATTCCTTCCTCAACGTACCAATTGAGTATCGAAGGCATGGTATCTTCAATTCCAAGAATAAAGCAAGCACTGGCTTGTTGGGCTCGAGAACGAGCGCCAATGTTAAACCATACAGGAGAGTTAAATGCTGCTCGCTGAGTCGCTAGTACGTATTTCAACTCTTCTTTAAAGTCTTCGGACTCCGCTTCGCTTTCGAAGTAGTTTTCCTGCATTCCCTGACGTACTATTGTGTCAACAATCCGATCAACCAGTTGCTTAAGTGAGGTTTCGCGTCCTGATGTTCCCGGTGTGCCCGTAAAATACTTCTGAGCCACAATATTAATAGCGTTGAGTGACCAGTTGTCTGGAAACTCAGTATTTTTTTGCTCGAACACTGGTTTGTTACTCATAGGATTCACGATTATTGAATCCTGCTTGACCCATTTTAGTTGGTCATATGCCTTGGTTTTAGGCTGAGTGAATAACCGCCCAACCTGTAGACTTGTTGTTTGACCCATAATACCCTCACTTGTTATGGTTGTTAATTGTATGTTTGTTAGAGTCCGCGGACGTTTTAGTTTAAAACGTCGCTTGAGCTCCCCCTGAGTTTAATACCCCTATAAAACCCTGGGGGAGCTTTCAAAAACAATTGTTTTTGTCGCGCCCCTTTATCTTTATATTTTATTACGTTGACGAATGTGCGAAAGCTCTTTTTCGAAACCCGCTATGTTGGTAAAGCGTCTGTAAACACTTGCAAACCTTACATATGCTACTTCGTTAAGCTGCGCCAGTCGTTCCATTACCATGCTACCAATTTTTGCTGAACTAACCTCGGGATCACCACAGGCATATAATTCATGCTCTATGTCGGCGACTAGCTTATCTAGTTGTAGGCTAGTCACTGAAGTCTTCTCACATGCCCGATATAGCCCAGCGAGTAGTTTTTCGCGACTAAACAGTTCGCGAGTACCGTTGTTCTTTATCACTGCAAGTTGAGGACGTTCAATCCGCTCGTAGGTTGTGAATCGGTATTGGCAATTGGTGCAGACACGGCGGCGGCGAATGGCTTCACCATCGGCGACGTCTCTTGATTCAATAACCTTAGTGTCGGCTTGTTGACATTGGCTGCATCGCATATTGCACACCTCCTTTGTTCAATCTGAATGTGCTAACACTATATTATCATGCTATATATAGTGTATATGGGAATGATCATAGCTCTAGTGATAGCGCATTGCAAATATTTTCTGCTGTATTATTTATCACACTAATAGGAGTTTTACTCCTTATTATCGTCATTCTCGCTCTGTTCATGCCTACGCTTTTTGAGACGACGCAGAAATGACGGCTTTTCTAACTCATCTTCATGCATAGTATTGACGGTTGTGCCATGGCCTTCATTACCTTCTTGATCTTCGTCATCAAGTGTCCAGATGTTAGGCATCGCGTCATTATGAAAATCGCTAGCCACGGAGTCATCTTGCTCGCTATCTAAGTTCATATCAATGTTGGACATAACCTCATCGCTCTTTGGCAGAGTAGACGTCGACAGTGACTCGTAGCGCTGTTTTGAATCAACGCCATCACTATTTTTGGCGGTTTGGTTGATTGGTCTATTTCTAAAATATGAAGCGTCAAAACCAGTTGCTACTACCGTGATGATTATTTCCCCGTCGAGGTCGGGGTTAATTGTCGCTCCAAATATGATGTTGGCATCAGGATCAGCGGCGTTAGTAATTAGCTCCGCGGCGGTGTTGATCTCGTGCATGGTAAGATCACCGCCGCCAATAACGTTAAACAGTATGCCCCTGGCCCCATCAATGGAGACTTCCAGCAAAGGCGAATCTATTGCTTGCTGAGCAGCCTGTATGGCACGGTTATCGCCGCTAGCTCTACCAATGCCCATAAGCGCCGACCCGGCGTTCCTCATAACAGTCTTAACGTCCGCAAAGTCTAAGTTAATTAGACCGTTAACGGTTATTAGATCAGATATACCCTGCACGCCCTGACGCAGGACGTCATCAGCTACTTTGAAGGCCTCAATTAATGGTGTTTGCCGATCTATTGTCTGAAGTAGTCTGTCATTAGGAATAATAATTAGCGTGTCAACAGATTGGCGAAGATCATCAATAGCTTGTTCGGCATTACGTCGGCGTTTGTCGCCCTCGAATGCGAACGGTCTTGTCGCAAAGCCAACTACCAGCACATCTAGATCTTTAGCTACCTTAGCTACAATTGGCCCTGCACCACTTCCGGTGCCACCACCAGCACCTATAGTTACAAAAACCATGTCCGAACCCTCTATAGCCTTCTTTATCTCTTCCGCTGACTCCTCTGCAGCTTTTTTGCCAATTCCAGGATCAGCACCGGCTCCAAGTCCTCTAGTAGTTTCTTTACCAATGTGGATTTTTGTTTGAGCTTTGGAATGATGTAGGGACTGCCCATCGGTATTTATAGCAACAAATTCGACTCCCTTAACTCCGGCATCAACCATCCGGTTGATTGCCGCTCCACCGGCTCCACCAACACCAATAACCTTTATCCGAGCAAATGTTTCTATAGCTGGTGCAACTTGTGGCATGACTATCCTATTTCCTCTCTATTGTCGTGTTCGACGCTAACATGTCGTAGTATACGCTACCGAAAACCCTGATTCAAACGATTTTGAGGGAGAATCTACATAAAATTGTATACAGCTGTTATTTAGGTTGTTTAAATCGTCCAAGTAATGTGCGCGCTAAATTAAATGTTTTGTTCTGGAATTGTTGTCCGCTACTATGTTGACTAGAGGGAAGTAGCATATCTAACAACATTAGGCCTACGGCTGTAGCATAGCCCGGATCACTTACTTGATCTATAACGCCGTTTATAGCCTGTAATTGACCGACTCTAGCAGCTAATTGGAGTTTTTCTTTAGTAAATGTCGCTAAACCAGGCAAGTTAGCGGTTCCACCAACTAGCACTACTCCACCTGGCAGTTTTCTGGATCTCTCAATTTTATGGAGCTCCTCGTCAACATACTCGAGTAGTTCATCGACTCTGGCTTCTGTAATCATTTCAACATCACTTGCTTTAAAATTGTAAGCTTGGTCATTCAGGCTCACTTTAACTTGTTCGCGCTTAGGTGTAGTTTCAACTAATTTAGCGTGATAGACCTTAACAGCCTCAGCAATGTCTAAATCGGTTTTAAGGCCGATAGCCAGATCATTGGTAATATGTATACCGCCCAGTGGCAAAACAGCAACGTGTTGAACCTCTCCATCCTCAATAATGACCATATTCGTTGTACCGGCACCTATATCCAATAAGGCGGTTCCTGATTCTTTTTGTTGGCGGTTTAAGACGGCTTCAGCGGCGGCCAAACCAGACACCGTGTGGTGCAAAGCTGTTACCTGTGCTTTTTCCAGTGCCATGTCTAGGTTTCGCAAACTTGGGGTTGAAGCCGTAACAATATGAGTATCGACCTCCAATCGAACACCATGCATTCCTATTGGATCTTTAATATTCTCCTGCCCGTCAAGACGGTAATTCTTTGGAAATATCTGAACAATTTCACGATTTTGGGGTATCTGGATTATTGAAGCTGCTTCTTCTACTCTCATCCTATCTTCAACCGTTATTTCGCGGTTAGCGGCACTAATTGCGATTACGCCTTGAGAGTTCATACCCGAGACGTGTGAGCCATTTATATTTACAGTCGCAGAATGTATCAGCATACCGGAAAATCTTTCTGCTTCGGTTATAGCCTGAATTATTGCTTCAGCAACATCATCAACGTGTACCACTACCCCTTTACGCATACCTAGATTGGGAGCACTGCCATGGCCTATAACAGAAAGCTTGGTCGTATCATTGGGGTCTATCATGCCAACTACGCATCGAACAGTGCTTGTACCGACGTCCAAGCCAAAATAGTTAGTCTGGGATTCGCGCATGCTGGCAGTATACCGCCTATGCTCAGTTTGCGGCAAGTTTAACAGCTTACAGCTTGGTCAAGATATCAGCACTGTTTTCAGTAATCAGAACAGTGTGTTCAAAGTGTGCTGATCGCGACCCGTCTTCTGTAAGTACTGTCCAGCCATCGTCCGCCATGTACACATGATGTGTTCCCAGGGTTGCCATCGGTTCAATTGCTATTGTCATATTTTTATTCAATTGCATGCCTGTGCCCCGAAGACCGTAATTTGGAATGTTAGGATCTTCGTGTAACTGATGTCCGACTCCGTGGCCAACCAAATCGCGCACAATTCCGTAATGATGAGAAGATAGCACAGCTTCTATGGCCGCACTAATATCTCCGACCGTTGCTCCGCTGTGCAGTGATTGGATACCGGCAAGGAGAGACTCTTCGGTATAGATAACGAGGTCTCGGTCTTTAAGGTTTCGTGGTTTACCGGCTATTAGGCTAATTGCCGAATCAGTAATCATACCCTTGTACTCAACACCGAAATCCAGACTTACTATATCTCCCTGTTTAATAATCTTAGTGGACTTCGGAATGCCATGAACAACTTCTTCATTAAGAGAAATACATATAACATCCGGGAAACCCTGATAGCCTAAGAAAGCCGGCTTACCACCAAGAGATTTCAGCTCCCTAGCTGCTAGATCTGCTAGAGCTTTGGTGTCAATTCCAGGCACTACTTGGGCCTTAACGGTGTTTAATACCTTAGCAAGAATACGTCCACTCTCCCGCATTGACATAATCTCAGTGCTGTTTTTTACCTGAGTTAACATGGTTTTATTTTTTTTCTAATTTAAGTCTGTTTAGGTGATGCATTATGTCTAGGTGCACTTCCATGGGTTCCTTGGACGCATCAATGTCACAAATAGCTGTATGTTGTTCCTCAAAATGCTTTAATATCGGTAACGTCATGGCTTCGTATTCTTTGAAGCGTTTCGCTATAGCCAAACTAGTGTCATCCATTCTCCCTCTTGCGGCTAATCTACTTTTAACAACCTCATCGGACGCAATAAGATGAAATACAGCCGTTAGTTGAAGATGCTTCTTCTTAACTTCGTTCAGTAGCCACTCAACCTGTGGGATGGTGCGAGGAAAGCCATCAAGTACAAACTCCTCAGAAGTATCGATTAAGCCAATTACAGTATTTACAACATTTATAACCTCTTCGTCGCTGAGCAATTTTCCTTCCAGCATTTCGCGTCTACGCTTACCAGTAATTAAAACCCTCAGCAGTTCTCCGGTGGATAACCAAGGATAACCGGCCTCATCAGCCAGTAATCTTCCTTGCATACTCTTACCTGCACCCGCAACGCCCATTAATATAATCACAGCTTTGCCAATCTCTCTTTTACCAGCCTAGCAATGATCGCGCCATCGGCAGCAGCTCCAGCCTCACTCTTAACCGCTGAAATAGTTCGGCCCATGTCTTGCATCCCGCTGACAGTCTCTTTGCTTATGTACTTATTGATAATGTCATTAATTTCGGCCTCAGATAATTGAGTAGGCAAATATCCATCAATAACGGCCTTTTCTTCTAATTCGGTTTCTGCTCTACTTTTTTCTCCGCCTTGCATATACAGGTCAGCACTTTCCTGGCGTTTTTTAGATTCTTTGGCAAAAACCTCAGTAACCGCCTTGTCGTCAAGACCTTCTTCTCTTTTGCCCTGGGCAACTTCAGCGTAGAGTACAGCATTTTTGAGCCCTCTTAAAGTAGTGACTCTGAGCTTGTCTCCCCCCAACAAAGCAGTCTTTAAGTCCTGCTCAATTTGCTGTTTTAGCATTACCTTACCGTTGGCCGAGTTTAATCTTCTTAACTTTTAATGCTTTTCGTTCCTGTCGAACAATTGCTTTAGCCCGCCGGTCACGCTTACTGATAGACTTCTCGAAGTACTGGTTCTGCTTGGCGCGCGCTAAAATACCGGACTGCTGTACTTTCCGACCAAATCGGCGCAGCATATTTTCCAAAGGCTCTTTGGTATCTCTTCTGGTAACTTGTATCATTCATGAAAATTGTATGATAGTCAACAGATTTTTGCAAGCTGTTAGTTGAGGGTTTTATACTAGGTGTTGTCTTTTTTGCGTCACTCGTTGTGACTTTAACACTATGCTCTGTAACTCTTTAAAAATGATAAATTGCTTGTTTGTAGAGTAGACTTTCGTGTTGCCTTGACGTTCAGAAATAAGAAAGCCAATTTTTTCTAGTCTCTTGAGTTCGCGCTGTATATTGCCGGCGTCTTCTTTTATGAGCTTTGCCAAGCCCCTGACGTGGGTTTTAAAGTCAGGATACTTAGCATAGATAACTATGATCTTCCGACGAACCCTGGATGTAATAAAAACGTCTAGCATAAGCTCTCTATTGTTATTAGGACAACGATGAGTATAGTCTTGTCTAGACTATTTTTCAATATGTTTTTGCTCAAAGCGCTTCTATAATAGTCAGTATGAGTTACTTCGAGGTACTGCCCCGAGATCCTGGGTATCGTCCAGATAGACCATTAGCTTATAGCTACGCATCTGAAGTGGTAGTCGGCCGGATTGTTTTGGTCCCATTAAAAAATAAAAGGGTCATGGCAATTGTTGTTAAAAAAATAAGTAAACCTGCTTTTAGGGTTAAAAAAATTATCGAAGTTTACGATTTTTTGCCACCAATTCCGGAAAACTCCCTTAAATTGATGAAATGGCTGCATATTTATTATCCCGGACCTATGGGCTCTGCGGTGCAGCAGTTTGTACCAAAAAATATTGTTCAACTACCCGACTTAGAACGTCAAAAAATAAAAGAAGTAGGAGGTGGAACATTGCCAGCAATGACGCCAGAGCAGCGTAAAGTGCTAAAGTCCATCTCTGTTAGTGGCTCTTACCTTCTTCATGGCTCGACTGGAAGCGGCAAGACTAGAGTGTATATTGAGTTGGCACAAAGGTCGCTGAAGAATAATAAATCAGTTCTGGTGTTAACGCCAGAGATTAGTTTGACGTCACAATTAGCCTCTGATTTCAAAAAAAATTTTGGCGATCGAGTCCTAGTTGTTCACTCTATGCTAAGTCCCAAAGAACACTACATGGGCTGGGTGCGAATTATAACTAGTGAGCAACCTCTGGTAGTCATTGGCCCCAGGTCAGCTCTTTTCAGCCCCTTCAAAAGGTTGGGGTTGGTAATTGTCGATGAAGCTCACGAAGACGCCTATAAACAGGAGCAAAGCCCGCAGTATCATGCCGTCAGAGTTGCCAGTACTCTAGCAAATATCCACGGAGCTGTTTTTCTTATTGGTTCGGCGACCCCGTCAGTAGTTGATTACTTCTTGGCGGACAACAAAAATATTCCGATTCTCAAAATGCAAAAAATGGCTATTGATCAAAAACAAGCTGACGTCAATGTATCAGTTATAGACCTAACCGATCATTCGCAAACAGGCCGACACCCCTATCTATCGAATATGTTACTGAAGGAAATTGAGGACACACTAACAGCTAAAGAGCAGGTCTTACTGTTCTTAAACAGACGTGGAACGGCAAGAGTTGTATTCTGTGAGAATTGTGGCTGGAAGTCTGTTTGCCCCCGTTGCGATTTACCACTTATTTATCACGGCGATGATCATATTATGCAATGCCATACCTGTGGTTTTACAGAGTCAGTAGTAACAACATGCCCCGTCTGCCATCAGGACAAAATAGTATTTAAGGGTATAGGTACAAAAGCCATAACTGAGGTAATTAAAAAACTATACCCGCAGGCCAATGTAGCGCGTTTTGATGCGGACAATAAAAAGGCCGAGCGTTTTGAGCAGCGCTATGAAAGCATTAAGGCCGGCCAAATAGACATACTCATCGGCACCCAGACGATCACTAAAGGTCTGGATCTGCCCAAACTCGGTTTAGTGGGTATTATTGTTGCCGAGAGCAGCCTGTATTTCCCCGACTTCAGTGCTGGCGAACGCACCTATCAACTTTTGACTCAGGCTATTGGCCGAGTTGGACGAGGTCATCGTAGAGGCAGGGTTGTTATCCAGACATTTGAACCCGTTAACCCAGTAATCCAGGCAGCTGTAAAAAGAGACTGGCCGGCATTTTATAAAAACGAGCTAGAAGAGAGAAAGAAATTCACTTTTCCGCCTTTTTGTTATCTTCTAAAGTTAACCTGCAAGCGGGCTCACCGAGAGTCTGTAATAGATGCTACAAAGAAATTTAGCGAGACTATAACTACGCATGGTCTGAAGATTCAGGTTTTAGGTCCAGCGCCAGCTTTTTATGAGAAGATTAGGGGCAAATACCAGTGGCAGGTCATATTAAAGTCTAAGGATAGGGCTGAACTTATAAAGGCCATAGAGTACTTGCCCGCTGGATGGTCTTTCAATATCGATCCAGTTAACCTTTTATAAAGTTCTTCCCAAGAGAGTTGGGTGTAGTTTATACTTTGGGCAATGGCAACGACCAAATCAAAGTATAGGCTCATTACTGTGCCGAATGCTGTTCTACGTCAATCCTCTAAAAAAGTTGGCGTTATTAACGAACGTATTAGAGAAGTTATAGAGGCCATGGAAAAGTCTATGTTGGAATGGGAAAATAGTCGCCAACACGAGGTTGGAGTGGCCTTAGCAGCCAGCCAAGTCGGACAGTTGCTAAGAGTAGTAATAGTCCGTCATGATTTTGACAACAAAGACGATAGAACGTTCAGTGTTTTCATCAACCCTGTAATAACCAAGTACGAGGGAGCAATGGTAGAAGATTTTGAGGGCTGTCTGAGCATAAAGGATATATATGGTAAGGTTATGCGCTACAACAAGGTCCGTATTAAAGCCAAAGATATTAATGGCCGAGATTTCAGGCTAAACGCTGAAGGATTTCTGGCGCGCATTTTTCAACATGAGATTGATCATAACAACGGTAAGCTTTTTATTGATCACATTAAAGATATGCCTGATGCTTTCTATAGATTGATGCCTGATGGTAATCTAGAAAAGGTTGACTATGAAAAAGATATCAAAAACAGTCGTATTCTTTGGCAATGAACGTTTAGCTACAGGAGTAACTACAGAAGCGACTGTTCTGAGGAGGTTAATTAAAAACGGCTACAAGGTAGCAGCCGTTATAGTTAACCAAGATGAGTACAAATCCCGAAAAATAAGACAACTCGAAGTCGAGACCGTTGCCCAACAGGCTAAAATCAAACTACTCACCCCCCATAAGTTAAGTGAAATTATAGAGGAGTTGCAGGGTCTTGATGCTCAAATAGGTATCTTGGTAGCTTACGGTAAAATAATTCCAGGTTCCGTAATTGATATATTTCCGAGTGGAATAATCAATATTCACCCTTCCCTTTTACCCCACGGCCGCGGACCAACGCCGATTGAGCAAGCTATACTTGACGGGGCTAAAGAGACTGGGGTCTCGATAATGCAGTTAGCACAGGACATGGATGCTGGCCCAATCTATGGCCAGGCAAAACTTAAATTGAGCGGGTACGAGAGCAAGCAACAACTGGCTGATTCCCTTCTAAAAATGGGGAATGATTTACTGATAAACTATTTGCCCGAGATAATTTCTGGTATTAAGACTCCGATACCTCAAGACAACAAGCTTGCGACTTATAACGACCTTATAGATAGAAGCCAGAGTAAAATTGACTGGCACAAGCCAGCCCTGCAAATAGAGCGCGAAATAAGGGCTTATAAAAATTGGCCGAAAAGTTGGACTAAACTGAAAGGTCACCAGCTAATAATAATCGAAGCGAGTATTTTAAAAGATGTTAAGTTGCCTCCCGGAGAACTTAAGTTAGTTGATGACTCAAGACTCTTTGTGGGCTGCAGCGGTGGAGCTTTGGAGATTAAAAGAATTCAACCATTGAATAAGGGTGAAGCGTCAGTTAAAAGCTATTTAGCAGGCAATCGACATTTTCTAAAAACTTGGCTGAATCTGGAAGAGCGAGGAAAAGTTACCAAGGTTCACTTTTCCAGCCAGAGCACAACGGGGATTAGACAGCAGGAGGCGGAGGATTTATTCCAGTAGGAGCGCTAGCGTTGGTAGCTGATGCTTGAACAATCTGGGGAGCTAGCTGTTTTATTTCTGCTTTAAGCTTGTCCAGTTCATCAGCTACAACATTTTTGTAGTCTGGAAAATTAGCTTCCAGCCACTGCAAGGCGCCCTCTTGATCATTCCGGTCTATATAGGCCTCAAACTCGTCTAGCTGCTGATCAGTCATCTGGTTCGCCAATCTAACGCCTACTCGCATCTCTAAGGTATCGTAGATGTGGTTTAACATCTTGTTCTTCTCGTCCGTTGGTAACGAGTCCAGACCAAGCTCTATCAATAGATCATTATTCAGCTTGAACATGGCTTTATTGTAACACCACTTTGGCTAGAGCTTTCTCTCGACAGATTCTCTACTGAAGAACACAATCTGGTCATTTTCTTCAAGGATCAGACGGGATTTGGTTTTGAGGCTTAAACCACAAAATTCGCCCTCTAGGACCTCTTTAGCGTCGTTCGGCCCCTTTTTTAAATTGGTAACTTCTACTTCTGCTATCTCGTCTTTCCCCCGAATAACTTTTGCAAGTGAGGGTGATTTAAGTTTGCCAGCAACAACTTCTCCACCACAGATTATCTCAGTTTTAGAGGTTTTGAATATACCTCTTACCGAAAGAGTGCCAGACTCTTTCTCAATAATTTCTGGAGCTAGCATCTTACCCAATGCTTCCTTAGCATCATCTAAGAGCTCATAGATAACGTCATAGAGTCTTAGAGAAACCTTATCTCTACTGGCTAAACGTCTTATGTTAGACGGTGCTGTTACGTTAAAACCATAAATGATGGCGTTAGTGGAAGTGTGAGCAGAGTGAATATCACTTTCATTAACAGCACCAACGCCTGAACTAACAACCCTTATCGCCACCTCATCCGTTTCAAGTGTTTTCAGACTATCAATAACTGAGGTGAGAGATCCCTGAACATCAGCTTTAATTACAACCGGAAGTTCTTGGAGGCGATTACTGCGGTTAATAATACTAATCAGCTCACCGCTGTTGAGTCCAAGGTGATTATCTGTCGCTTGTCTTGCTGTTAGAGTTTGAGTTGCCAGGGCGCGCGCTGCTTTTTCGTTGGGAGCAACAATGAATGTATCGGCGAACTCTGGCAGCGCTTTAAAGCCCATAATAAGAACCGGGGTTGAAGGAAGAGCCTCTTTTATGGTCTTGCCTTCTGGTGTTTCCAAGTTACGTATTTTAGCATAGGTCCCCCCGGCGACTACGTAATCATTAGATCTTAGTACCCCCTCTGTCACTAGAGCATGAGCAACCGGCCCTCGACCAACTTCCATATGGGATTCTATGATTAAACCTTGGGATGGAGTATCAATAGATGCTCGTAAATCTTCAACGTCGGCTACCAAGAGTACCATGTCCAGCAAACTATCTATACCCGTTTTTTCTTTAGCCGATACTTCAACTACTACAACCTCGCCACCCCAGCCCTCTACCATTACGCCCTGCTCTGCCAGCTGTTGTTTGACTCTGTT
>Ga0302326_10002742_pt1 | contig 42404 bp, 40 predicted proteins | sample Palsa_T0_3_FD_202264 | JGI IMG/M metagenome (GOLD analysis project Ga0302326, IMG submission 202264) | Peat permafrost microbial communities from Stordalen Mire near Abisko, Sweden - Palsa_T0_3 | ecosystem: Environmental > Terrestrial > Soil > Palsa > Peat permafrost | place: Sweden: Abisko...
GGCGGGCGACGCAACACAACCTCGGCGCCGCCGCGCTCGATCAGGTAGGTCACGTTCGAGTGCCCCTCGCCGATCGGACTCGCCGCGATCTCGCCGCCCTCGCCGATGCCATGCGCGTCGAGGAACCGCGCGAGGGGCTCCAGCACGAGCAGCGGTGGCCGGTCGTTGCCCTGCGCCTGCGCGAAGGTCTCGACGATGTCGTCTGGGGCGATCGTCCCGGGCATGGGCCGAACGCTACACGGACACGGATCGACGAGACCTACAGTGAGAGCGATGCCCGAGCTGCCCGAGGTCGAGATCACTGCACGCCGGCTCGACCGCGCGCTTACGGGAGCGCAGATCGAGTCCGCGCTGGCGCCCGGGATCAACGCGCTGAAGACGTTCGACCCGCCGCTCTCCGTCCTCGCGGGACAGAAGATCACGGGCGTCGGCCGTCGGGGGAAGCAGTTCGTGGTGCGGGTCGACGGGCCGACCGATCCGCTGGTTTTGCTGATCCACCTGATGTCTGCCGGGCGCCTGCAGCTGTATGACAAGCGCGCGGGCCCGCGGGATCGTACGTCGCGGCTGCTCGTGCGGTTCGACGACGGACGTGAGCTGCGCCTGCGCGAGTTCGGCTCCAAGCAGGCCGCTTGGGTGAAGCTGCTGCGCGCCGAGGAGCTCGACGAAGACCCGGCGCTCGCGACGCTCGGCCCCGAAGCCTGGCCGGACCCGCCGGCCGATCTGGGCGAGATCCTGGACGCGGCGCGACCCCTGCACGCGCTCCTGCGAGACCAACGCACGATCGCTGGGATCGGCCGCTCGTGGGTCGATGAGATCCTCTGGGAGGCGAAGCTATCGCCGTACAAGCGCGGCGCTGACCTCGAGACAGCGGAGCTTGCCGAGCTGAGGGAGGCGATCGTGGGGACGCTGGAGCGCGCGATCGACCACTATGAAGAAGTCGTGGAGCTACCGATCCCCGACAAGCTGCCGATGCCGCTGCGCGTGCATCGGCACGAGGGCGAGCCCTGCCCGCGCTGCGCGAGCGTTCTGGAGGCGGTCCACTTCGAGAGCTACGTGATCGCCTACTGTCCGGAGTGTCAGACAGACGGGCGGACGCTCAAGGACCGGCGGCTGTCGCGATTGTTGCGGTGAGCTCGGCGCTACAGCCTGTCGCGGGTGTCCGCAACCACACGGCTGCCGTCCGGCGCGTTAGGGCTTTAGCGCCAGCTTGAATGCGGAATGCGCGGTGGCGTGGCCGCTTGCCTTGTAGGTGATCGTAAAGGTCAGCGTCAGGCTGTGGTGCTTTGACTGTTCGCGCTCGAGCAGCTTACGGCCGGCCGAGGTGAGCGGGATGTGAACACGAGGGTCTTTGCTGGCTGCGGGGAAGGTGTGCGCGTAGCGGAAAACGACGACCGGCGCCCGCTTCGCAGTGTCAGCGAAGCCAACGCCAGCGTCCGCGGCCGGCGCGTTGGTTTTTGCGACGAATTCGTACGCGCCACCGTAGGAGGTCGGGATTTCCGCGAAGACGCCGCCGTTCTGCGCCAGCAGCCTGGCGATCGTCGCCTTGCTGAGAGACCCGAGGAGGTGGAGTGTGAGTTTGGTCAGCGATGCCTGCTCGGCTTGATCGATTACCGTGCTCGTCGCGATCGTCGTCGTGGTCACCGTCGACGTGGTGCTGGCACTTGTGTTGCCGGCACCCGTGTTGCCTGTCCCGTTCGTTTGACCCCCGCCGCTTTTCCCGCCGCCGCCGTTCGATTCACTCGGCGCGATGCCCACGCCTGTGCAGCTAGTCGGCGCCTGCATCGCGGCCTTTGGCAGAGTGATTTTGTCGATGCCCTTGAGGTCGGACATCCAAAGGTTTCCGTCACTGCCTGTGATGAGCCCACCAGCACCTTTTGCTTCGTCTGCGGTCGGCACGGGCAGAAACGAGAACGGTTCGGCTGCGCTCGGGAGCAGGTTTGTCAGCCCGGTGCCGTTTCCGCCGCCGACCTCACTCTCACCGAACCAGACGGATTGGTCGGGGGCGAGCGTGATCTCGCCGGGGAGACCGGCGTTTGGGTCGAGTTCCAGTGGAAAGGCCGTAACGGTCGAGCTCGCCGGGTGGAACTCGTCGATGACATAGTCGGTTCCGCCCGAAACCCACACGTTTCCCGAACAATCTACAGCCAGGCCCCCGCCGTTGAGTTTGCCTTCTTCGTTGGCTTTGCCTTCATCGGCGAGGACGCTCTCGACGATCGTCGGGTCAGCGCTCGTCGGTTGGACGATGTGGACGACCCCGCCGAGGTTTTTCGGTGTACTGCTGCCATCCATCTCGACCCACATGCTCCCGTCCGGGGACTCGGCGATCTTGCTGGGATGGGTCAGAACGCCGGCGCTTGAGAGCGGTATTTCGTGCACTTCTTCGGGCTTTGACTGATCGAACCAGTCGATGTCGTCATGGGCGGCGTCACCGTAGAAGATCGTCGCTTCGGGTCCCGCGGCCATGCCGAGTAGAACCGGTTCATCGACATGCGGCAGCGAGTACTCGGTGATTTTCGCGGGCGAGGCGCCAGCGTCGATTTCGCCGACCCCCGGATCTGTGGCCGGCAGTCCGCTGCCGAAGTTGGGAATCAGGAACCACAGTGTCTTGTTCGCCCCGGCGACGATTTCGGTGGCGTATTCCGGTTCGGCGTGGTTGCTGGGCAGCGTCACTCCGAAGGATTTCGTGGACGCGACGCTCGGGCCCGCCTGCGGCACCTCGTTCACGTTCGTGCCCTGGAAGTCTTCGGTGAACCACAGTTCCCCGCTTGGCCCCTGGGCGACTTCGGTCGGTGTGCCGGCGACGGAGTAGTGGGTCAGCAGCGGTACTTCTTCCGCCGAGGCGATGCTCGCGTGGAAGGCGAGCAGGCAGCCAAGGAGAGCGAGCGTGAGAGCGCAAAGCTGTCGTCCTGCATTAGGCCCGGCCACGGATGCGACCCTACCAGAGCCCAGATACCCATCGATGTGATCGCTCGGTAGCAGGTGGGGGCGGCTGTCAGCAACACGGGCGAGGTGGCTACGATCCGTAGTCTGTGCTGCAAGAACATTTTGAACGTGCGCAAGCTCTTCTCCGGCGGAAGGAGCGGCGGGACGACTACGGAGCGCTCCTACTCGACGGGCAAGTGATTCGTAGCTTGCGCGATGTCGAAGATCCTGAGGTGTGGCGCTCGAACATAAGGCGCCAGGCTCGGGCAGACAAGATCCGCATTCAGACCGGAGTTACTGACGAAATCATCTATGCGATCGTGCGTCACGACTCTAAGCAGGGTTGGTCGGAGGATGAGGCGCGATGGTTTCACCTCTCATCACGAGCTCATGAAGCGGCGACGGGCCTCGGGCATGACTGGCTGTTGGCTCGCGATGGCTCCGAGGGTGCGGCTGCGTGCAGCCGGTGCGACGTGTTCGGCTACCTCAATGCGGATGAGGGAATCATCGACGGCGATCTCTTCGAGGCGTCCTGTAAGTCGCGCTGATCGTCACGCGTCCGCCGATGAGCACGCTCGACATCCTCGGCAGGCTGTAGGCCACGGTGCCCAACTTCGCCCGAGAGGTACGGGCGTGCCTGACCTGATCATCCACGTCGGCCAAACACTCGAGTGCTCAGCGTCTCACGGTGCCGTACCAGGCCGCCGAGGTACGATGGCCTCATGATCGAACAAGGCCAACCGGCACCAGACTTCGAGCTGCCCGACCAGGACGGTCGTTCCGTGAAGCTCTCGGACTTCCGGGGGCAACCGGTTGTCGTCTACTTTTACCCGAAGGCAGATACCCCCGGCTGCACGACCCAAGCGTGCAGTGTGCGCGACCATCGAGCCGACTACGCCAAGATCGGCGCGACGGTGTTGGGGATCTCGCCGGACCCAGTCAAGAAGGTCAAGAAGTTCCACGAGAAGTACGACCTGAACTTCCCTCTGCTTGCCGATGAGGATCACGCCGTGGCAGAGTCCTACGAGGTTTGGGTCACGAAGAAGCTCTACGGTCGCGAGTATCTCGGGAACGAGCGCACGACGTTCATCATCGACTCCGCCGGCAAGGTCGCCGAGGTGTTGCGCAAGGTAAAGCCGGCTGAGCACGACGCGCTGGTCTTGAGCGCGCTCGCCGAAGCTAGCCCCTGACTGGCGCGGAGATATGGCTGCGGCGGAGACGGCACAGCCACGCTCCGATTACTCAGTAGTAGGCACCCATTCCCCGCATTGCGTGTCCCATTGTCCGTGGGTGTGGCCGGCGAGTACGGGGTCGAGGAAGGCGGCGGCGCGAGCGTGTGCGGCGGAGAGGTTGCTCTCGACCTCGACGGTGGTGGCGAGGCGTTTGTAGGGGTCGACCCAGGTGGCTGGGGGCGGTGGAAGAGCGGTGGGTAGTGGTTGCCGGGCGCGCTCGGCGAAGGTGCTCTGGAGCGCGTGGCGCAGGTCGTCGGCTTTGATCGTGGCTGAGCGCTCGATCAGGAGGATGTCGACGAGGTCCTTTGGCCGGGTGCTGGGCTTGCGCGATTGTCCGTAGGTGCGGGTGTAGGCATGCACCTTCTCGGCGAGGTGCTGTGGGATCGGGATCGCCGGAAGCGCGAGGGGCTCGATGCCGGCGAAGGCCAGCGAATGTGAGGTGTGGATCGTGTCGGGCGTCCAGGAGATCGTGTCGCTGAAGGCGATGTCGACGAGGAACTGCTCGAAGGTGCGTCCGGCGAGCTGAGCGGTGACGTGGAAGCGCACGGCGGAGAACTCGTCGGTGTCTTCCAGCTCGTCGGTTCTCGTGGCGGCGAACGTGAAGTAGTCATCCAGCGCGAGTTGTTGCGCGGCGGTTATGTCGTGGATCGCTGCTTGCTCGCCGTCGTCGCGTCCGAGGTCGATGTCCTTGGTGGAGCGCGTGGCGATGGCGAGGCGGAAGTTCAGCGCGAGTGCGCCCTTGAGCACCCAGCGGTCGGGCGCCACGACGAGCAGGCGGCGCAGGAACAGCTCGAACGCCACGCGCTTGCGCAGCCTTGCCAGCCCGAGGCCTGTGCTGGCGGCTTCGTTCTTTAGGCGCTCCTCGAGCGCTTGGCGGAACGCGGCGGCGCTCGTGTACTTCATCGGTGCGTCTCGCTGGTGAGGAGGGCTTGGATCGTGTGCTGTTGGTGGCGGCGGGCGGCTTCTTCTTGGAGTTGCTTGCGCGTGAGCAGTCCTAGGCGCAGCGCCTGTCTGACCGCCATCGAGAGCTGCTCGGGCTGGAGGCGGTCCGCGACATCGACCAGCGTTCGTGCCGGGGCGGTGAGGGGCAGGCCGTCGCGCCAGACGGTCGCGACCTCTTCATCGTCAGGGCGGGTATGGAGGGTGACGCCCGCGGGCCGGCGTAGCCCGCGGTGCCGGCGCGGGACGAGCAGGTGCACCCCATCCGGGATGTTGTCGCTGAGGTCCAGCAGTGCGAGGGCGCTCTCGTGGGAGAGCAGTACATCGCTGGCACCCACGGCCATCCACGCCTCGCGCAGGTCGTCGTGTTCGGCGGTTGGGAATCCTTGGATGCGGTACAGCCCGCGGCGGATACGCGCGAAGCGCCCGCGGCGGACGTGGTGGTCCAGGAGCTGGCGGCTGACCCGGTGCGCACGGGCCTGCCCGGCAGTGAAGTAGCCGCCCTGCTGGTAAGCCTCGACCTCGAGCTGCCGCATGCCAGGGTATACCACGTCATTCATAAGACAAGTATAGCTTGACTTTCGCGGACTATGAGAGTTACAGTAAAATCTCTCAGGCTATGTACGGGAAAACGTACAAAGGGAACGAGCGCACGACATTTGTCATCGACTCCGAGGGGAAGGTCGCTGAGGTTTTGCGCAAGGTCAAGCCGGCGGAGCACGACGCCCTCGTCCTGGCCGCGCTGGAGCAGACAAGTTGAGCGTGTCGGAGGCTTACTTCGATGACGCCTCGATGTTTCGCAAGATCAATCGTGAGCGGGCCATCGCGCTATCGGGTCCACGTGCGCTGTTGATGCAAGCCGCTCATCCGCTCGCGGTCTTCGGCTTGCTGGCGCACTCGAGTGCGATGGAGGCGCCATATGATCGGCTGGCACGGACAGCTGAGACGATGAACACAATCGCGTTCGGCTCGCGCGCCGAAGCGGATCGAATCACCCGCCGTGTGCGCGCGATGCACCGGCGCGTGAGCGGGCGCCTCACCGAGCCGATCGGTCCGTACGCCGTGGGCACTCGCTACCGAGCCGATGACCCGGCGCTTCTGCTCTGGATCCTGTTCACGCTCGTGGACTCCTCGCTCGTCGTGTTTCGCACGTACGTTCGCTCGCTCTCGCGCGCCGAGGAAGCCTCTTATTGGGAGGACTACAAGGTCGTTGGTCGGCTGTTCGGCCTGCGCAAGCGCGACATGCCTGAGACGATCGACGACCTCGATGCGTATGGGCGGCGGATGCTGGAGGGTGACGAGCTGCTCGTGACGCCGTGGGCACGCGAGCGGGCGCGAGAGATCGTGCTCGCCCCGCCAGTGCCGCTCCTCACACGGCCGCTGCTCGAGACCGCCAACTTTGTGACGGTCGCCCTGCTGCCGGACCGTATCCGCAAGCAGTACGGCTTCTTTGCACTCCCGCCCGTGTTCATCCGCAAGGCACTCGTCGCCGGAGGCGCCGAGTACGTCAAGCGCACAGTCATTCCCTTCCTGCCGGACCGCATACGGCTGGTCCCGGATGCTCGCGCCGCCTGACGCTCGCCGCGGTTCCCCCGTGGTGTTCTTCCTGTGACGCGCTGCCTCGGCGGTCTCCCGTAGGCCGCTCTCATATGCACGATGGACCGGGACTCTCCGTACGCTTGAGGTTGTGCTCCGGCTCGTGCCCCAGCTACTTGCGTCGGCCTCGATCGGTCAGAGTCTCAGCTCATTCTTTGCCGCGGTCGGCCAATTCTTCTCCGACCTCGAGTCTGTGCACTGGGGGGCGCTCGCGCTGGGTCTGGCGTTTTTCGGGCTGAATCTGACGCTGCGCTCGCGAGCGTTCTTCAACAGCCTGCGCGCCGCCTACCCGGCCTCCGTCATCAAATGGAGGCGGATCTGGGGCGCCTACTTCGCCGCGGTCGGTTTCAACAACGTGGTTCCCGCCCGTGGCGGCGACCTGATCAAGCTGTTCCTCGCGCGCTCCTCGATCCCGGGGTCGAGCTATCCGACGGTGGCGGCCGCGTTCTTCGTGGAGGCGGTGTTCGACGTGTTCGTCGGTGTGTTTGTGCTGATCTTCGCGTTCAGCCAGGGGGTGTTCCCCAAGCCGCCGGACTTCTCCAAGCTGAATTCGTTCGACATCTCCTACCTGGCCGCGCACTTCCGCTTCACGCTGTTCCTGATCACGGCGCTGGCGATCCTCGCTCTGCTCGCCTTCGCGATGCTGTCCGTGCGCGCGCGGGCGTTCTGGTTGCGCGTGCGCCAGGGCGTGACGATCCTGACCGACAGGCCTCGCTACCTACGCGAGGTTGCCTCACTGCAGGCGCTCGGCTGGCTGTGTCGGTTCGCCGCGTTCTGGTTCATGCTCGACGCCTTCCGTGTCGGCGGCTCGGTTACGAACGTGCTGCTCGTGTTCGGGGTCAACCAGGTGGCGGGCGCGGTGCCGCTGACGCCGGGCGGCGCCGGCGTGCAGCAGGCGCTACTCGTGAAGGTCTTCGCCGGCTCCGCCCCGACCGCGGTGGTGGCGGCCTATTCGGTCGGTCAGCAGCTCGCGATCGCCGCGTTCACGGCGCTCGTCGGTCTCGGCGCGGTGTTCTTCATCTTCCGCTTTCGCTCGTTCAAAGAGGTGCTACACGCCGGGCGTGCCTCACGCGATGCCGAGCGGGCAGCCGAGCGCGCCGGGGTGCTGCTGGACGATCCCTACTGAAGCCCCTCGCGCGCCTCGCGCACGAGCGTCACAGCCTCAGGGAAGACTCGGGCCATCACCGTGCGGATCTGCTCTGCCTGGGCCTCGGCGTTGCCCTGCAGGTTGATGCGCTCCACGGCGGCAACGGTCATGTCGACCGCCAGCTTGATCGCGTTATCCGCCCAGGCAAGTTTCTGGTTGCCCTGCATCTGTTCGGCGAATTCCGCCAAACGCCGTTGCAGCTCCTCGGGATCGCCGAACAGATCTCCGAGGCCACCGCTCTCCATTCGGTCATCGTAGCGATTGCGCCCAAGCTCGTCCCGCGGCGCCCATCCTCTGACCCACGCCGTCTTTGCGCCGCCTCTCAGCCCGGCGGTACCAACCGTCTGATCCTCGCCCGCCTCCAAGCCCATAGACTGCCCTGCCGATGTCCACCACAAGTGAGATCTCCGAGCAAATTTCCCACGAGTCTGATCGTCGCCGCCGTCTCAGCGTGCCGGCCTTTGGTGGTGGGGCGCTCTACCTGCTTAGCGGGATCGTCGTCGCAGAGACGCTCAAAGACGCACCCAAGGTGGGCTTGCTGCAGGGCATCGAACCCGCGCTCTCCGGCGTTGCCAACCCGACTGTGAGCCCGCGCGCGGCCGAGGTCAAATTCATCAGCCATCACGCCGTGCCTCTGATCGCGGGCAGCGTAGTCGCCGGAATCGCGGTCGTGGTGCTCACGCTGGTCCTGCTGCTGCTCGTCGACGCCACCCGCTTTCGCCGTCCCGAGAGCTGGTCGATGACGCGCCCGTTGGTTCTCTTCGGCGGTGTGGCGGTCGCGGTGGTCAGCATTGGCCATCAGGTTCTCAGCGCGATCCTCACACACCGCTTCAGCGTCGGCCACGACTTCTCCGATCATGCGGTCGAATTCGCCCTCACGAGGGGCACGGCGAATACGATAAGCAACTACCTCGACCTGGTGGCGGTGCTCGCGCTCGCGGCGGGGATGATCGCGGCGATGGTCGGCGCGATGCGGGTCGGCCTGCTCACCCGCTGGATGGGGGTGCTAGGCATCTTCACCGGAGTGCTGATCTTCCTGCCGATCGGTGGAAACACGCTCGAGATCGTGCCCGCCTTCTGGATTACGGCGATGGGCATGCTGTATGCCGAGCGCTGGCCGGGTGGCGACCCGCCGGCATGGACCTCGGGGGAAGCGCGTCCATGGCCCACCCGGGCGGATCAGCGAGCCGCCAGTCAGGCGGGCGGCGACAAGCTGTTAGCGGGGAGCGGAGCGAATGTCGGGCAACCGTTGGCGCTTGGAGGCGCCAACGGCTCCTCGGGCAAGCGCAAGCGCAGGCGCGGCGCGCGCAGCGGCGAAGGGCAGCGGCCGGAGTAGACCCGTAGCAGACCCGCACAGGTGGCGCTGCGTGGGCCAGAACGGCCCACAGTGGGATCGATCGCTGGCCCGAGCGGATGATCTTGCGTTCGGGCGGTTCGTTTCCCGCCCTTTCGGGAATAAGTTGAAAGAGCGCGGGAAACCGCCCAACTGACGTGTCTTCCGCGATTCGGGTCAACGGTTACATAGGCATCGTCGATTCCGCCCCGGCAGCGGGCGCGGGCCAGGAGGAGGACTTCCATGGAGGCAGCGACAATCCAGCGTCAGGATGCGGCGCGAGGGCAGGATCCGACACGGGGTGAGGGAGATCGAGCCAGCGGGTGGAAACCGGCCGATCCCGGGCCGTTGGGCCTCGGCGCGTTCGCGATGACCACGTTCGTACTGTCGATGTTCAACTCGAACCTCGTCGACGGCAAGGGAGGGCTGCCGGTAGTACTCGGTCTCGCCCTCGCCTACGGCGGGATCGTGCAGCTACTCGCCGGCATGTGGGAGTTCCGCACCGGAAACACGTTTGGCGCGGTCGCGTTCTGCTCCTACGGCGCTTTCTGGATCTCCTTCTGGGCCCTCAACGTGTTCTACGCGAAGGGGATCACCGGCAACGTGGGCAATGCGGTCGGCGTATACCTGTGGGCGTGGGCGATCTTCACCGCATACATGACGATCGCCGCGCTGCGCGTGAGCGGGGCGGTGCTGCTCGTGTTCGTGCTGCTGACGGCTACGTTCATCCTGCTGGCGATCGGCTCCGACGGCGCGCAAGCGTCGGCCACCCACTGGGGCGGCTACCTCGGCCTGGCGACGGCTGCCGCCGCCTGGTACGCGTCTGCGGCCGCGGTCACTAACTCGACCTTCGGCCGTACGGTGATGCCCGTGTTCCCGTTGAGTGGGCGTTAGGTTCTGATCATGGCGATCGGATCGGAGTCGTCCACAGGCGAGGTGCTCGACAAGGAGCTTGCAGGTCTGCTTGATGTCGAGACGTTTGACCCACCCGCGGAGTTTCGCGAGCACGCGCTGTTGAAAGACCCGGCGGTCTACGAGCAGGCGGCGCGCGATCCGCAGGCGTGGTGGGTCGAGCAGGCCGAGCGGCTGCACTGGTTTCAGAAGTGGGACACGGTGCTCGACGACTCCGATCCGCCGTTCTACAAGTGGTTCACCGGCGGCACGCTCAACGTGTCCTACAACTGCCTCGACCGGCATGTCGAGGCGGGGAGGGGCGAGCGTGTCGCGTTTCACTGGCGCGGGGAGGACGGCTCCGAGCGCGACCTCACCTACGCCGAGCTGCTTGCCGAGGTCAAGCGCTTCGCCAGCGCGTTGAAGGACCTCGGCGTGAAGCAGGGCGATGTGGTGGGGATCTACTTGCCAATGATCCCCGAGGTTGTCGTGGCGATGCTTGCCTGCGCGCGGATCGGGGCTCCGCACAACGTCGTCTTCGGCGGCTTCTCCGCCGAGGCCGTGCGCGAGCGGATGGAGTTTTCCGAGGCGAAGGTGTTGATCACCGTCGACGGGGCGGCGCGAAAGGGCAAGACCGCCCCCGTGAAGGACCGCGTCGACGAGGTGATGGGCGACCTCACAACGCTCGAGAAGATCGTCGTCGTGCGCAGCAAGGGTACGCCCTGCGAGATGCGCGACGGACGGGACGTCTTCTACGACGAGATCTGCGCGGCGGCAGACCCTGAGTGTGAGGCCGAGCCGCTCGACGCCGAGCATCCTCTCTACATCCTCTACACGTCTGGCTCGACGGCCAAGCCGAAGGGGATACTGCACACGACCGGCGGCTATCTGACCGGCGTCTCGGCCACCCATCGCTACGTGTTCGATCTGAAGCCCGAGGAGGATGTCTACTGGTGCGCGGCCGACGTCGGCTGGGTGACGGGCCACTCCTACATCGTCTATGGCCCGCTCTGTAATGGCGCGACCTCGGTGATGTGGGAGGGCGCGCCGGATTACCCCGAGAAGGACATCTGGTGGGAGATCGTCGAGCGCTACGGGGTCACGATCCTGTACTGCGCGCCAACCGCGATCAGGGCCTGCATCAAGTGGGGTGCGCAGTGGCCGGGGAAGCACGACCTGTCCACCCTGCGCCTGCTCGGCTCGGTCGGAGAGCCGATCAATCCGAAGGCCTGGCTCTGGTATTACAAGGTGATCGGGGGGGAACGCTGCCCGATCGTCGACACCTGGTGGCAGACGGAGACGGGTGCGATCTTGATCACACCGCTGCCGGGCATCACCGCCACCAAGCCAGGCTCGGCCACGCATCCCTTCCCCGGGATCGAGGCCGAGGTACGAGACGAGTCGACCGGAGAGGTGGTCGATGAGGGCCAGGGTCTGCTCGTGTTGACACGGCCCTGGCCGTCGATGCTGCGCACGCTCTACAGGGAGGATGAGCGCTTCATCGAGACCTACTTCAAGCGCTTCGGCAATGAGACCTACCTCGTAGGGGACGCCGCCCGCCGCGACAAGGACGGCTACCTGTGGGTGATCGGTCGCATCGACGATGTCGTCAACGTCTCCGGGCACCGGCTGTCCACAGCCGAGGTCGAGTCCGCGATCGTCGCCCACACCGACGTGGCCGAGGCGGCCGTGATCGGTCAGCACGACGAGGACTCCGGCCAGGCGATCGTGGCGTTCGTGACCCTCCAGGGCGATCTGGAGGGCGACGAGTCGACCGTCGAAGGCATTCGGGAAACGGTCGCCGAGCGGATCGGCAAGTTCGCGCGGCCGAAGCGCATCATCTGGGCCGATGATCTGCCGAAGACTCGCTCGGGCAAGATCATGCGCCGGCTGTTGCGTGACATCGCCGAGGGCCGCGCGCTGGGGGATGTGACGACCTTACGCGACCCCGACGTGATGTCCCAGCTGGAGGGGCGCGTGAAGGAGCTGCAGGCGACGGAGGACTGAGTCTCAGTGATCATGCCGGCGGCTGTGCGCCGCCCAAGCCCTCGGCCGTAAGCTCGGTCTCGATCGCCGTACGGATCGCCTTCAGCGAACCTCCGCGAGCGCGCAGCTTCGTGGCCGCGTGTGCTTGGGGGTTGAGCTCGGCGAGCTGTGCGGCTGCGGCGAGGCTCGCCGCCCGCAACTCGTCGGCCGGGACGACCTCGTCGAGGAAGCCCGCCGTCACCGCCTCAGCCGGGCCGTACATCGTGGCGCTCACGACGGCGCGGTTGAAGTGGGCCGGGCTCAGGCGCTGGCGAGCGAGCTCGATCACGAACCACGGTACGGTCAGCCCGATCTTCACCTCGTTCAGTCCGACCTTGAAGGGGCCGTCGGTTCCGATCCGCATGTCCGCCGCGAGCGCCATGAATGCCCCGGCGGCGACGGTGTGCCCGGAGCAGGCCGTGATCACCGGTCGCTCAAATCCTAGGATCCGCTCGGCGAGCGTGGCGCCGAGCGTCAGCATCTCGATCACCTGCTCGACATCGCCGCCGGCGAAGACTTTCAGGTCAAAGCCGGCGGAGAAGTAGCCCTCACGACCGGTCAAGATGACGATCGCTTCGTCACGCTCGGCCTGATCGAACGCGGAGTGGATCGACTGCAACATCGGGATCGAGAACGCGTTCACCTTCCCGTCGTCCATCGCGATCGTCGCGATCCGGCCCTTCAGCTCGTATGTCGCCAGCTCGGTCATCTTCATCTCCGGTCGGTCGAGGTGAGGTGGGGTTCCTATACTGTAACGATGTTCCGAAACAATGTTCTGAAAGGGTTGTGGGTCTTGTTGATCAGGTCGAAGTTCGATGTCTTGCTCAAGGCTTCGCGGTAGGCACGATCGTGCCGCGGCCGAAGCAGCGAACTCCGGAGCTACGCGATCACGTGCTCTCTGTCGCCGTCGGACTGCTCGCGCGTGAAGGGGTGGCAGGGTTCACAGCGCGAAGCGTCGCCCGGGAGGCGCAGACCTCGACGCCGGCCGTCTACGAGTTGTTCGGCGACAAGGGCGGCCTGATCCGCGAGCTGTTCTTCGAGGGGTTTCGGCTGCTGCATAGCCACCTCGAGACCTTCGTCGAATCTGAGGATCCCCGCGACGACGTGATCCAGCTCGTCGAACTTTACCGGGGCTTCATCCGCGAGAACAAAGTGCTCTCGGAAGTGATGTTCGCGCATCCGTTCACCGACTTCGAAGCGAGCAGATCAGAATTGCGCGCGGGCGGCTCTGTGCGAGACTTCATCGTCGAGCGCGTGCGCCGCTGCGTCGACGTGGGTCTGATGCACGGCGATGAGTCAGACATCGCGTTGGTGCTGATCACCCTCACAGAGGGTCTCGCGGCCGCCGAGAACGCCAGCCGGCTGGGGGCCACTGAGGAGTCGATCGACCGGCGCTGGACGCTGGCGGTCAACGCGGTGCTCGACGGTCTCAGCCAGCCGGTAGGAGGACGGCCGCTCTCATCGAATCTTTAGGTGAGTCTGAGAGGCTGCGCCCAACGTGTGCGCGGGACCTGCGCGATGTCTGCCGATCAGCCAAGCACAAAGGAAGCCGATGTCCTCCCCCGTTGACGCGTCAACCGCCACGCCAGCAGTATCCGAGCAGGTCGATTCCGGCCTGGCGATCGAGACCACCGGCCTGACCAAGCGCTTCGGCGCGCGCACGGCACTCGACGGCATCGATCTGCGCGTGCCGCGTGGCAGTGCGTTCGGGTTCCTTGGGCCCAATGGCGCGGGCAAGACGACGATCATTCGCACGCTGCTCGGATTGACCGGGGCCAACGCCGGGACGATGAAGATCCTCGGACGGCCTGTGCCGCTCGAGCGGGGGCAGGCACTGCGGCGAGTGGGTGCGATCGTCGAGGAGCCCCGTTTTCATCCCAATCTGTCGGGTCGCGAGAACCTGCGCCTCGTCGCGGCCGTTCGCGGTCCCGAGACGCGTGCGCGCATCGAGCCCGCATTGGCCCGCGTCGGCCTGTCCGATCGTGCGGAGAACAAGGTCAAGAGCTACTCGATGGGCATGCGCCAACGGCTGGGCGTGGCGCGTTGCCTGCTGGCCGACCCCCTGCTGCTGATCCTCGACGAGCCCACCAACGGGCTTGATCCGGGTGGCATTCAGGAGTTCCGGGAAATGATCCGCGCGATGGTCGAGCAGGAGGGCAGAACTGTGTTCATCTCCTCGCACCTGCTCGACGAGGTCGAAAAGACATGCGACGCGGCGGCGATCGTCGATCGCGGCAAGGTCATCGTGCAGGGCCCGATCGCCGAGCTCGCCCAGGGCGGGGGTGTCCGTAACGAGCTGATTCTGAGCGTGGACGATGTCGAGCTGGCGCTCACAACGCTCGGGGCCAGTGAGCTCGTGGGCGACGCCCGCCGTTCGGACGAGGGTTTGCGTGTGGAGCTCGTGGGCGATCCGCAGACAGCTTCTGAGGTCAACGCGACCCTGGTGCGGGCGGGGGTAGGGGTAATGCGGTTGGAGCCCGTGCGACACAGTCTCGAGCAGCGTTTTCTGGAGGTCACGTCGCGGTTGGATGCAAAGCCCGCGACAGAGACAGCCAAGGAGGTAAAGACATGAGCGCCGTCGCGCCCACCGTGAGCGCTCCCAGTGCTCCCCGCCAGAGCGGCTCGTGGGCCACGGTCGCGGCGCAGATGTTCGGGGCGGACTTCCTCAAGCTGCGCCGCAAGCGCGGCATCTTGATCTGGGCGCTTGTCCTGGCGTTCGCCCCGCTGGTGATCTACTTCGTGGTGTCGGTGATCCAACACTCCTCCAACCCGGTGAAACATGGACCCGCCGGCGGGGCCAAGAACTTCGCCGAAGGTCTGCCCGTGCTCGCCCTCTTCTTTGGACCGCTCGCGGCGATTCTGATCGGTGTCGAGGCCGGGACGGGAGATGCCTCTGCCGGTGTCTTTCGCGACCTGGTCGTGACAGGCCGCTCGCGTCTGGCGCTATTTGCCTCGCGCGTGCCCGCGGCGCTTGCGCTCTGCTGCCTGGTGATCGGCGGTGCCTACGCACTGCTGGTGATTGGAACGTTCGTGTTTGCCTCGAACCTTCCGACCCCGGACGCCGCGGTGGTACTCAACAGCTTGGGCTTTGCGCTGGTGGCAACCGGAGCGCTGTGCGTGGTCGCGGTGGGTCTCGCCGCGCTCACCACATCCAAGCCGGGCGCGATCATCGCGCTGATCGCATGGCAGGTGGTGGCGAGCCCAATAATCGCTCACATCAGCTCGCTGGGCAGCGCCCGCGAGTTGCTTCTAAGTCAGTCGCTGGCGCACTTCAGCCCGGTTCATGTCGAAGGCGGGCATGGTGCAACGGTCGTGCTGTCGGAGGGCACAGCCCTGCTAGCGCTGGTTGCCTGGCTGGCGGTGTTCCTCGCGCTCGGCGCCTGGCGCACGCGCACGATGGACGCCTAGCCAGGAAGGACACTGGGCGGCGCTGGCCGATCTCGGACGATCGATCGGCCTGTGTCCTTGGTCGCTCTCTGGTCTGAGGAGTAGCCGTTTGGCCTATTCTTCATAAACTCGATCAGGAATATGCTATTTGTATTCCTCCATCCCCACCAACCACAGGAGGAAGCCGAAATGTCTCGTCTCTCTCATCTCATCCCAAGAATCGCCTCACTCAGACGGGCCGCCGCATTACTCGCCGTCGGTGTCCCGATTGCGCTTGCGGCCGGTGCCGTGCCCGCGGCCCAGGCCGATCCGACCGCGCCACCACCGGTCTCGATCCTCAGCTCGAACGGCAACATCGGCCAGGGAGACATCTTCATCTCCCCGTTCGGCGACGCGAGCACGTATGCAAACGGCCCCGAGATCCTCGACTCCAAAGGCAACGTCGTCTGGTTCCAGGCGGTCCCTGCGGGAGAGGAGGCGAGCGACTTCCGCACCCAGACCTACGACGGCCAGCCGGTTCTCACCTGGTGGCAGGGCACCGGGCTCGGTGGCCTCTCCAGCGGCACCGACTACATCTACAACGACCACTACCAGCAGATTGCCGCGGTCAACGCCGGAAATGGATTGAGCGCGGATGGCCACGAGTTCCTGATCACTCCGCAGAACACGGCACTGATCCTCTCCTACACGACCGCGACAGCGAACCTGACGTCGATCGGCGGCCCGGCTGACCAGACGGTGATCGACGGCGTCGTCCAGGAGATCGACATATCCACCGGCCAGGTTCTGTTCCAGTGGAACAGCGCGGACCACGTTCCCTACAGTCAGAGTGAGCAGCCACTGCCCGCCTCGGCGAGCACGCCGTGGGACTGGTTCCACATCAACGCCGTGAAGCTCGACACCGACGGCAACCTGCTGATCGACGCCCGTGACACCTGGACGACCTACAAGGTCAACCGCTTCAACGGGAACATCATCTGGCAGCTGGGCGGCAAGGACTCGAGCTTTGCCCTGCAGGCCGCTCCGGGGCAGGTGCTCGACAACGCGAATGAGATCTTCGCCTGGCAGCACGACCCCGAGGCGATCGGCAATGACGAGTACACGTTCTTCGACAACGAGTCCTCGGGCACGCCGAACCTGCCCTACAGCCGCGCGATCACGGTGAAGCTGAACGAGTGGAACCACACCGCCACGCTCGTGTCCTCCGACAATCAGCCCGAGGGGCTCTCAGCCGCGTCACAGGGCAATGCCCAGACGACCGCCGAGGGCAATCTCTTTGTGGGCTGGGGGATCTTGCCGTACATCTCCGAGTTCGATCCCCAGGGGAACCTCATCTTCAACGCTGAGCTCCCCGCGGGCGTGAACACCTACCGCGCCTACCTGCTCCCGTGGAATCCTCCGGGTTCCGGGGGCCAGGGTGGCTCCGGTGGTGGCCAAGGCGGCTCCGGCAATGGCCCGGGTGGTCCTGGTCACGGCCATGGAGGTCGCGGCCAGGGCGGTCGGGGCCGTGGACACGGCCGGCAGGGCTCTGGCCGTGATCGCGGGCGGCACCACCGCAGGTAGTTAGTGGGCAAAACACCGGCCCCGAGGACGCCAACGAGCCTCGGGGCCGGACGCCCGCCTAGACCTTGCGGTGCTCGGGGACCCAGGAACCATCGTCCTGGCGGACGAAGTCCTGGAACAGGTTGGGCGCCTCGGCTTGCATGAGGCGGGCGACCTCGTCGAACACGCTGCGCAGCTCCTCCTCGGCGCCCTCCGCGGTGCGCATCTCGATCACGTGGCGCAGCGTGCGCGCGTTCGCGGTCCAGACGATGTCGGTCGAGAGTCCGATCGGGGCCAGGCGGCGCAGGGCGGAGGTGACCTCCTTCTTGACGTGGAACGGCACCCCGTCCGAATCGATGCCGAGCTCTTTGGCCGCGCTCACCTGGAACTCCTCGAGCTGCTCGACGATCGCGAGCACCTGCTCGCGCACGGGCTCCAGCGCGGGAGGCACGCGGAAGCCGATGTCGGTGAGGCGCACGTAGCGCAGGCTCTCCTGGCTGAAGGCCGACCCGGCACGATGCCTAACAAGCTCATGGGTGAAAACACGGCTGACGTTGCGCAGCGCGAACGAGTAGTTGGCGTGCTCGAGCACGCTGCCGTGACCGCTGCGCAGAATGTTCGCGAAGTACTGCTGGCGGTCGGTACGGATCCGCGAGACATTCGGGTTCAGACCGGGCTCCCAGCTGCGGTAGCAGGCGCGACCGCCGAACTCGAGCAGCAGTTCCCCGGCGGTCGGACCGTTCTGCTCGCCTAGGCGAAGGTCGAGCCAGGACTCCCCACCGACAGCCTCGAGGTAGGAGCGCATCCCCTCCACGTCGATCGAAGGGCGGCCAATCAGAAATACTTGCGGGGTGGTCTCGTGCATCGGGCGGACGATGCTACATGTCGTTCCGGGCATCTCTTTAGACTGCGATCGGGTGAACGGAACGAACGGCAGCGCAGAGCCAGCACAGATCGTCGAAGCTCAGGATCTCACCCGTCGCTACGGCGATGGCGAGGCCGCGGTCGACGCGCTGGCGGGGGTCACGGTTGACTTTCCCACGGGGCGCTACGCGGCGATCATGGGCCCGTCGGGTTCTGGCAAGTCGACGCTGATGCACCTGCTCGCAGGCCTCGATCGCCCGACGTCGGGCACCGTGAGCGTCGGCGGAGTGGAGCTGACGGAGCTCGATGACCGTGCGCTCACGCAACTGCGCCGCGACCGCATCGGCTTCATCTTCCAGACGTTCAACCTGCTGCCGGTCCTGAACGCCGAAGAGAACATCCTGCTGCCACTTTCGATCGCCGGGCGCGACGTCGACCGCGAGTGGTTCGACCGCCTCGTCGACACGGTCGGCATCCGCGACCGGCTCAGCCATCGCCCGGCGGAGCTCTCGGGCGGCCAGCAGCAGCGAGTGGCGGTGGCGAGAGCGCTGATCTCGCGTCCGGCGGTGGTGTTCGCCGATGAGCCGTCCGGCAACCTCGACTCGAAAGCCTCGGGCGACGTGCTCGAGCTCCTGCGCCACGCTGTTGACGACTTCTCCCAGACGGTGGTGATGGTCACGCACGACGCGCACGCTGCGTCCTTCGCCGACCGGCTGCTGGTGCTCGCCGACGGCAGGATCGTGCACGACGGGCCGGCGGCGAGCGCTGAGGAGGCTCTGGACCTGATGAAGGCCGTCGGCTAATGCTCGCGCTGGTGCTGCGCGGGTTCCTGCAGCGCAAGCTGCGCGTGCTGCTGACGGCCATCGCGATTGCGCTCGGCGTCGCGCTGATGGCCGGCACCTACATCCTCACGGACACGATCAACCATGCCTTCGCTGAAGTGTTCGGCAACGCATATGCAAAGAAGGCGGTCGTCGTCACCGAAAGGGAAACGCTCGGTCGCGGCACCGGCTCCGAAGTCTCCGTGCTGAACGATGCGACGCTCGCCCGGGTGCGTGCGGTGCCCGGCGTGGCGGCCGCGTCGGGCAGCGTAACGACCCAGGCAGCGCTGCTCACGACGGTCGGCAAACGGCTCACCAGCGGTGGCGCGCCCGCGATCATCGACGCCGCGCAGCCACCACGCTTCGAGGCGTTCACCGCGGTCAAAGGTCATCTGCCGCGCGCCGCCGCAGATCTCGCAATCGACGAGGGGACCGCCAACCGCGAGCATCTGCGTCTGGGGCAGCAGATCGTGATCGCGGGCCGCTCCCCGGCGCGGCGCTACACGATCTCCGGCATCGCCAAGTTCGCCGGCAGCGAATCGCTCGGCGGCGCGAGCGTCGCGCTGCTCGTCCCCCAGCAGGCCCAGTACGTCGCCGGCGAACCGGGCGCCTGGCAGGGCATCAACGTCGCGGCGAGCCCTGGCCTCTCGCCGCCGCAGCTCGCCTCACGCGTGCGTGCGGCGCTGCCGGCGACGTTGACGGTGCGAACCGGGGCGCAGGAAGCCGCCAACCAGACCTCCGAACTCGAAGAAAAAGTCGGCTTCCTGCGCACCTTCCTGCTGATCTTCGCCTACGTGGCGCTCGTCGTCGGCGCCTTCATCATCTTCAACACCATCTCGATCACGGTCGCCCAACGCACGCGTGAGTTCGGCTTGCTGCGCACGCTCGGCGCATCGCGCGGGCAGATCATGCGCGCGGTGGTCGAGGAAGGCCTGCTGCTGGGCATCGTCGGTGCGGTGATCGGCCTGTTCGCAGGAATCGGCCTGGCCCCAGCGCTGGACGGGCTGTTCAAGGCGTTCGGCGCTGACCTCCCGGACAACGGCACCGTCCTGGAGGCGCGTACCGTGATCGTCTCGCTCGGCGTGGGCATCGTCGTGACCGTCGCGGCGGGCTTCCTGCCGGCGCTGCGCGCGACGCGCGTTCCACCGATCGCGGCGATGCGCGAGGGCGTGCAGATCCCGCCGCGGCCGCTGCTCTCCAGGCGCGCGCTGATCATCCGCTTCGTCGTCGGGCTGGCGGTCGTGCTGGCGATCTCCACGCTGTCCAAGGGGATTGGCGTGGTGCTGCTGGTCGGGCTCGTGATCCGCACGATGAGGTTGCGCTATCGCCTGCGCCACCACGGCAAGCCGCGCAACTACCGAGTCGTACCGGCGCTCGCGAGCGCCATCGGCTGGCTCGTCAGCTGGCGCGGGATCACGGCGCGCCTCGCGCGCGAGAACTCGGTGCGCCAGCCCGGCCGCACGCTCACGACCGCGCTCGCGCTGACCGTCGGGCTGGGGCTCGTGGCGTTCATCTCGGTACTCGCCGCGGGTACCAAAACGACGATCGACCAGGCCGTCAGCCGCTCGTTCGCCGGCAGCCTGATCGTCCAGAACTCCCAAAGCGGCCAGGGCCTCCCGGCGGCCGTGGCGCTGGCCGTCCGTACCGTCCACGGCGTCGGCGCGGTCACGGCGGTCGCCTTCACGAAGGGCAGAGTCCGAAACCTCGCTGCGGCGGGCGCCCCCGTGATCGCCGAAAAGAGCGCCGTGACGGCGATTGAACCCGACTCCTTCGTGAAGATGTACAAGACCGAATGGGAGCACGGCTCCCCGGCGACGCTCACCGCGCTCGGACCGCACGACACCGTGATCACGAAGAAGTTCGCGAGCGCCCACGATCTGCACGTGGGGCAGCGACTGTCCGTGCTGACGGCCTCCGGGCACGAGGTCACGCTCACGGTGACGGGCATCGTCAAGGAAGAAGTGCTCGGCCTGCTCACCAACCTCACCGTGCTGCGCTCGCTCGCCAGCTCGGCGTTCGGGCAACGCGAAGACGGAGTGGACTTCGTCTCCTACGCATCGGGCGCGAACGGCGCCGAAGTGCGCCATGGCATCAACTCGCTGCTGCGAGCCAACTTCCCGCAGACCCACTCGCAGACCGCAGCGGAATACACGCACGAAGTAAGCAGCAAACTCAACACGTTCCTGCTGCTCGTCTACGTGCTGCTCGCGCTGTCGGTGATCGTGTCGCTTTTCGGAATCGTCAACACCCTGATCCTGTCGATCTACGAGCGCACCCGCGAGCTGGGCATGATGCGCGCGATCGGCACCTCGCGCAGCCAGATCCGACAGCTGATCCGCTACGAGTCTCTGATCACCGCGATGATCGGCGGCATCCTCGGTCTCCTGATCGGCGTGGTGGGAGCGGTCCTCGTCACGATCTTCGCGCTGTCAGGCTCGGGCTACGTGGTCTCGATACCGCTCGGCACGCTGCTCGTGCTGCTCATCGCCGCCGCATTTGCAGGCCTGATCGCCGCGCTGGCCCCCGCGCGGCGGGCGGCACGGCTGGACGTGCTGCAGGCGCTCGTGAGCGAGTAGGGCGGCTAAGCTGCCGGGACTATGGCGACCGCGGTGAGCACTTCCGAGCCGAACGACCCCGAGCTGGCCGAGACCGCCTGGGACCTCGAGCCGCTCGTTGGCGGTGAAGGCGAGCCCGGCGTGGAGAGCAGGTTGGGGGACGCCCTCGACCGCTCGCAAGCGTTCGCCGAGCGCTACGCCGGCAAGCTCGGGGAGCTCGACAGCGCCGGTCTCGCGGAGGCGATGGCGGAGCTGGCCGCGATCTACGAGCTCCTCGGCCGGGCCGGCTCATACGCGGCCCTGCGCTTCTACACCGACACGGCCACTCCCGCCTACGGTGCGCTGCTGCAGAAGGTGCAGGAGCGCGAGACCCAGATCGCAACGACGCTGTTGTTCTTCGAGCTGGAGTGGGCCGCGCTCAGCGACGAGCGCACCGAGGAGCTCCTGGAGGGAGATGGCCTGGACTTCTGCCGCCACTACCTGCGCAACGCGCGGCGCTATCGCGAGCACCTGCTCACAGAGCCCGAGGAGAAGATCCTGACCGAGAAGGCGCTCACTGGCGCGGGGGCGTGGTCGCGCCTGTTCGAGGAGCTGACGTCGGCGATCGAGGTCGAACTGCCTGAGGCGCTGGCCGCCGAGCCCGTCGCGCTCGACGTCGCATTGAGCAATCTGATGGCGGCCGATCCCGATCTCCGCCGCACGACCGCCGAGGCGGTGACCGCGGCGCTCGAGCCGGGGCTGCGCACGCGGGCCTTCCTGTTCAACACGCTCCTGGCCGACAAGGCGACCGATGATCGCCTGCGCCGTTACCCCAGCTGGCTGGCGGCCCGCAACCTCTCCAACGAGGCTTCGGAAGAATCGGTGCAGGCTCTGATCGAGACGGTCCGCGGGCGCTATGAGATCGCGCGGCGCTGGTACCGGTTGAAGGCGCGGCTGCTCGGGGTCGAGAAGTTGGCCGACTACGACCGGATGGCGGCCGTCACCGAGGACGAGGTCACCTTCTCCTTCGCGCAGGGGCGCGAGATCGTGCTCGACTGCTATTCGTCCTTCTCTCCAGAGCTGGGGGCGCTGGCCAAGCGCTTCTTCGATGAGCGCTGGATCGACGCGCCGGTGCGGACCGCCAAGCGCGGGGGTGCCTTCTGCGCGCCGGCCGTGCCCTCGGCGCATCCCTACGTGCTGCTCAACTACACTGCCCGCCGCCGGGATGTGCTCACGCTCGCGCACGAGCTCGGTCACGGCGTCCACTTCGCGCTCGCCGCTCGGCAGGGCATCTTCCATCAGAGCACGCCTTTGACGCTCGCCGAGACGGCGTCGGTGTTCGCCGAGACGGTTGTCTTCGGGCGGCTGCTCGCGGAGGACTCCTCCCCGGCCTCGCGTCTGGCGCTGCTGGCGGAGAACATCGAGGACACGATCGCCACCGTCTTTCGCCAGGTCGCGATGAACCGCTTCGAGGATCTCGTCCACACCACGCGACGCGAGCAGGGCGAGCTGTCGGTGCAGCGTTTCGGCGAGCTGTGGGCCGAGAGCCAGTCAGAGCTGCTCGGGGACTCGGTCGAGATTACCGACGGCTATCGCTCGTGGTGGTCATATGTCCCGCACTTCATCGGCTCGCCCGGTTATGTCTATGCCTACGCCTACGGCCAGCTGCTCGCGCTGTCGGTCTACCAGCGCTACGAGCAGCAGGGCCAAGAGCTCGTGCCCCGCTACCTGGAGATGCTGGCAGCCGGAGGCTCGCGCAGTCCCGAGGAGCTCGGTCAGATCGTCGGGATCGATCTGGCGGACCCCGGGTTCTGGGATGCTGGGCTGGATCTCGTCGAGCACCAGCTGCAGGAGGCCGAAGCGGCGGCGGAGGCCTCCGGGCGCCTGTAGTCCTCGTGGCGGGCGGCGCGAGGCTTCCGCTTCGCGCTAGGAGGAGCCCTGGAAGATGCGCGCGAGCAGGTCGGGAAAGTCGGCGATCGAATCGACGATCGCTGTAGGGGTGACGCGCTCGGAGAGGGCATCCTGGCGAAACTTGCCCGTCCGCACCAGTACCCCGGGCAGGCCGGCGGCCATCGCGCCACCGACGTCCGCCTCGACGTCGTCGCCGACCATCACCGCCAGCTCGAGTCCGATGTCGCTCATCGCCGCCTTGAAGAAGGCCTCCGAAGGCTTGCCGACGACGACCCCCTCGCGACCGCTCGCGAATTCGAGCGCCGCGGCGTAGGCGCCGACGTCGAGCGCGAGGCCGTCCTTGCGCCGCCAGTAGCGGTTGTGCTGCAGCGACACCAGCTCCGCGCCGTCCATCAGCTGGCGGAAAGCCCCGTTGAGGACCTCCGCGGTGAAGCCGTCGCCGAGGTCGCCGAGGACCACTGCGTCGGCGCGTGCCCCGCTCTTCAGCTCCTTCAGCGCGGCGAGATCCTCGCGCAGTTTCTCGCTGACGAGCATCGCCACGGACTCGTAGCCGTGCTCTTCGCAGTGGCTCACCGCCATCGCCGCCGGCGTGAGCACCTCCTCGTGGGAGACCTCGAAGCCGAGTTCGCGCAGGTGCTCGACGACGTCGCGCCGCGAGCGCGAGGTCGTGTTCGTCACGAGCCTCACGCCTGCGCTCTGCTCGCGCAGCTGCGTGAGCGCCTCGTGGGCGCCCACGATTGGCTCGTCGCCGACGTAGAGGACGCCGTCGATGTCGAGCAGGACGCCGAAGGTGGCCTCGTCGGCTGGGGTCACCGGATCAGAACAGGCCGCTGAGCGCGCCACCCGCGTGGGTGACGAGGTTGAACAGAGGCTGGGGAATGATCCCGAAGAAGAGCGTCGCCGCCCCGGCGAGCACGGCGACGAATAGGACCTCGGGTTGAGGGCCGGTGGTTTCGGGGGCATGCGGCTGTACGGGAGCGCCGACTGTGACAGAAGGATCGACGCCGAGGGGCCCAGCATCGGAGTCGAGCTCGGGCGATCCGCCGGCGAGTGCCGGAAGCGCACCGGCTTTCGGGGTTGGGGCGCTCGCGGTGGAAGAGGAGGAACTTGGCTGCCCTGCACCCGCGGGCGCCTCTCGCATCCAGATCGCCGCGATCACCGGCAGGTAGTAGCCGAGCGAGATCATCGAGCCGACGACGATCGCCACTCCCAGCCATGTGTAGCCCCCCGAGACGGCAGCATCGATCAGGTAGAACTTGCCAATGAACCCGGCCGTCGCGGGGATCCCGGCGAGCCCAAGCAGCGAGATCGTCATCGGCCACGCCAGCCACGGCCGGTCGCGGCCGATTCCAGCCACCGCGTCGACCGAGTCTCCCAGCGTGGTTTCGCGCTCGCGCGCGACGATCACGGCGAAGGAGGCCATGTTCATCGCCACGTACACAGCCAGGTAGAAGACCGTCGCCTGCACGCCCAGCTTGGTGGCGACGACGACGCCGGCGAGCATGTAGCCGGCCTGGGCCACCGAGGAGTAGGCGAGCATCCGCTTCAGCGAGGATTGTCCGAGCGCGCCGACGTTGCCGACCAGGATCGTGATCGTCGCGAGCACCGCAACCGCCGGGGCCCAGCTGGTCTGAGCGTTGATGAACGCGACGTCGAACAGCCTCAGGAACACGCCCAGCGCGGCGACCTTGGTGGCGACCGCCATGAACGCCGTCACGGGCGTCGGTGCGCCCTCGTAGACGTCGGGGGTCCATTGATGGAAGGGCGCTACGGAGGCCTTGAAGCAGAGGCCGGCCACGCACAACGCGATTCCCGTGAGCGTCAGGGGATCGGTCGCGAGGTTGCCGGTTGAGAGCGCGGAGTCGATCGCGCTGAAGTCGGTCGCGCCGGTCGCGCCGTAGATAAGCGCCAAGCCATAGAGCAGCGTGGCCGAGCCGACGGAGCCGATGATCAGGTACTTCAAGCCCGACTCCAACGAGCGCTCTTGGTGCTGACCGCGTTTTGAGTAGCCGGTCGCGCAGAGCACGTACAGGGGAATCGAGAGGAGCTCCAGGCCGAGGAACACGAGCACCGTGTTCTGGGCGCTCGCGAGCAGGAACATGCCGCCGATCGAAGTCAAAAGCAGCGCGTGCCACTCGCCGTGGGCGGTGCTTTCCGCCGCGCGCGAGCGCCATGCGAGCAGCACCGTGGCCGCGCCGCCGGCGATCAGGATCATGTTCAGCACGAGCGCCAAGTCGTCGATCCGCAATGCTCCGGCGAGGATCGACTTCTCCTCGCCCCACTGCCAGATCGTCAGGCCCAGTGCGGCGGCGAGCACCGCCAGGCTGAGCGCCGGCACCAGTTGTGCGCGCGCCCATTTCGAGCTGAGCAGCCCGACTAGCAGGACGATGGCGGCGCCGCCGAGCAGCGCGATCAGCGGCGAGAGCCCTGCGAAGTCGACGTGCGGGCCTTTCAGGGTGGCGGTGGCGAGCAGTGTCATCACGGAGTGATGCTCGCTGTGGATTGGGGCGAAAGGGGAGTCAGGGCGAGGTGCGCCGAGGCGACGGCCGTCTTGACCGAGCTTTCGCTGCGGTGCAGCGCGAACTGCGGATATAGCGCAAGGAACAGGATCACAGCGACGAGCGGTACGAGTACGAGGCCGTCGCGCACGGTGATGTCACGGGATTTGACCTTCGGCCCAACCCGGTTGTGCATCGCACCGATGAACAGCCGCAGTGCGTACACGCTCGCCATCACCACGCCGCTGAAGGCGATCACCGCGATCGCGAGCTTCGCTTTGAAGACGCCGAGCAGGATCAGGAACTCGCCGACGAAGTTCGACGAGCCGGGCATCGCGAGCGTCGCGAGCGCGACGATCAGAAACAGCGAGGCGAGCACCGGCGCGCGGAAGGCGATGCCGCCCATCTCGCGGATGTCCTCCGAGCCTCCGGCGCGGCGGGAGAGGAGCAGGATGATGAAGAACAGCGGCGCCACGACCAGCCCGTGGTTGACCATCTGCAGCAGCGCGCCCTGGGCGCCCTGTGGGTTCAGCGCGAAGATCCCGAGCGTGATGAACCCGAGCTGCGCGACCGATGAGTACCCCGCGACCAGGCGCGCGTCGGTCTGGGTGAAGGCGAGCGCGGAGCCGTAGATGATCGAGGCGAGCGCGATCAGCAGCATCAGCACCTGGAAGTGCGCCGCCGCCTGGGGGAACAGCGGCAGCACGATCGCGAGGAAGCCATACGCGCCGACCTTGGAGAGCACGCCCGAGAACACCATCAGCACCTCGATCGGCATTGCGCGGTAGCCGTCGGGCATCCAGCCGTGCAGCGGGAACGCCGGCATCTTCACGAGGAAAGCGGCGGCAAAGAACAGGAAGATCCACTCCTGCGAGCCCTTGCTCAGCGGCAATGCCTGCAGCGATGTGAGCACGAACGTGATGTGCCCGCCGCCCTGTTCGGAGGCGAGCACGCCGGTGGCAATCGCGGCGGCGAGCATCAGCAGCGAGCCGACGAGCGTGTAGATCACGAGCTTGATCGTCGCTTTGACCCGATCGGGCTCCCTGCCCCAGCCGCCGATCAGGAAGTAGAACGGGATCAGCATCAGGTCGAAGAACGCGACGAAGAGCGCGAGGTCCTGGGCCAGGAAGGCGCCGAGCACGGCGGACTCGGCGAGCATGAAGTGGAAGTAGAAGAGCTTCGGCCGCTCCCACGAGCGCAGGTTTGACGCCAGCACGGCGGCAGCAAACAGCAATGTGGTTAGCCCGACGAGGAACACGTTCAGGCCGCTCACGCCGAGCTTGTAGTGGATGCCCAACGTCGAGATCCAGACGATGTCGGTGACGTGCTGCAAAGCCGGCCCGCCGCTGTGGAAGTCGGCGATGTAGCCAATCGAGAGGCCCAGCGCGACCACCGACCCGATCAGCGCGAGAATCCCGGAAGTGCTCCAGGCGCTGCCGGAGGCGCCGGGCTCGTCCGCGCTCGCGGCGCCGGTCTCCGCGCTCGTCTCCGTGGTGCGAGCGCCGACTTTCAGCAGCGAGGGGATGATCGCGCCTACCACGCCGCACAGGGCGGGCAGCCAGATCAGGATAGAAAGAGGGGGCATGTGCTCAGGGTGTCCGTGGTCAGGCCTGCAGGAGGAAGTAGAAGCCGACGCCCGCCACGCCGAGCACGAGCAGCGCCGCGTAATAGCGCAGGAAGCCGTTCTGTACCGCGCGCACCGCGGCCGACCCCGCGCGCACGAGCCCGGTCGTGCCGCCGATCAACGTGTCCTGCACGAACACCCGCTCGAAGGTGTTCATCGCAAAGCTCCCCACCGCGGCCGCGGGGCGCACGACGGCGAGGTCGATCAGCTCGTCGAAGTACCACTTGTTTACGAACAGCTCGTACAGCGCCCCGAACCGCTCGCGCGCGGTGACGGCGATGCTCGGCTGCTTGACCCAGATGCGGTAGGCGATCGCGATCCCCGTGAGCCCGAGCACGGTGCCGAGGACCATGCCGAAGATCAGCAGGCCGTCCTTGGTGTGCGGTTCATACAGGGGCGAGGAGGCGAAGGTGGGCCGGAGGAAGTTGACGATCACGTCGTCGACTCCCGGCACCTGCACGAGGCCGGCGCCGACCGCGCCGATCGCCAGCACGGTCATCGCGACCCTCATCGGCATCGCGCGCTCGGCGACCGTGTGGTGCGGACCGGGGAAGCCGACGTCGGTGTCCTCGACCTCACCGTTCGCCGGGTTCGTCGGGACCTCTGCGTGGTGTAGATGACCACCTTCGAGCTCGCGCGCCTCGGCGACCGGCTCGCCGTAGAAGGCGCGGAAGATCATCCGGAATGTGTAGATCGCCGTCAGAAACGCGCCGACGTAACCCATCACGTACAGCGCCCAGTGCCAGCCGCCGCGCTCCGCTGTGACGAGCAGGATGTCGTCCTTGGAGAAGAAGCCCGAGAACGGCGGGATCCCCGACAGGGCCAGCCCGCCGATGATGAAGCACGCGAACGTGAACGGCAGCGCCTTGCGAAAACCGCCCATCTTCTCCAGCGACTGCTCGCCGCCCATCGCGCCGATGATCGAGCCGGCGCCCATGAACAGCAGCGCCTTGAAGAACGCGTGGGTCATCAGGTGGAACATCCCCGCCGCGTAGGCGCCGACGGAGACGCCCATGATCATGTAGCCGATCTGCGACATCGTCGAGTAGGCGATCACCCGCTTGATGTCGGTCTGCGTGAGCGCGATCGTGCCCGCGATCAACAGCGTCAGCGCGCCGATCACCGCGCCCGTGTCCTGTGCGGCGGGGGCGAGTTCGAACAGCACGTGCATGCGCGCGATCAGGTAGACGCCCGCGGTGACCATCGTCGCCGCGTGGATCAGCGCGCTGACGGGGGTCGGGCCCTCCATCGCGTCGGGTAGCCAGGTGTGCAGTGGGACCTGGGCCGACTTGGCGCACGCTCCGACGAGCAGCAGCAGGCAGCCGGCGACGATGTCCGCTTCGCCCTTTGCGAAGACGTGCGGAGCGGCCTTGAAGGTGGCGAGGAAGTTGAGCGTGTGGGTGTGCTTGAAGATGAAGTACGTGCCGAGCACGAGCCCGACGTCGCCGACGACGTTGATCACGAACGCCTTGATCCCCGCCTTGGTGGCGGTCGTGCGCCTGTACCAGAAGGAGATCAGCAGGTAGGAGGCGGCGCCGACGAATGCCCAGCCGACGATCAGCAGCAGGAAGTTGCCCGCGAGCACGAGCAGCAGCATCGAGAAGACGAAGAAGTTCAGGTAGGAGAAGAAGCGGGCGTTGCCGCGATCTTCGTCCAGGTAGGAGATCGAGTACAGATGGATCATCGTCGAGATGCCCGTGACGATCAGGATCATGTACACCGACAGTGGATCCACGAGGATCGACAGGCGCGCGTTGACGCCCACCGTGGAGGCGTAGGTCCACAGCGATGATTCCAGCTCGCGATGGCTGGGGGAATGCCCCTGCAGCGCGATCAGCGTGCCGAGTGCCGCGAGGAAGGCGAGACCGATCGCCGCCGTGCCGATCCAGCCGGCGTAACGGCCAGGGAGCGAGCGAAACCCGAACGCGATCACGAGCGTCCCGAGCAGTGGGAAGGCCAGGACGAGCCAGCCGTAGGTCGTGGCCATCAGCCCTGCAGCTCCCGCAACTCATCCACATCCACCGGCAGGCGCCGTCGGTAGATCGCGACGATCATGCCGAGCCCGATGCAGACCTCGCAGGCGGCAACGGTCATCACGATCAGCGCGAGGATCTGCCCGTCGCCGTTGCCCCACATGCGCGAGAACGCGACGAGCGAGAGGTTGGCGCCGTTCAGCATCAGCTCGAGGCACAGCAGCACTACGAGCGGGTTGCGCCGGGTGATCACGCCGACGACGCCGAGCGAGAAGACGATCGCCGAGACGGCGAGATACCACGCGATGCTCATCGGTGCTGCCCTCCGACGCCCTCGGCGGTCGTACCTGTGCCCTGCGGGCGGATCAGATCGAGGGGCGTGAGCTTGCGCTCCTCCTCGTCCTCCAGGCCGCCCCGCCGCCCGGCGAGCACGACAGCGCCGACGGCCGCGATCAGCAGCAGAAACGAGGCCGCCTCGAACGCGAGCAGAAAGCGCGTGAGCAGCAGGTTGCCGATGTACGCGGGCGTGCCGAACGTACGCGGCCCCGGAGCGTACCCAGCGCCGTAGCCGCTGATCGCCTTCAGGCCGGTGCCGAGCAACGCGATCAGCAGCTCGATCAGCAGCGCTCCACCTGCGATCGCGCCGGCGAGGCGCAAACTCGAGCCGGCAAAGCGTGGGCCGAGCAGCGGCTCGTCTCCCAGCGAGTCAGCGGCGGTGCCGCCGACGTAGGCGACGACGAACACGTACAGGACCATCACCGCGCCGGCGTACACCACGACCTGCGCCGCGGCGACGAATTCCGCGCGCAGCAGCAGGAACAGCACTGCGAGCGCGATCAGATGGCCGACGAGCGCGAGTACGCTATAGAACGGGTCGCGCAGGACGACGACACCGACCGCGCCCGCGATCACGCCGAAGCCGGCGATGAAGAACAGGATCGTGCTCACTCGCCCTCGTTTCGCAGCGGTGTGCGCTCCAGCGGCTCGGCCAGCAGCATCTCCTTGGTGAAGATCAAATCCGAGCGGTCGTAATCGGAGAGCTCGTAGTCGTGGCCCATCGTGATCGCGTCGAACGGACACGCGATCTCGCAGTAGCCGCAGAAGATGCAGCGGGAGAGGTTGATCTCGTACACAGCCGCGTAGCGCTCACCGGCGGAGACACGGTTCTCAGGTGTGTTCTCGGCCGCGACCACGCGGATGCAGTCGGCCGGACAGGCGGCTGCGCAGAGCGAGCAGCCGACGCACTTCTCCAGGCCCGTGTCCTCGAAGCGGTGCAGCTTGTGCCGGCCCCGAAAGCGCGGATAGACCGGAGTCTTCTCCTCCGGGTACTGAACCGTGACGCCTTTTTCCGTAAGGCGGCCGAACGTCGTCATGAGGCCTCGCGCGGTCTCGCGGAATGTGCGCCAGGTCGCGCGTGCAGGGCCCGGCGCGGGAGTGCGCATGACCTCGATCACGTCCTCGCCGGGGCTCCAGCTCGTGACGTTCAGCTCGGCAGTGGTTGGAGTTGGATCTCCCATCAGTGCGTCACCACCACGAGCACGGCCGTGACGAGCGCGTTGAGCGTGGCCAGCGGCAGCAGGATCTTCCAGCCGAAGCTCATCAGTTGGTCGTAGCGCAGGCGTGGAAGCGTCGCACGGACCCAGATGAACAGGAACGTGACGAGCCCCATCTTGAACAGCACGACAATCGGGTCGACCCAGCCCGGCGGGTGGATGCCGAATGGCAGCAGCCAGCCGCCGAGGAACACGGTAGTGACGATGCCGGAGACGACGAGCACGTTGAGGTACTCGGCGAAGTAGTAGGACGCGAAGCGCCCTCCGCCATACTCGGTGTTGTAGCCGCCGACGAGCTCGGCGTCGGCCTCGGTCAAGTCGAACGGCGCGCGGTTGGTCTCGGCAAAGCTTGCCGTGAGGAAGATCAGGAAGCCGAAGAACTGCGGCACGATGTACCACATGCCTTTCTGAGCTTCGACGATGCCGGTCAGCGAGAGCGTCTGCGCGGTGAAGATCACGCCGACCAGCGCGAGACCCTGCGAGACCTCGTAGGAGATCAGCTGCGCGGCGGCCCGCATCGCGCCGAGGAACGAGTACTTCGAGCCCGAGGACCAGCCGCCGAGCATGATTCCGTAGAACGCGATACCGCCGAACGCGAACACGTACAGCGGACCGATCGAGACGTCGATCCCGTACAGCCCCACCTCCTTCCCGAAGATGTGCTGGACGTTGCCGAACGGGATGATCGCGAACGCCGCGACGGCGGTGAGGATCGAGATCAGTGGCGCCAGCACGAACAGGAACCCGATTGAGGTGCTCGGCCGGAACTGCTCCTTGGTCAGCAGCTTGAGGATGTCTGCCAGCGGTTGCAGTGCGCCGTAGGGGCCGACGCGGTTGGGGCCGTAGCGCGCCTGGAAGCGCCCGAGCAGCTTGCGCTCGGCGAGCAGCACGACCGGCACGAGCTGCAGGCCCACCGCGAAGATCACGATCGCCTTCAGGATCTGGATCCACCATTCTTCGTAGAAGCCCACGATCGCGATGGTGCTCATACTCGTGTTCCCCCGGGAACCGCGTCGGCGGCGTCGCGCTCCTGCCAGCGCACGCCGCGGCCACCGATCTCCTCGAGCGTGAGGCCCGCGTAGAAGGGGATCGCGTCGAACAGCTGCTGGGAAGCCATCGAGCCGGTGGCGACGTCGAGCTCCAAGCCCAGACGCGAGGCCACCTCGACGAGCACCTGCCACCCCGCGCGCGTGGATCCGAAATCGCCCATCCGGGCGACGGCCGGGCGTAGCCGCTGTAGACGCCCGTCGGGATGGGTAACGGTGCCCTCCTTCTCGGCGTACGCCTCGGCCGGGAAGACCACGTCGGCGTGCTCGCGCAGGCCCTCTGTCAGGAACGTCGCGTGCGCGATGACCGTCGAGGCGCGCTCCAACGCACGTTCCCACAGCTCGCGATCGGGCGCGGGGTCATCGGCGGCGGCCACGGTCGAATCGCCATTGCTGGCGGCGGCTGAATCCCCGTTGCGCGAGGGCGCCTGCGCAACCGGATCGGCCAGTTGGCGGTCGGGCAGCTCATGCAAAGGATCTGTCTGGAACAGGTACAGCGCCGCGAGCTCACCCTCGGCAAGCGACTCGGCGATCGCGCGAGCGTCCTTACCGGGCGCGCCGTCAGGCTCGGACAGCCCCGGCCCGGTGTTCGGCAACACGCCTGCCTCGCGCAGGCCGCGCCCGTTGGCGACGGCGGGGATTTCGAGCAGACCCGCGCCCGCGATGTTCGCGAGAGACAGTGTCTGCGCCAACTCGAGCAGCGTCTGGGCGGCCGCGGCGCCGTCGGGGCCGGCGGTCAAATGCTCACCCCACAGGATCACGATCTCCTCACCGGCCTCGCGCAGCTGCCCAGTCAGTTCGCCGACGCGCTCGCTGCTAAGCAGATCGGCTGCGCTTGCCTGAACGAGGCGCATACCGTGGCGGCGGATGCCCTTACGCAGGCGCAGGTCGAGGATCGGCATGTCCTGTATCGGGTCGGCGTCGAGCACGAGCACGGCGTGGGCGAACTCGAGGTCTGAGACCTTCGCCTGCAGCGCGGGATCGGACAGCGCGCGGTGCAGCTCCAGGGGCAGAGCGCCGGCGCGGCGCGAGTCCAGGTTCGGCGAGCCAAGCCCCTCGCGGAGCAGCCGCGCGAGCAGGAATCCCTCCTCGTTTGTGCTCTGACCACCGGCAATCGCACCCGTGTGCTCGCCGGCGCGCGTCAACCCCGCGGCCGCTGTCTCCAGCGCCCGCTCCCAGGAGACGGGGCGCAGCTCGCCGCCGTCGCGGATCAACGGCTCGCTCACACGCGCATCGCCGCCGAGTGCGGGATAGGCAAAGCGCCCGGCGTCGCACAGCCAGCCGTCGTCGACCTCGTCGTTCTCCCTCGCGAGCACGCGCAAGACGCGGTCATCGCGCACGGTCAAGGTGACGTTGCACTGCGCCGGGCAGAGCGTGCAGACCGAGCCCGCGTCCTCGATGTCCCACGGCCGCGCGCGGAAGCGGTAGGGGCGCGAGGTGAGCGCGCCGACGGGGCACAGCTCGACGATGTTGCCGCTGAACGGCGCGACGTAGGGATGGCCGTCGAAGGTCGAGATGTAGGAGTGCGCGCCGCGCTCCAGCAAAACGAGCTGGTTGTCTTCAGAGATCTCCTGGGAGAAACGCGCGCAGCGGTAGCAGAGAATGCAGCGCTCGCGGTCGATCGCGATCGTGGGGGAGAGCTCCAGCGGCTTGACGAAGTGGCGCTTGGGCTCGATGAAGCGCGAATGTCCGGGACCCCAGCCGAAGGTGATGTCCTGTAGCGGGCACTCGCCGCCCTTGTCGCACACGGGGCAGTCGAGCGGGTGGTTGATCAGCAGGAACTCGACGACCGACTGCTGCGCGGTCTTCACGCGGTCGGTCTGGGTATGCACGACCATGCCGTCCTTGACCGGGGTGGAGCAGCCGGTCTGCAGCTTTCCAATCCCCTCGATTTCGACCAGGCACATGCGGCAGGCGCCGACGGGCTGGCCGAGCTTGGGCTCGTAGCAGAACACGGGGATCTCGACGTCCCCGTGTTTGGCCGCGTCGACCAGCATCGCGTTCTCCGGCGCCTGCACCTCCAGGCCGTCGATCGTGAAGGTGATCGTCTTCGGTTCGGGTCTAGGCATCGAGCACTCCCTGGGCCACGAGCGCCAGATCGGAGGCGGCGGCCGGATCGGCGGGGCCGCCGTAGTTACGCGCGCGAGCGGCCTCGATGTGGGCCTCGAACTCGGGACGGAACTTGGCGATCATCGAGCCGATCGGCATCGCCATCGCATCCCCCAAAACGCAGAGGCAGTTGCCGATGATGTGCTCCTGCACAGAGGCCATGATGTCGAGGTCCATCGGCGTGGCCTCGCCGGAGTCGATCCGCTCGAGCATCTTCACCGTCCAGTTCGTGCCCTCGCGGCAGGGGGTGCACTTGCCGCAGGACTCGTGCCGGTAGAACTTCGCTAGCTTCATCGCCAGCTCGACGATCGGGGTGGAGTCGTCAACGACGATGATCGCCCCGGAGCCGAGCATCGAGCCGGCTTTGGCGAGCGAGTCGAAGTCATACGGCACGTCGAGGTCCTCGGCCGTCAGCACCGGCGCGGAGGAGCCGCCGGGGAACCAGCACTTGACCTCGCGTCCCTCCGCCGGCCCGCCGGCCAGGTCGTAGACGATCTCGCGCGAGGGGACGCCCAGTTCGATCTCGTAGTTGCCGGGGCGCTGGACCTGCCCGGAGATCGAGACGAGCTTCGTGCCGGTGGAGGTCTCGACGCCGAGCTTTGCGTACTCTGCGCCGCCCATCCGCATGATCGCCGGGACGGTCGCGAGCGTCTCGACGTTGTTGATCAGCGTCGGTCCTTGGTAGAGGCCCTGGACGGCCGGGAACGGTGGCTTCAGGCGCGGGTTGCCGCGCTTGCCTTCCAGCGAGTCGAGCAGCCCTGTCTCCTCGCCGCAGATGTATGCGCCCGCGCCGCGGTGGACGACCAGCGAGAGCGAGTGCTCGGAGCCGAGGATCTCCTCGCCGACGAAGCCGGCCTCGCGCGCTTCGCGCAGCGCCGCGTCGAGGATGTCGGCCTGCAGCACGTACTCGCCGCGGATGTAGATGAACGAGCGGTTGGTGCCCGCCGCGTAGGAGGCGATCACGATCCCCTCCAGCAGCATGTGGGGGGACTTCTGCATCAGCTCGCGGTCCTTGAACGTGCCCGGCTCGGACTCGTCGGCGTTGCAGACGAGGTACTTGTCCATCGTCCCCTTCGGCAGGAACGAGACCTTCTTGCCCATCGCGAACCCCGCGCCCCCGCGGCCACGTATGGCTGAGGCTTCGAGTTCCTTCAAAACGTCCTCTGGCGACATCTGCAGCGCCTTGCGCAAAGCGTCGTAGCCACCACGGGCTTCGTACACCGAGAGCGTATTCAGGTTGGGCTCGTCGATGTCCTTGAACAGCAGCTTTTCGCTCATCCGTTCGCCTCCGCATCAGCACAGACCCGCTTTGCAAGCTGCTTGTCAGGCAAGACGGGACGCCCCTCGCGCACGTCGTCGAGCAGCGCCGGCACGTCCTCGATCGAGAGCGGGCCGACGTAGACGCCGTCGACGGAGGCCATCGGCGCGATGTCGCAGGCGCCGAGGCACTCGAAGGAGCGTACGTTGAACTCCGCCTTCCCATCCGCCGCCTCTCCGACGGCATCCTCGATCGCCGCGAGCAGAGCGTCGGCGCCACAGAGCGAGCAGGAGATGTTCGTGCAGACGTACACGCTGTGGCGCCCTACGGGCTCGGTATCGAGCATGTCGTAGAACGTGGCCACGGCCGCGAGGTCGGCGGGAGTCAGCCGCATCACGCAAGCGACCTGCTCGATCGCCTCGGGCGAGCACCAGCCGTGCACGCGCTGCGCGGCCTCGAGTGCCGGCAGCGTGGCGGAGCGGGTCTCGGGGTAGAGCGCCATGTGCGCCTCGATCTCCGCGCGCAGCTCGACCGGGACCGGGACGGATGGGGTCCCGTCCACCCCGGGAATCGTCGCCGGGTCCTTATCGAGGTCGGCTGGCGTATCCCAACCGGGCACGCGCGAGCCGTGCTCGAAACGGGGGACGCCCTTGTCCATCGGCACGCTCTGGCGTGAAGGGTTCATCTGTCTATCCCTCCCAGAATCGGATCGAGCATCGCGGTTGTAGCGATCATGTCGGCGATGTAGCTGCCGCGGGTCATCGGCGCGAGCGCCTGCAGGTTGACGAACGACGGGTCGCGCATGTGCACGCGCGCGGGCTTCGACGACCCGTCGGAGCGCACGAAGCAGGCGAGCTCGCCGCGGGGGGACTCGATCGGGTAGTAGACCTCGCCGGGCGGCACGCGAAAGCCCTCGGTGACGAGCTTGAAGTGATGGATCAGAGCCTCCATCGAGGTGGCGAGCTCGTGGCGGGGAGGCAAAGCCACCTTGCGATCGCCGGTGATGTGGGGCCCCTCGGGTAGTCCGTCCAAAGCCTGGGAGATGATCTTCACCGACTCGTAGATCTCGGCCAGGCGCACGGCGAAGCGGTCGTAGTTGTCGCCGACGGTTCCCACCGGGATCTTGAAGTCGAAGTCCTCATAGGAGCTGTACGGCGCCGCCTTGCGCAGATCCCAGGGGTTGCCTGCCGCGCGTAGCAACGGTCCCGTCACGCCCAGTGAGAGCAAAGTCTCCGCGTCCAGCGGGCAGGTGCCGCGCAGGCGCTGAAGGATGATCTCGTTGGAGTTCAGGATCGACCCGTACTCGTCGGCGCGCTCGGGCATCACCTTCAGGAACTCGCGCAGCTTCGGCTCAAAGCCGGAGGGAATGTCCTCGATCACGCCACCAACCTGGAAGTAGCGCGTGTGCATGCGCGCTCCGGAGGACATCTCGAACAGGTCGAGGATCAGTTCGCGCTCGCGCAGGCAGTAGAGGAAGATCGAGACCGCGCCGAGGTCGAGCGCGGAGGTGCCCAGCCAGATCAGGTGGGAGGCGATCCGGTTCAGTTCGAGATGGATCACGCGCAGGTACTGGGCGCGCTTGGGAACCTCCACCTCCAGCAGCGTCTCGACCGCGCCGATGTAGGCCATCGCGTTGAAGTAGTAGGCGAGGTAGTCCATCCGCTCGACGACCGGGATCACCTTCCAGTAGGCCTTGTCCTCGGCGGTCTTCTCGATCCCCGTGTGCACGTAGCCGATGATCGGTTTGACGTCTCGCACGATCTCCGCTTCGAGCGTGACGAGTAGCCGCAGGACGCCGTGTGTGGCGGGGTGGTGCGGGCCGAAGTTGAGCGTCAGCAGCTCGTCGGTGGTCTCGGCGCCGCCCTCGAGCGGCTCCTCGATGGGGGAGAGCGTGATCGACTGCTCGCGCCGGCGGTACGCGGACAGGGTTGGCGGACTCGCGGGCGGGGTCGGCGGGCTCACTCGCGCGACTCCAGCCATTTGGCCTCGTCGTACGTGAAGATGACCGGTTCGCCGCCGATCGGAAAATCGCGCCGCTGGGGATGGCCCTCATAGTCCTCCGGCATCAGGATCCGGCGCAGGTCGGGATGGTCGTCGAAGGAGACCCCGAACATGTCATAAACCTCGCGCTCCTGATGGTTTGCCGTTGGCCACTCGTTGGTGACCGAGTCCACCTTGGGTGAATCGGTGGGAAGGCGCAGCTTGACCGTGATGCGGTCGACGCGGCTCATGTCCAGCAGCTCGTAGATAACCCCGAGGCGAGGCTCCTCGGGGTAGTAGTCCACGCCGTGCACGCTCGCCAGGAAGGTGTATCCCTGCTCGCGCAGGTGCTGGAGCGTTGGGCGGATCGCCGCGGGATCGATCTCGAGCGTGGCGCGTTCGCGGAAGTAGACCGTCTCGATGACGGCCTCGCCCAGGTCGTGGGCGATCAGCTCCAGCCCGGTGGCGTCAGGCACCGGGGACGATCTCCTCCGTGCCGACGGCGTCGTAGCGCTCGCGCCAGCCCATGTCGGGGTCGTCCTGGATCATCTTGCGTAGCTTCAGCACACCGTGCATCAGCGACTCGGGGCGGGGCGGGCAGCCGGGGACGTGCACGTCGATCGGCATGAACTTGTCCGCGGGCACCAGGGCGTAGTTGTTGAACACACCCATCGAGCTGCAGCAGGCGCCCATCGAGATCGCCCACTTGGGCTCGAGCATCTGGTCGTAGAGGCGGCGAATGATCGGCGCCATCTTGATCGATACGCGCCCCGCGAGGATGATCAGGTCGGCCTGGCGCGGGGAGGCCCTGAACGCTTCGAATCCGAATCGCCCGATGTCCATGCGCGGGCCGGCTGCGTGGAACTGCTCCATCGCACAACAGGCCAGACCGAAAGCGAGCGGGAAGAACGCGTTCGAGCGCGCCCACGCCACCGCGCTATCGAGCGTCGTCGTCAGCATGCGTTCTTCCACGTAGCGCTCGAGCTCTGTGCCCTCGAGGTGCGCCGGCTGGTTGGCGCCCTCCAACTCGCCGCCGCGCAGCAGCTGGCTTGTGTTCAGGCTCTCCACGCGCAGCGGCGCCGAACCGAGCGGCTGGCCGGAGCTTGAACGGCCGGCGAGCTTCTCGCGTTTTACCTCCATTCCAAGGCTCCTCTGCGCCAGACGTAGACGAACGCGACGAACAGCAGCACGATGAACGTGATCGTCTCGGCCAGCGCGTAGCCGCCGTAGGCGCGCAGCTCGACGGCAATCGGGTAGAGGAAGACGACCTCGATGTCGAACAGGATGAACAGCATCGCGATCAGGTAGAAGCTGATCCCGAAGCGCATCCCCTGCTTGACCTCGGAGGGCAGGCCGCACTCGTAGGGGTCCTGCTTGTGTTTTGCCACCCGGCGTGGGCCGAGCACCGAGTTGAGCACCGCGAACGCGCCGCCGACGGCGCCGCCGAGCACCAGAAAGACGATCGCCGGGAGATAGCTTCGCAGCACCGAGGCGTGTTATATCACCGCTTGTGTCAGGGTGTTACATAGTGGCAATCGGCTCGATATGTGCAGCGCTGGGCAGTGACGCTTACGGTGGCTCGCGGGGGGCGAAGCATTGACCGAAGTCGTGGCGGCGGGCGCCCTTGTGGTGGCGGCACTCAACGCGCTGCCGGGGCTACTCGGCGCCTGGCGCTGGTATTGCTGCGAGCCGAGCAGGGCTTTCTGGCTGCTGTTGCGTGTCGGCCAGGGCTCGGCGATCACCCTCGCCCTGGGGGTAGGCGCCCTGGCCGTGGCCGGTAGCTACTCGAGCGAACGTCTCTTCTATCTCTATGCGCTGCTCCCGCTTGCGGTGGCCTTCGTGGCCGAGCAGCTGCGGGTGATCTCCGCGCAGACGATCCTCGACCGGCGTGAGCTTGCGGACGCTCAAGCAGTCGGCGAGTTGCCCGAGCTCCAGCAGCGATCGGTCGTCTCGGAGATCATGCGTCGCGAGCTGGGCGTGATGGCGCTCTCGGCGCTCGTGGTGGTGTTCCTCGCGCTGCGCGCGGCGGGCACCGCGCACGGGTTCTGAGCGGCCCTATATATTCCCGGCGCATGAGGCTCGCCCAGATGACGATTGGTTTGCTCGCCTGCGCCGTGATCCTGAGCGCGTGCGGCTCGCAGGGGATCTCGGTCCCCAAGACCAGCCCCTACTACCGGGGGGCCGTGATCTTCCGCGATCACTGCTCCGGCTGCCACACGCTGGCGGTGGTCGGCGCGGAGGGATCGGCGACGAGCATCAAGGACCGCCTGAAGACCAATGGGCCGAACTTCAACTTCCGCAAGGAGAATTACGAACAGGTCATGTACGCGATCCACAACGGAGGTTTCTCGGGCGCGATCATGCCGGAGAACATCGTGCTCGGCACCGAAGCGCACGAAGTCGCCAAATTCCTGGCGCAGTACTCTGGGTTGAAGGCGGAAAAGGTGCCCACCACTAGCATCACCCTCTCCACGAAATAACATCTGGGATTCCGCGTGTTGGATCTGAAGCGGATTCGTCAAAATCCGGACGTCGTGCGCGCCGCACTTGCGCGCCGGGGCGAGGATGTCGCCGGGCCCGTCGGTCGTGTGCTTCAGTTGGACGTGAGTCGCCGGGCGCTGATTCCAGAGCTCGAGCAGTTGCGCGCGCGGCGCAACGCCGCCGCGGAGGCGATCGCTCAAGCCAAGCGGTCGGGCGAGGACGCGGCAGCCGCGATCGCCGAACAACGCGAACTGGGCACGCGCGAGAAGCAATTCGCACGTGAGCTGGGCGTGGTGGAGGAGGAGCTTCAGGCCGCGCTTCAGTCGCTGCCCAACCTGCCCGACCCGACGGCCGCGCCCGGTCCCGAGGATGAGCTGGTGCGGGAGGTGGGGGAGATCCCGACGTTCGCCTTCGAGCCTCGCGACCACCTCGAGCTGGCGGGGGATGGGATCGACATGGATCGCGCCGCGCACCTGTCGGGCGCGCGCTTCGCCTACCTGAAAGGCGACCTGGTGATGCTCGAGCTCGCGCTTGTGCGCTGGGTGCTGGAGAAGCTGCGCGGAAAGGGCTTTGAGCCGGTGATCCCGCCGGTGCTCGTGCGCGAGCGGGCGCTGTATGGGACGGGTTTCCTGCCCGACACCGAGCAGCAGATCTACTCCCTGCCGGAGGACGAGCTATTCCTGCTCGGCACCTCCGAGGTCGCGCTCGCCTCGCTGCACGCCGAGGAGATCCTGAACGCGGAGAGCCTGCCGCTGCGGTACGCCGGCTTCTCGCCCTGCTTCCGCCGCGAGGCGGGCGCGGCGGGGAAAGACACGCGGGGGATCTTCAGGGTGCACCAGTTCGACAAGGTGGAGATGTTCAGCTTCGTCTCGCCCGAGGAGTCGGCCGGCGAGCACGAGCGGATCCTCGCGATCGAGGAGGAGATCCTCGGGGAGCTGAACCTGGCATACCGCGTGGTGAACATCGCCGTCACCGACCTCGGGAGCTCGGCCGCAAAGAAGTACGACTGCGAGGCGTGGCTACCGAGCCAATCACGTTACCGCGAGCTGACCTCGTGCTCGAACACGACCGACTACCAAGCCCGGCGGTTGAACATCCGCATCCGCAAGGATAAGCAGACACAGACGCTCCACACGCTCAACGGCACGGCGGTGGCGGTCGGCCGCACGTTGGTCGCGCTGCTCGAGAACGGTCAGCAGGCCGACGCGAGCGTCGAGCTGCCGGAGTGCCTCGTGCCGTACGGCGCGCCTGCCCGGCTGCCACCAGCCGGTTAGTACCGGCTGCCCAAGAGCTGAATGTGATCCGCCTCAGCCGCGCTTCCGAATGGGCGGATCAGGCCGAAGCGCGCGAGTGTCGCCTGGGGCACGCCCTCGATGCCGGGCGTGTCAGAGGCTTCGCCACGGGTATGCGGGTCGTTGGCAAAGCCGCCGACCTCGACCGAGTGCTGGGGCGTGCGGTAGCCGGAGATCCCGATCAGGTGCAGGTGCAGGGCGATCCCGAGCGTGTTCAGGTGGGCGACGAGCACGGACTCCTCGCCCACCGAGTAGTCGGTGCCGGGCGCCTGGAAGAAGCCGTATTCGCCCTGCGGTGTGGAGGTGTAGTTGCCGATCGGGCCGGTGTAGGCGCCCGCGACGCCCTCGGCGGCGAGTTCGCTGACCGCGAGCTTCGAGAGTTCTCCTTCGAGCGAGTGCCGATGCGATTCCAGCGGAGCGAGCTCGGCGCTCTTCCGATCGCGCGCGCGGATGTAAGCCAGCTGGCGCGACACCAATGCGAGGTGTAACTGCGCGACCTCGTCGCGCTGCACGAGCACCGCGCTCGTCTCGCGCGCGTGAGAAGCCTCGAGCGTCGCGAGTTGCGCGGCCTGGACGGTCACCGCCTTCTGCTCTTCGGCGACATGAACGGTCGCGCCCGCGTTCTCGCGGGAGATCGCGCGCAGATCGTCGATCCGCTCGAGCAGATCGGCAAAGCCGTGAGCCTCTAAAACGACGGTCACGATGTCCGGTGGCGGCGACTCGTAGGAGGCGATCAGCTGCGCCACCAGCACATGCCGGTCCTGCCCGAGCTGGACCTGCAGCGAGGCCAGGCGGGCGCGCGCGCCGCGCAGCTGCGAGCGCAGCGAGGCGAGCAGTTCGCGCTCGGTGTCGAGGCTCGTTTCCAACGCGTCCAGGCGCGTCTGCAGGTCGTCGATGCTGCCCTGGAAGCCGGCGATCTGGTTCCTGTCGGCGCCGATCCCAGCGTGTAGCTCACCTTCGCGAGCCTCGGAGGCGGCGATTCGACTTTCGAGTGAGCCCGAGCTCGAGCCGGCGGCGACGGGTCCGAGCACTGCCGCACCCAGCGCGGCGGCGGTGGCGACGACGGCCGCGAGCGCGACCAGGCGAGCGGGGATCGGCCGGCGCGGGCGCCGCGAGTGGTGGGGAGGGCGAGGCATGAAGTCGCCAAGCTAGCCAGGGGAGAGTCCGAGCACAAGCAATCGGCGTAGTTGCAGCCGGGCTTGCAGGCCCAGATCGATGTCATCAGCAGGCTGGGCGCCCGAGGGCCTAACCGATCTGGAAGGTGATCGATCGGGCGCTGCCGTGTTCCGGTGTGAGCGTCAGGCGGTAGCTGCCGGACGTGAGCACCCCAAGCGCGCTCAGACGCGCCCTGTCTCGTCCTCTCGCGCCCGCGAGCGTGAGCGCGTACGGCAGCGTCTGCCAGCGCTTGCGCCCGTGCGCCTCGAGGAGCTTGGCGAGTGCGACGCG
>Ga0302326_10002743_pt1 | contig 42397 bp, 34 predicted proteins | sample Palsa_T0_3_FD_202264 | JGI IMG/M metagenome (GOLD analysis project Ga0302326, IMG submission 202264) | Peat permafrost microbial communities from Stordalen Mire near Abisko, Sweden - Palsa_T0_3 | ecosystem: Environmental > Terrestrial > Soil > Palsa > Peat permafrost | place: Sweden: Abisko...
CCGCCCTCGGGCTGGATAAATCCATAACCCTTCTGCGCGTTGAACCATTTCACTGTTCCGTCGCTCACGGGACACTCCTTTGTAGAATCAATATTTGAGCCGCGCGAAAATGCGCGGCCCGGTTCGCTCGAGATTTTGGTGAAGGATCGTCAGTCAGGCGCGGTTGTCGTCGCTGCGTGGCCTAGTCGTTCGGCCGAAAAACTCGATGCCCTTATTTAGCGAAAAATCGGGTTTTTCGCAAGAGTAGCCGACCGCCGGGAGTTAGCTGTCATATTCATTTCATAGAGGCGTGTAGACGATTTCGCCGATCAGTCCGGCGTCATACTGCGTGAAAAACAGGCGGCCGTCAGCCATCGCAACTATGCACCGGGCGCCGCTTTTTGGCGTCGGAATAGCGTACTCCCGGACAAGGCCGCCGGCGGCATCGAAGCGCCCGATTTTGTTCGCGAAATTTTCTGTAAACCATATGTCGCCATCGGGGGTCACCGCAATTCCGCGTACGGAAGCGTCAGGAGTCGGCACCTCAAATTCAACAACGCTGCCGTCCTGGGCCATACGACCGATCGCGTTGGCGCCGGTTTCGACGAACCAGATGCTGCCATCGGGATGCAGCGCCATGGCGCGCGGAGCGCTGTCCGGGCGCGGCAGCGGATACTCGCTGATCTCGCCCGACATGGTGATCCGCCCGATGCGGCCGCCACCTGATTCGCTGAACCAGAGTGCGCCCGAGCGGGCAACGAGAGAGAGCGGCTTGCTTCCCGGGGTAATACCGGCACCGAACTCGACGATCCGCCCGTCCGGCGTGACCCGTCCGATCTTGTCGCCCGCGCTCTCCGAGAACCAGACATTGCCGTCTGGCCCGAGCGCAATGCCGTCCGGGCCGGCATGCGCGCTCGGCATCGCAAACTCCGCGATCTCACCGGACACGCTGACGCGCCCGATACGGTTGCCTTCCTTCTCGGTGAACCAAAGATTCTGATCGCCCCCGACTGCAATTCCAACCGGCGCGCTGGCGCTATCCGGAAGCGGAAATTCGCGCCAAGTATTCGCCCGCGGATCGAAGCAACCGATTTTTGCCGCGCCGTTTTCACAAAACCATAGATTCCGATCAGGACCTTCTATGGCGATGTAGGGTTTGCAATCCGGCGTCGGGATTACGTGCTCGCGGATGACGGGCGTTGTCCGTCGCGCGCTTCGTTTCGGTTCAGACACGGGGGCGGACACGGCTAGCTCTTTTGCCGGCCGTTCGCCGCCTGTTTGGCCGCGTGCCAGATGCGCGACGGCGTGAGCGGCATATCGATATGATCGACACCGAGCTCCCGCAGCGCATCGAGTACGGCGTTGACGACGGTCGGCGGCGCCGCGATCGTTCCCGCTTCGCCGATGGCCTTGATGCCCAAGGGATTGGTCGTAGCGGGAATCTCCACAAGCTCGGAGACGAATTCGGGGAAGTCAGCGGCGCGCGGCATCCCGTAGTCAAGGAAACTTCCGGTCATCAGCTGACCGGACTCCTGATCATAGACAATATTTTCAAACAGCGCCTGACCGACGCCTTGCGCGATGCCGCCGTGGATCTGTCCCTCGCAGATCATCGGATTGATGACCATGCCGAGATCGTCGATGGCGAAGAAACGATCGATGCGAACCGAACCGGTGTCCGGATCGACTTCGACTTCGCACACCTGACAGCCATTCGGATAGTTCGGCGCGCCTCCTGGCATACCTGACCACGTTCCCACCCCATCAAGGCCGAGACCCAACTTTGTCACTGGCCCCGCGGGCGCGAAGAAGGCGCCGGCCACTTGGCCGATCGACATTTTCTTGTCGGTTCCCATCACCGTGAATGTGCCGGCCTGGAATTCAATATCGTCGGGCGACGCTTCCATGAGCGCGCCGGCCATTTGCTTGCCGCGTGCGATCACCGCATCGGCGGCCACACGCAAGCCGTTGCCACCGACCAAGGAGCTCCGCGCCGCGTAGGTGCCGCGGCCGAACGCCACCTTCTCGGTATCGCCCTGGATGTAATTGATCGCCGCAAACGACACGCCGAGCCACTCGGCCACCAACTGCGCAAACGCCGTGGCGTGGCCCTGCCCGTGGGAATGCGTGCCGGCAATGATCGTGACCATGCCGCCGGGATCGAATCTGATTTCCATGCGGTCGTTCATGACGCCGCCCAATTCGATGTACGGCGTTACCGCGCGCCCGCGCAGCTTGCCGCGGCGCTTGCTCGCCTTGTGCCGCGCGGAAAAACCGTCCCAATCGGCAAGCGCAAGACATTGGTCCATCAACTTCTCGAATTCACCACTGTCGTAAGTGTGATGTGTGGGCGTGGTGTAGGGTATCGCCTCCGGCGCGATCAGATTGCGGCGCCGCAGCTCGACGCGATCGATGCCGGTCACCTGCGCCGCGCGCTCGACCAAGCGCTCAATGAGATAGATCGCCTCCGGGCGGCCGGCGCCGCGATAGACCGAAGTCGGCGCCGTATTGGTGAATACCGCGTTGGTGCTGACATGCATCGTCTGCACGTCGTAGAGACTGGGGACGAACATCAGGGACCAGAACAACGGCGCGGTAGCGGCGCCCCACCAATAGGCGCCCAGCGCCTGGTAGGCGCGCGATCTGATAGCGAGGAACTTGCCGTTTTCGTCCAGCGCCAAATCGGCGTAAACGAGTTGATCGCGGGCGTGATTATCGCAGAGCAGGCTTTCGCTCCGCGTCGCGGTCCATTTCACCGGCCGGCCGCAGCGTCGGGACGCCCAGAGTACGAGCGCATCGTCGGCGTAAAGATTGGCCTTCATGCCGAATCCGCCGCCGACGTCAGGCGAGATGACCCGGATTTTTGATTCCGGCACGCCGAAAACGTGCGCCGACAAGGCGGCGCGGACGCTGTGCGGATCCTGCGACGTGGTGTAAAGCGTGTATCGGCCGTCCGCGGCATCACATACGCCAACCGCGCAGCGCGGCTCGATTGGATTAGCCGTCACGCGGTTATTGATGAGACGGACCGACGCGACGTGCTTGGCGCTCGCGAATACGGCATCGGTAGCCGCCTTATCGCCGAAGGCGATGGTCACGCCAATATTGCCGTTCGGGCAGTCATCCCAAATTTTCGGCGCCTCTGCCTGCGCCGCCTGTTCGAGGTCTACGACAGCCGGAAGCGGCTCGTAATCGACGACGACAAGCTCGGCCGCGTCGCGCGCCTGCGCGTCGGTTTCGGCAACCACGAACGCCACATGATCGCCCATGCAGCGGACGCGGTCGGCAACGAGCAACGGACGCGTCGTTGCAAACCCCTTCGGGCCACCCCAGTTTTCGGGCATGAAGAACGGCGGGATGCCCCCGACGTTATCGGCCGCGGCATCGGCGCCGGTCAGCACACACACAACTCCCGGCGCCGCCTTTGCCGCACTGACGTCGATTCGTCTGATCAACGCATGCGCGTGCGGCGACAGCACGGCGACGGCGTAGCATTGCCGCGCCAATTCAATATCGCCGACATACTGGCCCGAGCCGGTCGTGAAACGCTGGTCCTCGGTGCGACGCACCGCCTGACCGATGCCGAATTTGCTCATGACGTTCATTCCCGATCGGCAATCAGGCGCAGAAGCCGCCATCGACCATCAGCGGCATGCCCGTTGTGTAGCCGCTGCGGTCGGAGGCCAGGAAGCAAACGGCCTGCGCGATTTCGTCCGGCTTAGCGTGCCGGCCGAACGGGATTTGCTCGTCGAACCATTCGCCGGCGTCGCGGCCGATAACCTTGCTCAAGGTCTTCTCCGCGGTGCGCATGAACGGATTGTCGACCGGACCGGGATTGACGCTGTTGACGCGAATGCGCCGCGGCGCGACCTCCTTGGAAACGCAGCGCACGATGCCCATGAGCGCGTGCTTGGCCGCCACGTACGAGCAATTGGCGGGCACGCCTTTGAGGCCGACGGTGCTCGAGGTGACGATGATGCTCCCGCCATCGTTCATTTGCGGAATGGTGTACTTGAGGGCGAGGAAGCAACCGCGCACATGCGTGGCGATGATTTGATCGAACAGATCCTCGGGATAATCGGTGATCGGCGACAGCGGTCCGTCGTTGCCGGCGTTGCTGAACAAGACGTCGATCTTGCCCCACAGCGCCACTGTTTCTGCGACATATCTGCGGGTCTGTTCGGCGTCGGCGACGTTGGCGGTAACGAACGCCGCGCGGTCGGCACCGAGTTCGCGCGCGGCCTCGGCAAGCCGTTCCCCGTCGAGGTCGACGAGCATGACTTTCGCGCCTTCGGCAACGAGCGCGCGCGCACTGGCAAATCCGAGGCTGCCGGCGCCGCCGGTAACAATGCAAGTTTTTCCTTCAACCAAACCCAAGAATTCCTCCCTTTCGCCAACGGGCGTCGCGTCTTTGGCGGCGAGCATAGGCGAGCGCCGGGCTCCTCGGAAGCGCCACCCCGCGCTTGGGCGGTATTCCTGCCGCGATGGTTGAGCCTGCCGCGTAAAGTGCCGTACGCTGCCGAAAACCTGACCAATCGACGCGACATGCACATGGGGGAGGACGTTTTATGCGAATTGTCGACCTTTCGGTGGCGCTCAAGGCCGGAATAGCTTCCGATCCCCCAAGCATGCTGCCGAGCATCGCCTATAGCGACCATAAGGAAGGGGCACGAGATTTTGCGTCCCAGTTTCCCGGCCTGAAGCCGGAACAGCTGCCGGCGGGCGAAGGAGCCGCGATCGAAACGGTTACCATCACCACGCACAACGGCACGCATCTGGACGCGCCGTATCATTTCTCGAGCACCATGGACGGCGGCAAGCCTTCGCTGAAGGTCGATGAACTGCCGCTGGAGTGGTTTTTCTCCAAGGGCGTAAAACTCGACTTTCGGTCCAAGCCGGACGGTTATGTGTGCAAAGCCGACGACGTCGCCCGCGAACTCGACCGCATCGGCTATACGCTCAAACCCCTTGACATCGTGCTCGTGAACACGGCGGCTGGAACTGCTTACGGGCAGCCCAACTTCATTGACAAAGGCTGCGGCATGGGCCGCGAAGCGACGCTTTACCTGACCAAGCAAGGCGTGCGCGTCACCGGCATTGATGGCTGGAGCTGGGACGCTCCGTTCTCGTTTACCCGGAAGCGTTTTGCCGAAACAGGCGACGCCAGCCTGATTTGGGAAGGCCACAAGGCCGGGCGCGAGATCGGTTACTGCCACATGGAAAAGCTCGCGAACCTCGAGCAGCTCCCGCCCTTTGGCTTCAAGGTGTCCTGCTTCCCGGTGAAGATCCACGCAGCTTCTGCCGGCTGGACCCGGTGCGTGGCGTTTCTCGACACCTAAAGTCAGCGCGGGCGTAGATCATCGCCATTGCACAAAACCGTTCCTTACCGGAGAAAGTCATGGACAAATTTAGTTTTGGCTCCCGCGACAGCAGCATCATGCAGCTCGCTTATACGGTCACCGATATTGAAAAGGAAATGCGCCGCTACAGCGAGCTTCTGCATGTCGGTCCGTGGTTTCTGATCGGCCCGTTCGTGCCGCCGAAAGGCCGCTATCGGGGCACGCCGACCAAAGCGCATTTCAGTCTCGCGCTGGCTTACAGCGGCGAACTCCAGATCGAGCTCATTCAGCAGCACGACGAGGAACCGTCGGTATTTCGTGAAACGCTGAAGGCGCGCGGAACCCACGGCTTTCATCATTGGGGAATCGGCGTGCGCGATTTCGAAAAAGCCGAGGCGCATTACCGCTCGCTCGACTACGCGGAAGCGTTCACAGACACCGCGCCCGATCCGTTGGGATGCCGCATTATTTATTTCGACACCGGACGCGACCTTCCGGGCATGCTCGAAATCATCGAGATCAATGCCGCGACGGAAAAGGCATTTCACGGCATGTACCAGGCGGCCCAGGAATGGAACGGCAAAGAGCACATCGTGCATCGGAACTGATCGCACTCTGATGAAGATGCACGTCCTATCCGGCGGGCGCCTGCGCGTACGCAAAGCGATGTACGACGCCGCCGCGCCGCGCGGCGAAACGCTCGATGTCCCGGTCTCCTGCATCCTCCTGCGTCACGGGCAGGGCAACGTATTGTTCGACACCGGCTGCCATCCGGCAGCGGCGGAAGACCCGCAGGCGCGCTGGGGAGGTCTTGCCAAGATCATGACGCCGATTGCGCCGCCGCAGGAGAACGTCGTCACCGCGCTACGCGACGTCGGACTTGGCTGCGATGACATCGACGTCGTCGTTTGCTCCCACCTGCACGCCGACCATTGCGGTTGCAATACGTTCTTCAAGCGTGCGACATTCGTCATTCACGCTAAAGAAGTCGACGCGGCGCGCGCCCCCGACGCGATTGCGGCCGGCTATATTGCCGCCGAGTGGGAACAGGCCACTGTCCCGGATACGATCAACGGCGAGCGCGATCTATTTGGAGACGGCCGGATCGTGATCCTGCCCCTTCCCGGCCATACGCCCGGAACCATTGGCGCGCTCGTGGTCCTGGAAAAATCCGGCAGATTTCTTCTGGCGTCCGACACAGTCAGTCTGCGCTCGACGCTCGATACCGGCATTATTCCGCGCAACACCCGCGACCCGGATGCGCTGGCCAAATCTCTGGCCGAGGTCCAGCACATTGAAGCGGCCGGCGCCACCGTGCTGTGCGGCCACGATCAGGCGCAATGGGAGACGTTGCGTAAAGGCGCCGACGCTTATGAGTGAAACGGCCGAGATTCACGCGCGGCCGAAATTTATCGGCGCACGGATCAAGCGCGTGGAAGATCCACGACTGCTGACGGGGCGAGGCGCCTATACCGACGATTGTCGAGTCGCCGGTGTCCTGCACGTCGCCTTTCGTCGCAGCGACCATTCCCACGCGCGGATTCTCGGCATCGACTGCGCGGCGGCGCGCGCATCGGCGGGGGTGGTCGCGATCTTCACCGCCGAGGATTTGGAAGGTTTCGTCAAGCCGCTCGTCGCCGCCTCACGCATGGTCAATTACTACGCCACGCCGATCTTTCCGCTCGCGCGCGAAAAGGTGCGCTATGTCGGAGAACCGGTCGTTGGCATTGTGGCGCTGAGCCGATATCAGGCCGAAGACGCCGCGGATTGCGTCGTCATTGATTACGATCCCCTGCCCGTCGTCGGCGACCCGGAGCAAGCCGCGAGCGCCAACGCTCCTTTGTTGCACGAAGAAGCGGGCACGAATGTGCTGGTAAGCCGCGAGTTCAAGCGCGGCGATGTCGATGAAGCGTTCGCATCGGCGGCGATTTGCGTCGGCGGCCGCTTCCGCATGCACCGCAAGACCGCAACCCCAATCGAACCGCGCGTTTGCGTTGCCGAATACGACCCCGTGTCCGGAGCACTGAAGCTGCATTCGGCGACGCAAGTGCCCGGCATTGTACGTGACGCTCTGGCGCTCGCCTTCGACGTCCCGTCGGAGCAAATCCGTGTGCTGGCGCGCGACGTCGGCGGCGGTTTCGGCGGCAAAGGCTCGCTCTACCCGGAGGAAATCTTCGTCTGCGCGGCCGCGCGGGCACTGGCTCGGGCGGTGAAATGGACCAGCGACCGGCTCGAAGACTTGACGGCCAGCAGCCAAGGCTTTGATGAGATCGCGGACGCGGAATTGGCGCTGGATAGCGAAGGACGCGTGCTTGCATTGCGCGCCGAAGTCATTGGCGATGTCGGCGCCTACTCGATCTATCCGTGGACCGCGGCGCTCGAGCCGGTGCAGGTGGTGAGTTTTCTGCCCGGGCCTTACCGGATCGCAAATTATCGCGGGCGCGTGCGCGCAGTCGCGACATCGAAAGCGCCGACCGGACCGTATCGCGGCGTCGGCCGTCCAATCTCCACTTTCGTTATGGAACGGCTGATGGACATGGCGGCAAAAAAGCTCGGGATCGACGCCAAGGACATCCGCCGCAAAAATCTGGTTTCGGCAGCGGAGTTTCCCTACAAAGCCGCGTCCGGCATTGTCTGGGATAAATCGGCCTTTCAGGAATGTTTGGACGCTGTGTGCACCGCAATCGGCTACGAGACGTTGCGAGAGAGACAGCAACGAGCCCGCGCTGCCGGCCGCTGGTTCGGGATCGGCATCGCCTGTTACGCGGAACTGACCGGCATCGGCTCGCGCATTCCCGTCGCTCCCGGCATGCCCATCAATACCGGCACGGAGACCGCAATTATCCGCGTCGACGAGGACGGAGGCGTCTCCGCCGCGTTCGGCGTTGCGTCGCACGGACAAGGCCTGGAAACGACGCTGGCGCAAATCGTGGCCGAGCATCTTGGCGCCGGCTTCGAGGACATTCGCATCGAGCAAGGCGACAGTGCAGCCGTGCCCAATTCGACCGGCACCTACGCCAGCCGCAGCTTGGTGCTGGCCGGCGGCGCGGCCACCTTGGCGGCGGAGGCGGTGCGTGAGAAGATGCTCAACGCCGCCTCATATCTGCTCGAGGCGTCGCCAGCCGATCTCGTTGCGGAGAATGGCGCCATTACCGTCGCCGGTACCGACCGCGCGGTGACGTTTCGCGATGTCGCGCATGCGGTCTATTCGAAAGTCGCTGCGCTGCCGGCGACGGCGCACGACGACCTCGCCGCCACCAAAACCTACGATCCGGTGTTCGGCACCACCTCATCGGCGGCGCACGTCGCCGCGGTCGAGATCGACCCGGACACTTTCGAGGTGCGGACCGAGGAATTCGCCGTTGCTGAAGATTGCGGCAAGCTGGTCAATCCGATGATCGTGGACGGTCAAGTGCACGGCGGCGTTGCACAAGGCATCGGCGCGGCGCTTTACGAAGAGCTGATCTACGACCAGGAGGGACAAAGCACCACCGCAAGTCTTGTCGATTACCTCGTGCCCACGGCGCTTGAAATCCCGCGGATGCGAGTCGTGCACATCGAAAGCGTCTCGCCGACCACGCTCGGCGGCTTTCGCGGCATGGGCGAAGGCGGCACGATCGGCGCACCGGCCGCGGTGGCGAACGCAATCACCGACGCGCTCGCGCCCTTCGGCATTGAAGTCAACGAGCTGCCGTTGACGCAGGAGCGTTTGTTCCGGCTCATTATGGCCGCCCGAAGCGAAGCAAAAACATGAGAGAGCAAACATGGACCTGGCGCTGAATGGAAAGATCGCGTTGGTGACGGGCGCGACCAGCGGCGTCGGTCGCGAAATTGCGCTCGGTTTGGCAGCCGAAGGCGCGCGCGTTGCGGTCAACTACCGCAGCTCCGGTGACGACGCACAACGCATTGTGGAGGAGATTGCCGCTAAGGGCGGCGACGCCAAAGCTTACCGCGCCGACGTCACCGATTTCGGCGCCGTCAAAAGCATGGTCGACCAAATCGCAGCAGACTTTGGCGGCCTCAACATCCTGATCAACAATGCCGGAACTGCTATTCGCCAGCCCTTCGTCGAGAGCACGCCCGAGGATTGGCGCCGCCAGATCGACGCTTGCCTTTATGGCGCGATCCACTGTTGTCATGCGGCCGCGCCGCACCTCAACGGCGCGAAGAACGGCCGCATCGTCGGCGTCGTCGGCGACTCCTCGCGTGTCGGCGAATCCGGCCTCGCGATCGTTGCCGCTGCCCGCGGCGGCGTCATTGCGCTGATGAAATCGCTCGCCCGCGAGTTCGGCCGTTCCGGCACCACGGCGAACACGGTGTCGCTCGGACTGGTCGAAACCCAACACGACGCGGAATGGGTCGCGGCTAATCGCGAGAAACTAATCAGGCTTTATCCGCTGCGCCGCCTCGGACTTGCGGGCGATGTGGCGCCGATGGTGACGCTGCTTGCTTCGCCGCATGCCGGCTGGATCACCGGGCAAGTGATCAGCATCAGCGGCGGCTTCAGCATGGTTTAACGAGACGACACGTGCTGCGCACCGATCTGATCGCGCCGATTCCGGAGTTGCTGCGGCGGCAGGCCACCGCGTACGGCAAGAAACTCGCTTACCGTGACGCCCAGACATCGGTCACTTACGCCGAGCTCAATGACCGCACGACAAGGCTTGCCGGGCACTTGGTCGACAAGGGCGTTGCGCCGAACGATACGGTCGCCATTTGCCTGCCGAATTCGGTGCCTTGGGTTGAAAGCTGTTTTGCTATTGCGCGCGCCGGCGCGATCAGCGTTCCGATCAGCTACGATTCAACCGAAAACGAAATCGCCTACCGCCTGACGGATGCGAATTGCAGGGCGGTGTTCACCACGGCCGAGCGCGTGGATCTGTTCACACGCCTGCGCGCCTCGGCGCCAAACCTCGCGACTATTATTGCAACAGACCGCGGCCCGTCCGCCGCATCGGCTTTGCCTTACGCCGAATTGCTGCAGATGGAGCCAAAGGCGAAGCCGCGTGATCCCCCTTTGCTGCACGAGACGGCGTTCATTCTCTACACCTCGGGGACAACCGGCCGCGCCAAAGGCGTTCGGCTGACCGTGCATGGAATGCTATGGGTAACCGCGGCCTCTTGGGCGCCGATCGCGGGATTTTCCGCTTCCGACACGCTCCTGTCACCTCTCCCGCTGTTTCATTCCTACGCGCTGAATTTGTCGGTGCTTAGTGTGCTGGCGACGGGCGCGAGCGCTCATATCATGGAGCGGTTTTCGACCGCGGAAGCGCTGCGGCTCCTCAAGAGCGGAGAATTCACTTTCTTCGCCGGCGTACCCACCATGTTTCATTATCTGCTGCAAGCCACGCGCAGCGACGAGCGTGTAAAGCTCGACAATCTGCGGCTCTGCGTTTCGGCGGGCGCGATCATGCCGGCGACGCTCAATCGCAAATTCGAGGAACAGTTCGGCGTGCAGCTGCTCGACGGCTACGGCATCACCGAGACCTCGACCATGGTGATAATGAACTGGCCATCCCGCAACCGCGTCCCCGGGTCGTGCGGCATACCGTTGCCCGGCCTCGCCGTGCGGATCGTCGACGCCAACGGAAACGACGTCGACGCCAATGCCGAGGGCGAATTGATCGTTCGCGGGCCGAACGTCATGCCCGGCTATCACAACAAGCCCGACGAGACGAGAAGCGCCCTACGCGCCGGCTGGTACCACACCGGCGATTTGGCCAAGAGCGACACCGACGGCTTTATCACCATCACCGGGCGTCTGAAGGAACTGATCATCCGCGGTGGCCAGAATATCGCACCCGCTGAAATCGAGGAGGTAGCTAACACTTTTCCGGCGGTGCTCGATTGCGCCGTCGTCGGCGTCGCGCACGAGCATCTCGGCGAGGTGCCCGCGCTGTTTGTGGTTCTCCGCCAGGGTCGGCATTTGCAAACCGAGGAATTGCTGGCGCATTGCCGAGCGCATCTATCGGCTTACAAAATCCCCCAAGCCGTGCACGCAATCGCCGAAATCCCGCGCACCGGATCGGGCAAGATCATGCGCTACAAGCTGCGCGAACTGATTAAGACTTGAAAGCCGGGCGGCCTCGATCCACCCGCCGCGCGCTTCATGCGCGTTACGCGCTCGCGGCAAATGAGTCGGAGCGCGGCACGACCTCAAGGGTCGGCAAGTCGAGCGGCTTTGCGATCTGCGTGACGTTGCTCAGCCGCGGTTCGTGCCTGCGTTCCGGCTTGGGATCTGATTTGGCGGCGTGATGATAGGTCGAGCAAATTCCGCCGTTGATGTTAGCTCCTTGCTCGATCTGCAACATACCGCTCGTTATGTTGCCGTCGGCGCCGCTCGTGGCCCGCAAGATCAAAAGACCCTTGACGTCGAGCCGGTCATAGACGCGGCCGAATATGTCGGCGTTTTGCGTGACACTGATCTTGCCCCTGATGGTGCCCGTTTCGGTCACCAACAGATTGCCGGCGGAGATGTCGCCTTCGAGCAAGCCATCGACAACGACAGCGTTGGCGACAACAACGGCGCCGCGGACGGCGACTCGTTCGCCAATGTAAAGGGTATTTGACTCAGGCCGGCTCTCGCCATCTGTCGACATGTGCTCGCCCTTTCACTCTCACCCTGCGCAACGCTACACACTTGAACTTACGACCGCTGCGGCCGGCCCGGACGGCTACCCAGTTGGTTTTCAACCGTTTATCCACAGAATACACCGAAGGGTAGTGCCTCAGTTTGAATTTCGGGACCCTTGACGGGTCGCCTTTCGAACGGTCTCACTCCGCTGCATGACTTCGCTCCGTCGCGCCATGAACCTAATTCTGGCACTCACTCTGGTCGTCCTGGGCGGCGCCGGATCGGCCTACTTTTACTTCATTGATCCGAGTTGGCCCCGTTGGATTATAATAGCGGCGCTCATTGTCGGAGCCGCCGGATTGTACTGGCTCTGGGACGAACACGTTAACGTCGGCGAGCGACACAAGGATTAAGGCCTGCCCAGAGAGCCAAAAGGTGAAAAGCAACCCGCCGACGTGATCGGCAACGCGGTGCATTTCATGCCGCGCTAGCGGGAACCCTGCTCGGTCAAACGGCTCAGAACGGAATAAGCTTCTTTTCGTGGGTGGCGCTGCCGTGGATTTTCCCAAACGGCGCATTACGTAATTGGGGAACGCTCGTTAATGCGCGGTGGGATAGTCGAAATACATGGCCGAGGAACGCGTCAACCGTAAGCTCGCGGCGATTCTCGCTGCCGACGTAGTCGGCTATTCCCGCCTCATGGGCGCCGACGAGGCCGGCACGCTCGGCGCTTTGAAACGGCATCGCGAAGTTATCTTCGACCCCGCCGTTGCCGCCCATAACGGGCGCATCGTAAAACTGATCGGCGACGGCACCATTGTCGAGTTCGGCAGCGTGATCGATGCCGTGAACTGTGCGCTCGCCGTACAGCGCTCGGCCGCCTTGCCGCCCGATCCGAGCAGCGCGCCGTCGCCGATTGTGCTGCGCATCGGCATCAACCTTGGCGATGTCATCATTGAGGGCGAGGACATTTACGGCGACGGCGTCAACATTGCCGCGCGGCTCGAGCCGCTCGCCGAACCCGGCGGCATTTGCATCTCGGCGATCGTCAATGAAAGTATCGGCAACCGCGTTGACGTTCACTTCCAGGACGGCGGCGAGATCGGCGTCAAGAACATCGACCGCCCAATTCGCGTGTGGCGATGGCATCCGGCAACTGCCAACGCGGTGGAGCAAAAGACCAACGGCGCGCATGCGGCACAAAAAATCTCGACAGCGTCAATTGCCGTCTTGCCGTTCACCAACATGTCCGGCGACGCGGAGCAGGAATATTTCTCGGACGGCATCACCGAGGACATCATTACCGACCTGTCGAAGATCGCCGGCCTGACCGTAATCGCGCGCAACTCGAGTTTCACCTACAAGGGGCGCGCGGTCGACGTGCGCGCCGTCGGCCGCGAGCTCGGCGTGCAGTCCGTGCTCGAGGGCTCGATCCGCCGCGCCGGCAATCGTGTCCGCATCACAGCGCAGCTCATCGATGCCGGCAGCGGCGGCCATCTTTGGGCCGACCGCTACGACCGCGACCTGACGGATATCTTCGCGGTTCAGGACGACGTCACGCACCGCATCGTCGACGCGCTTAAGGTCACGCTCAGCCCGGACGAAAAGGCACGGCCCGCCGGCGGCGGTACTGCGGTGAACATGGAGGCCTACGATTACTCGCTGCGCGGCCGTGAGATTTTGCTCGGCAACCCGAAGACCCGCCAAACCTTCGAACAGGCAACGGCGCTATTTCGCAAGGCGATCGAGCTCGATCCGAATTTCGCGGTGGCGCGCGCCGGGCTCGGCTTTGCGTACATGTTCGACTACCAAAATCGCTGGAGCGACGATCCCGACGCGTCGCTGGCGCTCGCTAAAGAGTATGCGGAATCGGCGATCGAAAAGGACCCCAAGGAGCCGCTGTCGCACGCTGTCGCGGCGGTGGCGGCAACGTTCCGCGGCGATCTCGAACGGGCGCAGTCCGAGGTCGGCATCGCGCTGTCGCTCAATCCGAATCTTGCCATGGCCTACAACATTGCCGGCAGCATTCGCATGTATGCGGGAGAGCCGCTTGAAGCGATTGCGCTGATCGAACGCGGCATCCGGCTCGACCCGGCGGGCAAGACGCAATATCTGCACTTCCTCGGCTTGGCGAACCTCGTCGCCGGCAAATACGAAACGGCGGTCGCGCTGTTCAAGCAGCGCATTGCTCTGGTGCCGGGAACCGACTTTTCGCGTTCAGCGCTCGCCTCCGCGCTCGGTCACCTCGGCCAAGTCGACGAGGCCCGCCGCATCTGGCGCGAACTGGAAGAGATCAATCCGAAGTATTCTTTCAATGAGCACTTGGGCCGGCTTCCGTTTAAACGGAAAGAAGACGGTGAGCGGCTCGCCGAGGGTCTCCGCAAAGCCGGATTGCTCGACTGAAAACCGCACCCCCGCCACTCGGCGGAAGGCTCAAGTTTAGTCAGGCGGACGGGGGATTTTGTTGGCGCTCCCTACGGGAATCGAACCCGTGTTTCAGCCTTGAGAGGGCCGCGTCCTAGACCGCTAGACGAAGGGAGCCTGGGAAGTCGAATAAACTCCTGCGCCTGAAGGTGCAAGCGAGGTTTTACAGTCGCGCGAAACGTCGCCGTCTTGCTGCATTCGGCTCAGCGATTGGCGAAATGCGATTGCGCCGCGTGCGCGCCAGCGATCCTTCCGAAGGTCAAGGAGCGCAGGACCGACGTACCGGCCGGGTACTCGTGATAAAATAGTCCCACGATCTCGCCGGCGGCATACAAGCCAGGCAGCGGAACGCCGTTTCCCGTCACGACGCGCGCATCGGTGTCGGTGCGAATTCCCCCGTAGGTGAAACAGATCGCCGACGTCAGCGGATAGGCGAAATAGGGCGGCTTCTCGATCGGGTATGCCCAATTGGACTTGTCCGGATGAAGTCCGCGCGTGCGCTTGCCGTCGCGGCGCTGCGGATCGAATTCGCCGGGACCGATTGCGGAATTGTACTCCGCGACAGTGCGCACCAGACGATCGGGATCGAGACCTAAAGGCTTCGCCAATTCCGGCAGCGTCGGGGCTTCGAGCGGCGGCTTGTCGGAATCAAACAGAACCATAATGCCCTTGTGGCTGGTGATGGTCTGGTCGGCGATGAAAAACGCGGTTTGGTTTTGGTTGCGCCAGACTTCAAAGGCGATGAGCTCGAAAGTTTCCTCGAATGTGCCGCAGCCTTCATCATAGAAGCGCTCGGCATGCCCGTTGACAACGATGCCGAACGGATGGGCGTAGATATAAGCGTCGGGCTTCGACGTGCGGCGGTCGACGAGTTCGGTGTGCAACATATCGTACTGTCCCGACGTGCCGGCGCCGATCTCCGTCGCCATTTTGATGCCGGCACCTTGATTGAACGCCAATCCGGGCGCGAGCAACGGCAGGTCGCACGCGTTAGGACCGAGATAGCGCGTCAGCATCTCCTTATTGCCTTCGAAGCCGCCGCAGGCGAGCGTCACCGCACGTGCGTTCAGCGTGCGCAACAGGCCGTCCTCGCCGCGGACCACGACGCCCTCGACGCGGCCGTCATCGCCGAGGCTGAGCCGAACCGCCTCGGTGCGATACAGGATGTCGGCAGCGCCGGTTTTCTCGAGCGAGCTTGCCAACGCCTCGACAATTGCCTTGCCGCCGCCATCGGGCGTGATTTCGTGCTCGACGCCCATGGCAACCGGCGGTCCGAAATGCAGCAGCTTGACGCCATGCGTTTCCAGGAGCCGGAGCGTCTCGGGGACCTCGCGCTCCAGCACGCGGCAATAGTTGAGGTCCGCAAGTCCTTTGGACAGCTTTCCGACCTTGGCGACGAATAGAGGGTCGAGACTGAAGTCTTCACGGGCGCGAAAGCGCGCGGTGGTCCAGCGCGTGGCGCCGCCGCGCTGCTCGGCGGGTGCGCTTTCGAGCACGGCAACCCGCGGCGTGCGTCCCTGCTCTTTGGCCGCCGCGATGTAGCTGAGGGCGGCGGATAGCCCGGCCGCCCCGCAGCCAATAACAATGAAATCGTAGCTGTCCGTGGCGGCCATCGGGGTCCTCCTTAAAGTCTTTGTTGTTTGGCTTGAGCTTGGGGGGCGCAGTTTCGCTTGCCGATCTTGTCATATCTTCGACGACGGAAGCGAGCCCTTACGGCGCGGGGACAAACCGCACCCGTCCGGTTTCCTTCAGCGTCTTGAGGTCGAAGGTGCGGATTTCGGTCGCGCCGGCGATATCGACTGTAACGACAAGCGAGTCGCCGGCGACGGCGTTGGCGACAACGCGCGCGCCTTTGGGCAGCGTGATAATGCTTTCCGCGGATGGCAGCCCATTGTTACCGGCGCGAAAGACGCGGTAGCCGATAACAACCAGGACGGCAGCAATGGCAACGAACGTGGTCAACCCCGATATGATCATCAAAAGACGAATCCGCGCCATGACCGGCGCCGTCGCCGCGTCACCTTCAGAAGTTTGGCGCGCGGCAAGGTCTCCTTCGTCTTCGCCGCGGCCGCGCTCGATGGTGGCCGCTGAAAGCTTACTCATTCGCATCCCTGCATCCATTGCCAATGACCGCCACCGCGACGCGTAGATTGATCCACATTCCCGGCGACCAAACGGGGCAACGCCTTGACCGCGTGCTGGCGGCGCATGTCGCCGAGCTGTCGCGCAGCCGGATCAAAGTATTGATCGAGGCCGGAGCGGTGACGGTCGGCGGCGCGACGATCCGCGATCCGAGCCATCGCGTCAAATCGGGCGCGGCGATCGCGCTGGACATTCCGCCGCCGCAACCGGCGGCGCCTACGGCCGAAACCATCCCGCTCAACGTCGTCTACGAGGACGCCGACATTATTGTCGTCGACAAGCCAAGCGGGCTTGTCGTGCATCCCGCCGCCGGCCACTGGACCGGCACTCTGGTCAACGCGCTCATTGCGCATTGCGGCGAAAGCCTGTCCGGCATCGGCGGCGAGAAGCGGCCGGGCATTGTGCACCGGCTCGACAAGGACACCAGCGGCCTGATGGTCGTGGCCAAGAATGACCGCGCCCATCGCCGCTTGGCGGCCCAGTTCGCCGCCCATGGCCGCGACGGCCGGCCCTTCGAGCGGGGCTATCTCGCCTTCGTTTGGGGTGCGCCGGACCGGCCACGCGGGACGGTCGACCGTCCGATCGATCGGCACAAAAGCGTCCGCACCCGCATGGCGATCCAGGAAGGGGGCCGCGAGGCCGTGACCCACTGGCAGCTCCTGGAACGGTTTGGAAAGCCCAAAGCGCCCCAGAAAGCCAAGGGAAACGCCGATTCGGCCGCGAGCCTACTGGCCTGCACGCTGGAAACCGGGCGCACGCACCAAATTCGGGTGCATTTGGCCTCGATCGGCCACCCCCTCCTCGGCGATGACGTTTACGGGCCAGGCTTCCGCAGCAAGGCCGCCTTGTTGCCGGAAACCGCCCAAGTTGCCCTGAAGGATCTTGGCAGACAGGCCCTCCACGCCCATATATTGAGCTTCGAGCACCCAGTTAGCGGTAAATTGATGCGGTTCCGCTCGGAACTGCCGGCTGCCCTTGCCCGTTTGCATGGTAAGCTGGCGGCCTCAAGGGCTGATTCTAGCGAAAAATAGAGGCAAGTTCGTAAGGCGTGGTTGCGCCTATCGAACGACATCAAGGCAGCATCGCGCCGAAGTGATGCCTCTCCGCTACCGCCGACCTAGGCGAAACGTGTATGCTGCGGGTGCGAGATAACCTGGCGCCGTCGGCTCGGGAAGCGACGGCGAACCCGCCTGCCGCGTTCGCGGGGGTGAAATTTTAGGAGGGCGCTTAATGGCCCACACTGCTGCCTTGCCGGTTATGTCGGGTGAATCCGGCCTGACGAGATACCTGGAAGAGATCCGGCGGTTCCCGATGTTGGAACCGCAGGAAGAATACATGCTGGCCAAACGCTGGCGCGAGCACGGCGACCGCGAAGCGGCCCATAGGCTTGTTACCAGCCACTTGCGGCTCGTCGCCAAGATCGCGATGGGTTACCGCGGCTATGGCCTGCCGATTTCGGAAGTCATTTCCGAAGGCAATGTTGGCCTGATGCAAGCCGTGAAGCGCTTCGAGCCGGAAAAGGGATTCCGCTTGGCGACTTACGCGATGTGGTGGATCAAAGCGGCCATCCAGGAATACATCCTGCGCTCATGGTCGCTGGTGAAGATGGGCACCACCGCCAATCAGAAGAAGCTGTTCTTCAATCTGCGCAAAGCAAAGAGCCGCATTTCCGCCCTTGAAGAGGGCGACATGCGGCCCGACCAGGTCAAGCTCATTGCCAAACGCCTCGGCGTGACCGAGCAAGACGTGATCGACATGAACCGCCGGCTCGGCGGCGATGCGTCGCTTAATGCGCCGATCCGCGAGGACGGCGATTCCGGCGAATGGATGGACTGGCTCGTCGACGACGGCGTCAGCCAAGAAAGCCGACTTGCCGAATCCGAGCAATCGGAGAACCGCCACAAGGCCCTGGGCGATGCGCTGACCGTCCTCAACGATCGCGAACGGCGCATCTTTGAGGCGCGGCGGCTCGCGGATGAGCCGATCACGCTGGAAGAACTGGCCGACGAGTTCGGCGTGTCGCGCGAGCGCGTCCGCCAGATCGAAGTGCGCGCCTTCGAGAAGGTGCAAAAGGCGGTGAAGACCCGCATGACCGCGATGGAGACGCCGCCGCACGCGGCGGCTCCGGCGGCGGCTGCCGCCGCGGCGCACTAGCTTTCGTCAACCCCAGCGAGCTTCTCTAGCAACGCTTCGGCGCGGTGCTGAAAGAGAACAGCGCCCTGTCGCCGGGCGATATCAGCCGCCGTTATGAACGCCTGCCGCGCCTTATCTTTATTGCCCCGGTCGATTGCGAGCAGACATTCGCCGCGTAGGCGATAAATCTCCGGCAGGTAAAAACCGATTCCCGGCTCGTCAACGCGGGCGAGCGCGCGGTCGACAAAGGTAAGACCCTCGGCGGCTCTCCCGGCGGTGAGCAAAATATCGGCCGCCAGTCCGAGATAATATTGAGGCACTGGACCCGCTGCCGTGGCGTTTTCGATTTCCTTGACCACGGTGTGCGCGGCGCCGGCGACACCGGAACCGATCGCGGAGGCCCATGCCGTCAGCATGAGGCTGCTGGCGCCGTAGGTCCGAATGCCGAATTTCTCCGCCACGCCAAACGCGCGCTCCGCCGCGGCCAGAACAGCTTGGCGGTCGCCAACGAGCTGCGTGTTCATGGCGATATTGTGCAATGCATGGGCAAGGCTGAAGGGATGGTCGAGCCGTTCGGCCAGATCAAGTGCTCGCGCGGCAGCCGCTTCGGCCGCGCCGCGGTCGCCGGCTTGCTGTAGGCCGTGCGCGTAAACCACATGCGCGCACACGCCGGGATCGTGCCCGCCGAAGGCTGGGCCGAGATGGCGGTGTCGCGCCACGTCATAGGTTTCCGCGCCGATCCGGGCGTCTGCGCAACAGACCTCGACGTCGCCGCCGAAGAAAGCAGTGGACCAGCGGCAATGATAAGCTTCAAGCAACTGGTCGCTGTCGCCCGATTGCTGCGCGATCTTCACAAGCTCGCCGGCGCGCTCGCGGGCCAGTGCCGTCTTGCGTCCAAGATTGGCCGTGAGCCAGAGGCCCCACTTTGCTCGATACAGCCCCGTGCCGTCGCCAATTTGCTCCCCTATCCCGGCCGCGCGGCGATACGCCTCCTCGGCAGGCCCGCTTTGCATGCCGTGGACGATTCCGAGCGCGGGGCCGAGTTTCAGCAGCAAATTCAGTTCGCGCCGCATCCGCTCTTGCGAAGGAGGCGAGGCTTCGGCCGCCTTGAGGGCGGCAGAAAAATTTGCGATCGCCTCGTTGTACGCTGACCGATTGAGTGCGCGATCCCCCGCTTTCGTGCGATACTCGCAAGCCTTTTCCGCGAGTCCCGCTTCGGCAAAATGGTGCGCGAGCAACTCAGGTTCGCTTGCCGCCGCTTCGGGGAAGCGCTCTTCCAGCGCGCGGGCGGTGCGCTCGTGCCATTCGCGCCGGCGCGCCATTAGCAGGCTTTCGTATGCCGCGTCGCGCAGGAGCGCGTGCTTGAAGCTGAATCGCTGCTCCATGCCGCGGCCTTCCGGAAAGACAATGCCGGTGGCGACGAGTTTGGCTAGCGCGCTCTCCAGTTCGGGCCCGCGCTTTGGCGCCACCGCTTCCAGCAATGGCAATGAAAACTGCCGGCCAATAACGGCGGCGATCTGCGCCACTTCGCGCGCCTCGGCCAGGCGATCAAGACGCGCCATCAGCGAATCCTTGAGCGTCGCCGGCACGGCAGCGCCCCCCTCGCCCGCCGATTCCACCACGGTCTTGGTCAATTCCTCGACGAACAAGGGAACGCCGTCAGTCTTTTCCACGATTGCCGCGACGGTATCCCCCGATAATCCGTGCGATGCCGCAATGCCGGCAATCAGATCGGTGCAATCGGTCCGCCCGAGGCGGCCGAGCGTCAGCAATGTCGACTGCGCGCGCGCGAGCCAAGGCGGCGCGAAATCCGGCCGCGCAGTGACAACAATCAACAGCCGCGCACGCGCGATGCCGTCGGCAAGGCGGGTCAGCAGTTCGAGCGTGGAGGCGTCAACCCAATGCGCGTCTTCGATGATCAGCAACATGGTGTCGGCATCGCCGCGCCGGACGATTTCGTCGGCTAACAGCGCGATCGTCGCCATTTTGCGCTGCACGGGCGTCGGCGATCCCGGCACTGGCGGTGCGTCCGGAACGGACAACAACTCGGCGAGCAACGGCACCGCCGCGGGATCGACCGCCGCCCGCTGCGAGAACAAGGCCCTGAGCTTCTCCATGCGTGCAGCGGAGGAATCGCCGGAAACGAAGCCCGCGTTACGCGACATGTGGTTGATCACGGGATAGAGCGCGTTGTCGTTGTGATACGGCGAACACTGCCAATAGAGAAGACCATGCGGCTCGGCGGCGACGGCCCCCTGCAGCGCTTCGATTAAGCGCGACTTGCCGATGCCGGCCTCGCCGATCAAGGTCACGACTTGCCCTTCGCCCTGCCGCGCCAGCCCCCAGCGGTTGAGCAGCAATCCCATTTCGTGCGCGCGGCCGATCAACGGCGTTGTGGCGCCGGCGCGAATAGCGGCGAAACGGCTCTCGATTGTGCCCTCCCTGACCACGCGCCATACCGGCATTGGCCGCGCGAACCCCTTCAGTTCGTGCGCGCCGGCGGATTCGAGCTCGAACAACCCGCCGAGCAAATTTTGCGTGGCTTCGCTGATCAGGATGGTGTCCGGTGCAGCCAGCGCTTGCAGTCGTGCGGCCAGATTGGGCGTTTCGCCGACGATCGTACGCTCTTGTGCGGAACCCGCGCCAATGATTTCGCCGACAACGACCAGACCGGTGGCGATACCGACCCGCGCCTGCAGCGCAGCGCCATCCGGACGCGCGATCTTGCTAATTTCGGCAAGGATGCCGATGCCAGCGCGTACGGCGCGTTCCGCCGCATCCTCGAAGGCGTGTGGGAAGCCGAAATAAGCGAGCACGCCATCGCCCATGAATTTGGCGACGAAGCCGCCATAGCGGCTGATCGCGCCGGCAGCGGCATCCTGATAACGCCGGATCAGCGCGCCGAGAAGTTCCGGATCGACGGCTCCGGACAGCGCCGTCGAGCCGACCATATCGCAGAACAGCACGGTGACTTGGCGGCGCTCAGCCCCCGCCTGGGACGACGCGGACGCTGCCGGCGATTCGGTTGACGCGGCCTTGGATTCGGGGGATTTGGGGGCGCCCTCGCCGATCGCCTTCAACAACCGCCGCCGATTGCCGACCGAGACGCCGAGTTTCTCCAAATCCCCGTCGGTCAGTTCCGAGAGGATATCGACGTCGATATCGTTCGCCTCGAACGTCTCTGCTAACTGTTCGAGGTTTTGGGCGCGCAACCAGCCGCGTAGATCACACATGCATTCGGTTTCCGGGGCGTTCGCGGACTTCTATCCCAGCCCGGCCCCTTGGCATAGCATGCCGCGCTCAACACTCCGCGCGCCGTAAAAACCACCTAAAGAAATAGGAAAATCGCTTCATCTAATCGGGCAACGCACCGCGCAGCAGGCGACGGCAGGCGAAAACTATTGCTCCGGCGAGCGCCGCGATTGCCGCAATCATCAGGAAAAACTCGGGCTTCTCCATCCGGCTCCAAAAACTCCCCAGCCAGCCCGCGAGGAATCCGCCGACAAAGCTCGTGGCGAGCCACACGCCCATCATCATCGAAAGGATGCGCGCGGGAGCGATCTTGGTCACAAGAGAAAGACCGACCGGGGACAAATAGAGTTCGCCGATGGTGAGGACGACAAAAAATCCGAACAGCCAAAGCCAGCTCGCTTTGCCGCCGGCGGCATGAAAAGCGGCAAGCGCCATGATGAGATTAGCCGCGGTGACGCCGAAACAGCCGAGCGCCATTTTGGTAACGGTCGAGGGTTCGCTGCCGCTCGCGGCTTGTCTAGTCCACAGCGCTACGATGAACGGCGTGAAGGCGAAAATCATGAACGGATTGAAGGCCAGGAACCACGTCGTCGGGATTTGGGAAACCAAGCCGAAGAGATCGACGGTCCGGTCGGTATTGGCGTCGGCCCATAAGACGATGGTGTTGCCGCTCTGCTCATAAGTGGCCCAGAACAAAGTCGTGGGCACGAACAGAACGAGCAGCGCGATGACGCCGCGCCATTCGCTGCCATCGAGCGCCCGGCGCGCGCTGTGGCTTTCCCTCGCCTTTTGCAATTCGTCCGCTGGTAACAACGGAAGGGCGTAGAGATAGACGGAGAGCCCTATCAGCATGCCGACGCCGGCCGCGGCAAACCCGTAATGCCACCCGGCTTCTTCGCCGAGCGTGCCGCAGACAAGCGGCGCCAGAAACGCCCCGATATTGATCCCCACGTAGAAGATCGAATAGGCGCGATCGCGGCGCCGATCATTGGGCGCATAGAGACCGCCGACCTGGGTCGAGATGTTCGGCTTGAACGCGCCGCTGCCGAGAATGAGCGCCAACAGTGCGAACAAGAAAAGCTGCTCGACCGCCATCATGAAATGACCGATGGCCATGAGTACCGCGCCAACCACCACCGTGCGGCGCTGGCCGAGCAGGCGGTCGGCAACAAGCCCGCCGAAAATCGGCGTGAGATAGACGAACGCGGTATAGAGGCCGTAGATCTGCGACGACAGGGGCTGGATATCGAGAGGCCCGAATATCGCCTCCAGCCCGCTTTTCAGGCCTGAAAGCCCAATCGTGCCTTCGGCGCGCCCGTGCAGCAGCAAGTACTTCGTCATGTAGAGGACGAGCAGCGAGCGCATCCCGTAATACGAGAACCGCTCCCACATCTCCGTAGTGAAAAGAAAAGTCAGGCCCTTGGGGTGGCCGAACAGGTCGCCGCGCAAGCTTGCGGCGGTCTGGGGGGCGGGGCGATGGGCAGGATTAACGCGGTCGGTCAAGCGCAGCGAGCCTCTACCATTGCCGGCAATGCCGAGTATAAATCAAACCGGCAATTGCGGCGCAGGCCCGGAGGGGCGAGCTGCCGCTTCGCAGTCTCGAGGGAGAACAGCGTGCAAAAATTCGGTATTGGCCAACCGGTGCGCCGGCTGGAAGACCCCCGCTTCATCACCGGCCGCGGCCGCTATGTCGATGACATCGACCTGCCCCGTCAGGCCTATGGCGTGGTGGTGCTGTCGCCGCACGCCCACGCGCGCATCAAGCACATCGAAACTGATAAGGCCAAAGCCGCCCCGGGGGTGCTCGCGGTCCTGACCGGGGCCGACGTCGTGGCCGATCAGCTTGGCCCTCTCGTTCCGGTCATGCCGGAAGACATGGGCGGCCCGAAGGGTTACCGCACGCTGCGCCAGATCCTCGCCAACGACCGGGTGCGGGCGGTTGGCGACCGCGTCGCGTTCGTTGTTGCGGAAACGCTGGCGCAGGCGCGTGACGCCGCCGAACTCGTTGACGTCGAGTATGAACCGCTTCCCGCTGTGGTGAATATGGAGGACGCGCTCAAACCGGGCGCTCCGGCCGTCTGGGATGAGGCGCCCACCAACGTCGCCGTGGCCCTGATGATGGGAAATAAAGAGGCGACCGACGCCGCTTTCGCTAATGCCAAGCACGTCGTCTCGCTCAAGCTCGTCAACAACCGCGTCCACGCCAATTCGATCGAGCCGCGCGTCACGCTCGGGCAATATCATCCCGACAGCGAGAGCTATACGCTTCACTCCACGACGCAGAATCCTCACGGCACGCGTTCGCACGTCGCCCGCGATGTGCTGAAGCTGCCCGAGATCAAGCTGCGCGTCATTTCCCCGGATGTCGGCGGCGGTTTCGGCATGAAGGGCGCGGTCTATCCCGAGGATGCACTCGTCCTTTGGGCGTCGCGCCGCATCGGCGGCCGCCCGGTAAAATGGCTGTCGACTCGCTCCGAGGCTTTTCTCAGCGACTCACACGGGCGCGATCAGATCGTCACCGGCGAATTGGCGCTGGATGAGAACAGCAAAATCATTGGCTTGCGCGTGGACGCGCTGCACGGCATGGGCTCGCACGTGTTCGACGCGTCCATCGTCGTGCCGCTGTTCGCCCTGAAGCTTGCACCTGGCGTCTATAATATTCCGGCCGTGCATGCAGTAGCCCGAGCGGTGCTGACCCACACGCCACCGCTGCAACCCTATCGCGGCGCGGGCCGGCCGGAAGCGGCTTATCTGATCGAGCAATTGCTTGATCGCGCGGCGCGCGTTCTCGGCATCGACCCAATCGAGTTGCGGCGGCGCAATTTCATTCCACCGTCCGCTATGCCGCATAAGCTTCATTCGGGTATCGCCTATGACAGCGGCGAGTTCATGCGGGTCATGGACGAATGCCTCAAGCTTGCCGACTGGAGCGGCTTCGCCAAGCGCGCCGCCGAATCAAAGAAACAAGGCAAGTTGCGTGGCCGCGGCATTGGCTTCTTCATCGAAGAAGCCGCGATCTTCAATGACCGCATGGTCATCCGCTTCGACCCTAGCGGCACCCTCATGATCCTCGCCGGCACCCATTCGCACGGTCAAGGACACCAGACCGTTTACGCGCAAATGGTGCACGAATGGCTTGGCGTCCCGTTTGACTCGATCCAATTCATTCAGGGCGACACCAATGAGGTCGCTGTCGGTCGCGGCACCTACGGCTCACGCAGCATGCATGTCGGCGGCAACGCGCTCAAACGCGCCGCCGACGCCATCATCGAAAAAGCCAAGCCGATGGCGGCGATGATGCTGGAGGCTGCGGCAAGCGACCTCGAGTTCAAGGACGGCGCATTTCACATCGTGGGCACCGACCGCTCGCTGCCGTTGACTGCGGTAGCCCAGTCGTTGCACCGGCCGATGTTCCTGCCGCCGCAATTCGAAGTCGGGCTCGAAGCTTCCGGCACGTTTGCGGCGGAGCCGTCGAATTATCCCAACGGCTGCCACGTCTGTGAGGTCGAGATCGATCCGGAGACCGGCGTGGTCACGCTGGCGCGCTACACTTCGGTCGGCGACGTCGGAAAGATCGTCAACAAACTCCTCTGCGAAGGACAGATTCATGGCGGCGTCGCACAAGGGGTCGGCCAGGCGCTGATGGAGTCGATCGTTTTCGACGCCGACGGACAGCAGGTGACCGGGAGCTTCCAGGATTACGCCATGCCGCGCGCCGAAGATTTTCCGGACATGGTCTCCGAACTGACCGAAGTGCCGGCGACAACGAATCCGCTTGGGATCAAGGGCGCGGGCGAAGCCGGCGCTACCGGCGCGCCGCCGGCGGTGGTGAGCGCGATCCTCGACGCGCTCAAGCCGCTAGGCATCGATCACATCGATATGCCAGCGACGCCGAACAAGATCTGGCAGGCGATCCAAGAGCGCAGTACCGCCAGGGCGGCCGCGGAATAAAAGAAAATCGCCTCTCCCCGCACGGGGGAGAGGCGACCAAGCGTGCGCTATGCGGTTTATTCCGCCGGCTCCGGCAACGCTTCGTGCGGCGCTGTCCTGTCGAGCGCACTCGCCGGCGAGTAGCTCAGCAAAAACAGGAACGCCGCGACGATGAGATAGGCGATGGCGACGACCGGCGTCACCGCGATGCCGACCGCTTCACCGTGCATGAACCCGAAGAAAGTCAGAATGGCGCCGGCCAGTGCAAAGGCGGCGGCATTGACAAACTTCTTGTCGATCACGAAGGCGCCAATCGCGGCGAGCACCAATCCGGTCAAGATCGAGCCGCCGCCCATGACGTGGAGGCCGGCGTAGAGAACGCCCTGGTTCGCGAGCTTGTCCAGACCGACCGTCGCAGCGTCGGTGCCAACCGCGTGCAACACACCGTCCAATTGGACGCTGGCCCACGCCGCAAGATGTGGGGTGAGCCCCAATATGATGGCCGGCGCGTGTCCCTTCGGCGTCGTCTGAAAGGCTTGCGCGCCGATCAGCATGCCGATGTAGAGTAGGATCGGGTAAATCGCCACCACTGGAACGATAGCGAGCAGCAGCGAGATCACCCCGAACCACGACAGGATGATCACCATGATGCCGGTCAGCGCCGAGTAGCCAATGCGGCCGCCCATCGCCTTCCAACCGGGGTGGCCGATATAGACCGCGTTGATGAACGGGTTGCCCATCAGGCAACCGATCAGGCTGATGACGCCGTCGGCGGTCAGCACCCGCGTCGTCGGAAACGCATCGCCCGCGGCTTCCGCACTCTCGACGTTATCCATCGCTTCGACCAAGTCGTAAATCCCGAACGGGATCGCAGTCACGAGGATCACGCCCAGATATTCGAACCCCGAAAAGATGTGGTTCACCGCCGGGAGCGGTACCGAGAAGCCGAAGTTCGTAAAGGCGGAGGTAATGCCGGCCCCGGTCAACCCACCGTAATTAAGGCCGAAGAGGTTCGAGCCCCAGGCGAGCACCACTCCAACCGCAATGGCGACAAGACCGGCGGGAATGCCTTTCGGATACCTGAATCCGCCGAACCAGCTCACCAGGATCACGGCGAAGCAGGTCAGGCCGATCACCGGCGTCATGTACATTTCCAGCGCCGGCCGCATCGAAATGAACGTGATCGATACGCCGGCCAAGGTGCCGAGCAACGCGGCCCGCGGCGTAATCTTGCGGACGATCGGGGCAACGAAACCGCCAATCATCAGGATGAAGCTCTGGAAGAACACCCATGTCAGACCGGCCTCCCAGCCTTTGATCGGATCGTGGGTGGTCAACGTGATCGGCAGCATGATCACGAACACAACGATGAACATATGCGGCACGCTGATGCCCGACGGCAGTGCACACACGTCGCTGCGCCCGGTCTGCTTCGCCAGGCGATAGGCAAGATACGCGTAGTAAAACGTCGACAGACACAACATCAGGCCGACCGCCGGCAGGATGCGGCCAAATACAATCGAGTCCGGCATTTTGATCACGAACCGCAACAGGATCGTGAGCGTCAACATGTTGGTGAGAATGTTGGTGCCGAAACCGAAAAACGCGTTCCAGTCGCCGGGCGTAAATAGTTTTGGTTTAAACCCGGTCGTCGACGTTGTGGATGTCATTGCACGCTCCCCTCCTGCCCTCCGGGCAGCTGTTCGATCAATGCAGAAGCCAGACCCCGCTGACAACGCGCTGCCCGATTGCTGCGAGCAGCGATTGCGACGTGACCGGCTGCGCCCCCCGGCGCAAATTTTCGCAATCATCCACGATTGCGTGTTGGGCCTCGCAAGCCGCGTGCCAAACCCGCGCGCAGCGTCGGCGCCTGTGGATATGAGCGCAAACCCCAATGAATGATCAGCGGAATCGGCTGCGAGCGTTTGTCGGGTGGCGACGGCACGACGGAGCGCGGTGTACTTAAGAGTATACCGGGTGTCGCGCGACCGATGAAATAACGGTCATGACCTGCAAAAAAAACAGTACGCAGCTCTCCGCCGCCCACCACCGAACACGCCCAACCACGCGCCGGGGCGTGCGGATCTACTTCAGGCGACCGCCGCCAGCGAATTAAGCGAGTTCAACAGCGACTTTGACGGCGCAACCGAACCGAAGATACCGCCCTGCGCCTTGATCATGGCCAAGCCTGCGGCGTGGAATTCGGGGAAGTAGGACCCACAGCAATCAGACAATACAATGCAACGAAAGCCGCGGTCGTTGGCTTCCCGGACGGTGGTGTTGACACACACTTCGGTTGTGACGCCGCAAACAAATAACGTGTCAATGCCGCGGTTACGCAGCATCAGATCGAGATCGGTCTGATAGAACGCGCCCTTCCCCGGCTTGTCGATGACCGGCTCGTCTTGGAGCGGATAAAGCTCCGGGATGATGTCATGGCCGGGCTCGCCGCGCACCAGGATGCGGCCCATTGGACCCGGCGCCCCGATGCGGCTCGCGGGATCACCGCGCTCGACCTTGTGCGGCGGCGCATCCGACAAGTCTGGGCGGTGCCCTTCGCGGGTATGAATGACCAGCATACCGTGGGCCCGCGCCGCCGCGAGAACGTCGCGACAGGGCTCAACCGCGGCTTGTAAGCGGGATACGTCATTGCCGAGCGCTTCGCCGAAACCACCGGGTTCGAGAAAATCGCGCTGCATATCGATAATGACCAACGCGGCGCGCCCGAGATTGACAGAAAGCGGCGCCGGCTCGGCATCAAAAGCGACTCTTAGCATTTGGCCCTCGCAATCTCCGACCACAGGATCTGACCAATTGACTGCAAGATTGGGGCCAGCGGAGCAAACACCTGTTTTACCTTTGTTTTCCGCGACAATCGGCCTGCCGACGAGTTTAAAACGCCAAATTCAAGGGCTGTTGCTGCCGCCGTTTTGATCGGTGGGGGCGGCGCGACCGGCCCCCGGAGCGCCGGTTGCGCGACCCCACCCGGGGGCTTATATTCGCCCCGCTTTTTCAGTCATCGCTGATGACTAAATGGCTCCGCCCGGGAAGGGTGGGCGGAGCGCAAAAAAGATTTGCCCAAAGGAGACCTGCATTATGACTATCGCGCCACTGATGCCGAAGGCGACGGCGGTGTGGCTGGTCGAAAATACCTCTTTGTCGTTCGACCAGATCGCACAGTTCTGCAACCTGCATCCGCTAGAAGTGAAGGCGATCGCCGATGGCGATGCCGCGCAGGGCATCAAGGGCCTCGATCCGATATTGACCGGTCAACTTACGCGCGAACAAATCACCGAGGCGGAAGCGGACCCGGCGCAGCGGCTGCACATCGCCGACCCCAAAGTGCGGCTGCCGGAGGCGGCGCAGAAGAAGGGGCCGCGCTACACGCCGGTATCGCGCCGCCAGGACCGGCCCAACGCCATCCTCTGGCTGGTACGCAACCACCCCGAGCTCAAAGACAGCCAGATCATGCGCTTGGTCGGCACGACCAAATCGACCATCCAGGCAATCCGCGAACGCACCCATTGGAATTCCGCGGCCTTGACCCCGCTCGATCCGGTGACGCTCGGGCTGTGCTCGCAGATCGACCTCGACCTGGAAGTCCAGCGCGCCGCCAAGGAGAAGCCGGCGCCGGTTGAAGCGCAGGGCGCCACACTTTTGCCCGCGGCCGTCACCACGGCGCCGAAGGAAGAGCCGGAGGAACCAGCCGCTCCGGAGAAAAAGTCGGGCGAACTCAACGTCGAAGCGGTCTTTGCCAAGCTCAAACGGATCGGCGGCAAGAACGAGTGACCGACGGCGGCCCTACTTTCGCGCGTCGGCATAGGGAAAGATCATTTCGCCGGTCTTGTATTGCGGCGGCCAGAGCACCGGCTGTGCCTTGCCGGTAGCGAATTGTTCAACATCATTCGGCGCGACGTGCTGGAACTGCGTGTATAGGGTGCGGCCGCGCGTCCATTCGCCGTCCGCGCCGTACGCGATGTCCCCGACGACGGTCTCGAATTTATGGCTGTGCATGTAGGCCGCGAGCTTATCGGGATCGAGGCTCTTTGTTCCTTCCACCGCTTGCGCTAGCACTTCGCCGGCAGCGTAGCCGAACGGCACGAACCCATAGCCTAGCGGATCGATCTTTTCGCTCGCCGCGGCCGCACGATAACGCTTGAGCAGATCGGCGGCGCCGGGGAAGTCGAAACTTGGGACGTAGCTTTCCATAATAACCAAGCCGTCCATCATGGCACCAAGTTGCATCTTGATCGGCGTGATGAGCAATCCGATCATGGTGCCACCGAACATTTTCGGCTTTAAGCCGATCTCGTTGGCCGCACGCACAATGCCGACGGTGTCCGGCGGGTAAGCCGCGACAAAGACGAGGTCGGGATTTGCCGCCTGTATCGCATGCACCGTCGGCGCAAAGTCCGTCGTACCGGGCGGATAGCTCTTGTCGTAGATGATTTCGAACCCACCGGCTGCAGCATTCTCCCGGGCACCATCGGCGGACGTGCGCGCGAATTCGGCGTCGGCCGACAGGATCGCCACGGTCTTCGGCTTCGGCTCCTGCTTTGCCGCCAGATCGAAGAACCCCTCCGAGAAGGCCCGCACTCCATTGGGTCCGAGCGACAGCATTGAGAAATATTTCGGGTAGTTGAAATGGCGGTTGATGCTGACCGCCATCATCCCAATGGTGAGCTTATTGCTTTCCATAATGACCGGCATCGCCGCGGCGACCATGTTGGTCGCGTAGGGCCCGAGCAGCAAATCGACTTTGTCGATATTGATCAGCTTCGTGTAGATGCCGGGCACGTTCGAGGGATTACTCTGATCGTCGTAATAGACGAATTCGACCGGCCGGCCGAGCAACCCCCCCTTGGCATTGACGTCGTGGCGCCAAAGCTCAAGCGCGATCAGAAGCTGCTTGCCGTTTTGCGCGACGCCACCGGTCATAGCCATACTGAAGCCGACTTTCAGCGGCTCGGCGGCCCTTGCCGTTGCGAGTACGACAACCAGCGCCGCGATCGCGACGGCGGCGCGCAGAAGTGCGAGCACGTCCCCTCCTCGCCGCCCGGCGGCTAAATCTGCTTGCCGCCGAAGACTACTGCATCATCTCGTCGGGCGGCATAATGCCCCAGAGATTGGACGCGGACGGGTCCTTTTCCCACACTTTCGGCTTCTGCGGATTGTCACGGTGCCAGGGCCGCGGTTCGAAATAGCCGAGTTCTTCGTTCATACGATCAAGCTCGGCAAATGTCTCGGTGATGAGGCCATTCGGCGCGCGATGATAGGCGAAGAGATTGTGACCGATGCCATGGCGGCCGGGACCCCAGAGTAGCTTAAAACCGCGGAGGCTGAGAAAATCGCACGCGTCGTGCATGTGGCTCCAGTCGCGCAACTCGAAAGCGGTATGGAAATGACGGTTTGAGCCTGTTCCCATCAGATTGATAGTGTGATGGTCGGGGCCGCAGCGCAGGAACGAGAAAAAGTCGCCCATCCAGTCGGATTCGCGAAAGCCGAGCACGTCGCAATAGAACTTCGTGACCTTCTTCACGTCGACGCAGTGGAAAGCGACGTGACCGAGCTTGAACGGCACGACGCCTTTTTGCTGAAATTTCTGATGGGAAAAGGCACCACGCTTGAACACCTCCATAACGGTGCCTTTCGCATCTTCGAAAGTGACCGCTTCGGAGATCGACGGCCCCGGGTCCTTCTTGCGCGTGGTTTTGATGCCGTGCGCCGAGACTTGCTTGTCGAAGGCATCGAGGTCGGCCTCCATCGGGATTTGGAAGCCCAAGCGCACGCATTGCGCTTTCGGGCCCCGCCGCAGCACAATGGAATGATGATCGACCGTCGAAGCGAGATACGCCGTGTCCTTTTCTTTCGCGACGAGCGATAGCCCCATAACGTCGGTGTAATATTCTACTTGCTGGTCGAGATCGGGCGTTTCGTAACTGGCGTGAGCGATTTTGCTGACGCGGATCATGCCTATTCCTCCTATTTAATCTCACTGGCCCTTATCCGCTCGCACGAACGGCAAGGATTGCGCGTATCAGAATCTTAGGCAGCCTTTTGCCGCGTATCGGCAAAGGCTGGGGCGACTTCGCTCATGAATCGGACCATTTCCTCCTTGACCTGATTATGAGGTTTTAATCCGACGTTGAAGTAGAGAATAACCTCCGAGAAGCCGGCCGCTTCGACTTTCTTCAGGGTCTCAATCATCCGCGCCGGCGAGCCGATAAGGACCGAGTTTTCGGTCAAATCCTCGGGCTTTACCTTGTTGAGGCGCTCAACCATGTCAATGAAATAGCGGTAGCTCGGCGGCGCCGACTTGGGATCGCCCGGGAAGGCGGGAATGACGCACTCCTTATAATAGCGAATTTGACGCGCGCGTTGCGCGTCCTCCTGCTGCTTGTTGTCGGCGAAATGCGTGAAATAGCTGCACATCAGCCGCCCGGGCTTTTGCCCATGCTTGGCACAGCTCTCATGATAGAGGTCGGCGACTTGTTTGAGGCCGCCGTAACTGATTGCGGCGGCGAATGGCGCCACGACAAGGCCGCAACCGAGCCGAGCCGCGAGCTCAATCGACGGCTTCGAGAACGATCCGACATAGGTTGGGATCGGCTGTTGGATCGGCTTCGGCGTGATACGCACATCGTCAAACGAATAGTGTTTGCCGTGGTGGGAGATGCGTCCCGGCGCCTGCCAGAGCTCGCGCACGAGCTCCAAGCCCTCTTCGAAGATTCCTTGATTGTCCTCGAACGACACGTGGAACGGCAGGTATTCGCGCCGGTCGTAGCCGCGGCCGACAGCGAAATCGACCCGGCCGCCGGAGAGAAGATCGAGCGTCGCCCACTGCTCGGCGACGCGGATCGGATGATGCAGCGGCAGCACCGTCACTGCCGGTGCGAGCCGAATGCGTGTCGTGTTGGCGGCGATGTAGCCGAGCACGATATCCGGGCAAGACAGCACGCCCAGCGAATTGAAATGATGCTCGCCGATCCATGCCGAATTCATCCCAAGCTTGTCGGCATACAAAGCTTCGGCAGTGATGTCGGCGACGAACTGGTTCGCTGAGCGCTCGTTGTTCTCGTAGTGATTATCGCTGAGCGTGAAGTAGCCGAATTCCATTTTGCCCTCCAGGCGTCATCTCTGTTGCGTGAGGATTTCGTGTCGGCCTTCTGGCCTATGATCGGGTTTTCGAACCGTTGTGCGGAGACCGTTCCAGTGAGCCGATGACATCGATCATGGCGGCGCCGTCGCAATCGGACAGGCCCATGGCGACGAAGCGCTCGAACAGCTCCGCGGTCCGGTCGAGAAGCGGCGTCGCCACACCGACACTGTCGGCGAATTCGCCGATCATCTCGATGTAATGTTGCAAACCCGGGATCGGGCCTTGCAGCGGCTTGAAACGCCGCTCCGCCATCCATGGCGCGCGGATCGCGAACTGAGTCGAACCGCCGCTGCCATTGGCGATGGCTTTGATCATCAGGTCGACGTCGACGCCGGCCTTGACGCCGAGCGCCATCGCCTCGGCGGTGGCAGCGATGTGGATCGACACCAGGAGATTATTGATAAGCTTGACCCGGCTCGCCGCGCCGAACGGGCCGAAGTAAATGCATGAGTCGGCGAAGCCCGCGACAACCGGTTCGAGCTTCTTGCATGCCTCCGCATCGCCGGCGAGAAAGACGACACCCTTGCGCGCCGCGACCATGCCGGGCGTCCCGGCCACTTCGCCGTCGATGAATACGGCACCCTTTTCCGCCAGCGGTGCAACCTGACGCTGCTTGATAGGCACGGGGTAGGAGCCGAGCTCGACCACGATTTGTCCGGGCCGCGCCGTGCTGACGAGACCGTCGGGACCTTGCACGACTTGCTGAAGCGCTTCGTCGGACGGCAGACAAGAAAACACGATGTCGGCCTGGGCACCGACATCGGCCGCCGAACGCGCCGGCACGCCGCCGATCTTCTCGAATTCGGCGAGCGAGCCGCGCCGATAACCGACGACCCGATAACCATTTTTGATCAGGTTTTGCGAGATCGGCAAACCGATCTTGCCGACGCCGACAAAACCAACCGTCTCCATGCGCCTTCCTCTACGCCACTTCGATGGACTGGTCGGAAAGGTTCACGCGCAGTCCAAGCGTGCCCTCCATGATCGTCCATTCTTTGAGTTCATACGTCCGCAACCCGTTAATCACGAACGGATCGGCTTCCGCCAGCGCGCGCGCTTCGTCGAAACCGGTCACGCGCAGAACGGTCAGGCCGGCGCCGCTCGGCGGCCCTTTGCCATCCGATAACGGACCAGAAGCGAACAAGACACCGCGCTTCTCGAGCGAGATCATGTATTCGAGGTGAGCCGGCAACAACGGCTTTAGTTTTTCCGGCGTCGGTGAAGGCTGCGAAAGCACGGCGTAAAATTTGCGCTTCCACATCTTCTGCGTGAGCTCGGCAACGCGCGCATCGACACTCATAACGTGCCGGTCCTCCCTGACGAAACATTTGTTTGCATGGTCGGCCGTCCCGCCCGGTCGTGTCAACGTCCGCTCTTGTCCATCAGCTATTCGTTTGTTGCCGAACGGCTCCCGCTCGAGCGGCCAATGCTCAGGCGGCCCGCCCGGTATACTGGCCGTCGACATAAATGAGCGGGTCAACCTCGCCGGTAGTAGCAATTGACAGAATGGGGCCCATGAAAACGGTATGGGTGCCGTAGTCGAGTTCCTTGTCTTTCCGGCAAACGATGGCGGCTTGGGCGTCGGCCAAAATAGGCGCCGCCGCCCCCGTGTCCCAGCGGCCAACACCGAAGCGGCTCTCGCCATTCGCCTCACCGCTGCACAGCCGCGAGATAACAATGTGGCCACGGCTCAGCACGTTGATCGCGAACGCATCCGCCTGACGCAGCGCGGTGTGGAATGTGGCCGACCGATTAACGCACACCAGCATGGATGGCGGCTCCATGCTCAGCGCACTCACAGCGGTCGCGGTCATTGCAAAATCGCGTCCGCCCTGCCGGCAGGTGACGACGCTGACCGAACTCGCCAAACGCCTGAGCGCCTGCTTGGCGTCGTGTCTTAATTGCTGGGTATCGATCATCGGCCGCGCCCTTAAAAAAGGCCAACCGGCTCGAGCCCGAGCCGCTCCTGGCCGTACATGGCAGCGATCGGCTCCCAATCGAGAGACAAGTGCAATGCCGCCGCGTTTGCGTCGCGCCAGAAGCGCTGCAGCGGCGCGGCGAGGTCGCTGCCGGCGGCGCCTTCTTTGGCGAAGAGATCGTTGACTACGGAGACCGATTGCTTGGCGGCAAACCCCTGATTACGGCGAATCGCGATGCGCTCGCCGATCGCGAGCGGCGTGTCGTTGCGGACCTTGTCTTCGGCCGCGGCCACGCTGGTTAGTAGTAGCGTGAAGGCCGACTCGATGGTGGCCGAGGCGGCGCCAATCTTGTTCTGAATCATCGACGAGGCGGCCATCGGCACGATCATGCCGGGCTTGGCGGCCCGCACTTTGGTCTTCGCCATCTCGATGAAGCAATCGAGCGCACCTTGCGCCATGCCGAGCACTGGGGAGACCAGCGCGGTCGGGCCGAAGGTGGTGAAGCCGAATTTGCTCATATTGTTGTCGTCGATCTTTTTTCCGGGAACAGTACCGGCGACGATCTCGGCAAATCGCAGCATGCGGTGCTCCGGCACGAATACCGGCCGCTCGATGCGTACGGTCTTGCTTCCGGTGCCCTGCAGACCACTGGTGAACCACGTGTCCTGATCAACCTTCATGTCGGTGATCGGCACCAGGCACCACATCACGTCAGGCGGACCTTTGGCGTTCGGCAGTCCAGCGCCGAGCATCAGCCATTGGCTATTTTCGCAGTTGCTCGCATAGGGCCACGCGCCGGCGAGCTTGATACCGCCGGGGACGATCTCAACTTCTTTGCTCGGCTGATAGGAACCCGCGACGAGATTGTTCGGATCGCCCAAGACATCCTGCTGTGCCTCGAGCGTGAAAAACGACATCATCCACTGGTAGCACATGGCCAACGAGCCGCACCAACCGGTGCTGCCGCAAGCGCGGCCCAGTTCGAAGGCAATCTGCGCGAGTTCGCTGGTGCCGTATTCGAAGCCGCCGAAGCGCGCCGGCCGTACCAGCTTGGTCAGCTCGGCCTCGCGCAAGAGGTCCATGGTCTTTTTGGAAACTCGCCGGTTGGTCTCGGTATCGCGCGCGGCCGCGCGCACCACCGGTTGCAGCTCGCGGACGCGATTGAGCAAGACCGAAAATTCAGTCCGCTGAGGTTTTGAGGCAAAAGGCACAGTCTTGGCGGCTACCGGCACGTTTTCCTCCTTGCGCTTATTTGATGCGCTTTGGTGAGTGCAGCGACGCTCGCAGCTTGCCCCGGCATTGACAAATCGCATTTTCCAACTTGAACTATCGGGCCGCCCGATAGTTGGGTACGTCGGTTAAGCCTATGGAAAATATGAAGGATTTCGATCTGAACCTACTGGCATCGCTCGATGCGTTGCTGGCGGAGAAGAACGTGACCCGTGCGGCGAAAAAGATGCACGTGACCCAGTCGACGATGAGCGGCATCTTGCGGCGGCTGCGCGATCAATTTGATGACGAATTGCTCGTCCGCATCGGCCGCAGCTACGACCTGTCACCTTTCGCCCAATCGCTGGCGATCTCGGTGCGGCAAACAATTCTGCAGATCGATTCGACAATCTCGGCGAAGCCGCTGTTCGACCCCAACAAGGATCGCCGGAAATTTCGCATCATGGCGTCCGACTACAGCACCACGGTCTATCTATCGACCGTGTTTCGCCGCATCGAAAAGCAAGCGCCTTACGTGGGCTATGACATTCTGCCGATCAATTCGCCGCTCGAGCACGTGCGCGGCGGCACAGTCGATCTGTGCGTGACCGGAAATCCATTGAGTCAGGCAGAAGCGGCCTCCGATCAATTACTGCGCATGGATATGCTGTTCTCGGAATCCTACTGCTGCATCGTGGACGAGGACCACCCGCTGCGCGGCATCGTCACATTGGAGCAATTGTTCGAATATCCGCACGTCATGGCCCAGTTTGCCGGCGTCACCATGCAAACGAGCGAGCTGCGCGCCACCAACCACATGCGCAATCGCGCCGGTGCCGTCCGCACCGTGCCGAACTTCAACGTCATTCCAGCGCTGGTCCGCGGCAGCGGCTCAGTCGGCATCCTGCCGGCTCGCATGATGGAAGCGGCGCCGGGCTGGTCGGGCTTGCGCATGCTCGCCGTGGCGTTCGAGATGCCGTCCTTCACCGAGTATTTGATCTGGCACTCGCGATTTGCCTACGACCCGGCGTTTTGCTGGCTGCGTGACGTCATGCTCGGTGCAGCCTGAGCGCAAACTCGCCCGGCCGAGCGAGGGCAGCTACACCATCCGCACGCCACCCTCGACACCTGCCTCTAGAATGTCTGGGCTTTGAGGTTGGCGAACATGCTCTGCACATTCGGATCGAGGTAGATAATCTCGGTCAGCGTGCCGAAGTCGTCATCGCTCTCGTAATACCCGAATTTGGTATCGCCGAATGTTCCGCGTTGTACGAGCTTGTAACCTCGCGCCTCCAGGTCCTTTGTTGCGGCATCGTAATCCTCGACCGCATAGCCGAGATGATGGATTCCGCCTTCCGGGACGCGGTCCAAAAATTCCGAGTACGTGCTTTTCCCGGAGATGTTTTGGATAATCTCGAACTGCACATCGCCGATGTAGCCGAACGCCATGCTGTGGTTGATCGGGGCGGTCGAACCCCGAAACCATCCATTCTGGACCACGATCTCACGAAGTACCATGAAGCGCGGAGCGCCGAGCCTGTTGTTGAAGTGCGCAAGCGCAGCGTCCAGATTCGGCACCACATAGCCGAACTGAAACAACTTTCCGGGCAACGGACGATTGGCCATGCGACGGCCCTCCTCTCGCTTTGCGCTCTGCCGAAGCGACGCTATTTCGCCGGAGCGAAAAGCGGCGTGGCGTCGCCGTAAATGCGGATGTCGGCAATCCTGTCGCCGCGGCGGCGCAACGTCGTACAGAATTTGATCGCGCACAAGGAGCCGTCGAGACGGGTATATTGCACGATGGCTTCCGCCACGCCCACTTGTCCGTCATGCATCGACCACGCCCCGACCATGCTGTGCGAAAGGCCTCCGATGCTTCCCCATAGATGGCCGATCGCCGCCTTATAACCTTCCTTGCCGTGGACGGTCGGATGGTTAGCGAATGTCAGCGTCGTATCGTCGGTGTGCTGGGCGAGCGTGCGCTCCATATCCATAGCATCGACGGCGCGGTAGTAATCATAGATCCATTTGGTGTCGCCAGCCGCATCAGTCGGCTGTTTCGGCGCCAGATGCTCACGGCCCTTTTCGTCGACGGTGCGGCGCACCGCAGCCAGCGTCGAAGCGACTGCGTTCAGATAAGCGCCCTCCATTGGCGCAAAATGCGCCTTCTCGGCGTCGCTGCCTTCTGGAATGCCATCCTTCTTCAAGCTGAAGGCAAACGTCAGCGTCAGATTTCCCTGGTCGTCCTCGCCGATGACGTTTTCAATGCGCCCAAGCTCGGAGCCGCGGATGCGTTCAAAAATCACCCGGTTTTCCGGTTCGAACGTGACTTTCTCGCGAAGCGGCACGTCCTTGAGCATGATGTCGCGCACGAGCCAGCCGTCGCCCTGCTCGACCACATCGCAGCCTTTCATCTCGGGGACGAAGGGCAGCGCGTTGTTCGCTTTCATCAGCAGCCCGGTCCACACATCGTGCCGGCTGAGGAACGACTTTTTCGCCTCGTTGACGGGAACCGTTCTGCTCAATTGATACATCGCCGACCTCCCTCTTTGCCCGGTATTCGAATTTATGCACCGGAGCGATGCGCAGCATTCGCGCGCCACGTTCAGTTCGTCGTTTTATTTCCAAAATTAGTAATTTGTGGAAATAGGAGAGTCAAGCACCGCGACGTGCTGCCGCCTGCAGGTTCTCACGCGCGTTTGTGGACGAGCCGCGGAACGCGCGCGAGGACGGCGATAACCTGCTTGGCCGTCGTTAGGTAATGCTTTTCCAGAGCGCGCTGCGCCGCTTTGACATCGCGCGACAAAGCCGCTTCGAAAATCTGTTTATGCTCGCGCACCGTGTCGCGCTTAAGTCTTTGCGTCGGTGCAAATTTCACCCGCAACATGCGATGCCGTTCGGCTTGATCGAACAACAGCTCGGCAAGCTCCATTTGCCAGCGCGATCCACACGCCGACAGCAGCGCCATATGAAAGCGCCGATGACAACTGCTCCAGCCTTCGGTCGCGGGCCCGGACTCGTTCGGAATGGGATTGCGCGACAGCGCATGGAAAGCCGCGACGACAGCCGTCTCCCAGCGGATATCGCCGTTCTCTATTGAACTCGCCAGCGCTTCGCGCTCAATCACAATACGCGTCCGCGTGGTGTCTTCGACGTCGTAAGCGGTCAATGGCGGTATCCGAAAGCCGCGCTGTCCAATCGAGGTGACCAGCCGCTCTGAAGTCAGCCGGGTGAGCGCCTCACGCAGCGGGCTGATGCCGACGTCATAGCGCGAGCGCAATTCGTCCGAACGAAGCGGAGAACCCGGCGCGAATCTACCCCAGAGAATGTCCTGCCGCAGCCGCTGATAGGTGGATTCGGCGACCGTGCGGGGCAAGTCATCGGTCGCGACCTGCCCGCGACGGGCTTCGGAGACAGAGCGCTTCATGGTGTTGGTTCAGCAATTTTGGAAATTATAAGCAACTTTCGAAAAAAGGCCAGATGGATGCTGCATCTGACGGATTATTCCTCGCCGGCCAATTCCAGCCGACGCCGTTCCAGCTCGGCGGCGTAACGGCGAAGCGCGTAGGCCTCGGTGAGAAATCCGATGACGCAGCGGTCGAGATAAGAATCCACAACCGGCAGCGCCTCGGCTTCGGCGCGATCGAAGGCCAGCACCGCCTCTTTGATAGTCATGCCCGGCACCAGCACGATATCGGTGTTGCGAAGGAGCTTTTTAAGCGAAGTCTCGGGGGCGATCTCGCCGGCGTTAGCGTCGGCCACGAGGACCATGCCGGCAAAACGGCCTCGCTCGTCAACCACCACGACCGCGGCCGACGAGCCGAGCGGAAACGCCTCCCTGAACGCGGCGACGGTCATTGCCGCCGACGCAGTCCGCACGTCCTGACGCATCATCTTGCCGACGGTGAGATCGCGCATCCAGCCGATATCGGCGGCGCTGCGAATAGTCTCGCCGCGAAGGTGGAAACGCCAGGTCGCGAATGAAAATCCGAACGCTTCGCGGGTGACCTGCGAGGACACGATCACGGCGATCAACACGGCCGTCGCGAGCCACAAGTCTCCGGTGGTTTCCAGCGCGATAAAGGTCATAGTCAGCGGCCCGCCGACAACCGAAGCGGCCAGGGCGCTCATACCGATGACGGCGTAAGCGTTCGAATCGAACGAAGCCGCCGGCCACGCGACCGCGAGCGCGGCCGCCACGAGATGGCCGCCCAGCGCCCCAATCAAGAGCGAGGAGAAAAACAGGCCGCCGCGGAAACCGGAACCGAGCGAGAAGATGGAGGCCGCAATTTTAAGGCAGAAAAACAAGGCGATGGTCGAGAGCGGCAACTGAATTATTCCCGAGAGATGCAATGCGCCATGGCCCGATGACATCACCTGCGGCGCGGCCATCGCCAAAATTCCGACCGCCAGCCCGCCCGCCGTCGTCCGCCAGACCGGCCGCAGCTGCACGCGAGCGAATAGCGATTCACACAGCGCGACCGCGCGCATGATGAGAATGCCGATCCCTGCAGCGAGCAAGCCGATGGTGGCCGCGACCAGGAGGTCGTGGGTCGCGAAGGTTATTTTCGCGGGTGCGACAATGCCGACCTCTGCGGCCGCCAATGAGTGGGCGACGACATAGCCGATCAGCGCGGCAACGCCGACCGGCGCGAGGTTAGTCGGAGAATAGCCCCCGATGATGAGTTCGAAGCCGTAAAACGCGCCGGCCAGTGGCGCGCCGAAAGCGCCGGCAATTCCCGCGGCTGCGCCAGCGCCTACCAAGATACGCAGGTCCGCCCGTCGCAATCGGAACGCCATGCCCAGCCGGGATGCGATGCCGCTCGCCAACTGGGTGTATCCGGCTTCGAGACCCACGGAAGCACCGACCCCCGAGGACCAAACCGTCTGTAGCGCGACAATGATGCTGCCGACCAGCGACATGCGGCCGCCATGCAGCGCATTGGCTTCTATAGGGTCGATTTCGCGCTCCGGGCGCCAGCGCGCAATCAATTCACGCGCGACGCCGAAAACGAGGCCGCCAACGAGCGGCACGGCAAGTGCCACTAACGGATCAAGTCGCGGCAACTCCGATAAACGCACTTCCGGCCCGAGCCGAAACAGCAGCTGGTGCAGAAAATCGACGCCGGTCCCCATCGCCGCGACGACCAAGCCTGCGACGACACCGGCGAGCGCGGCGAGCGCGATCAGACTCGATTCCCGCGCGCGAACAATGGCCCGCAGGCGTCGCGGTATTTCCCATCGGCTCGTCAGCATCTCGATCAAAGGCGCCACTCGCACCGGACAAGTTTAACATCGTACACTGGAACTGCCGCGAACCAGGCTTGTTCACTGGAGTTGGCCGTGCACCGCAGGAACCGCGATGGACGTGAATAAGTTGCTTGCTGGATGGGCGCCTCCAACGCAACTCGCACGAGATCCGCAGAAGTCGAGACCGACATTCCGAGCCGGCTTGATGCGCTGCCGTTCGGGCGTTTTCACCTTCTGGTGATCGTCGCACTCGGCATCACCTGGATTCTGGACGGCCTCGAAGTCACTCTTGCCGGCGCGCTTTCCGGCGAACTCACCCAGCGTTCCGCGCTCGGCCTGACAAGTTCGCAGGTGGGTCTCGCCGGCAGCTCCTACCTCTGCGGTGCCGTTCTTGGCGCATTAGGCTTCGGGTGGCTAACCGACCGCTTGGGCCGCAAAAAGCTCTTCACCATTACGCTTGCGGTCTATCTCGCCGCCACCGCCGCCACCGGTCTGTCTTGGGACGCATGGAGCTACATCCTGTTTCGATTTCTCACCGGCGCCGGCATTGGTGGCGAATACGCCGCCGTTAATTCGACCATCCAGGAGCTCATTCCGGCGCGTTTTCGCGGCTGGACCGATCTTCTCATCAACGGAAGTTTTTGGATCGGCGCGGCGATGGCGGCGGGAGGCTCGACCGTCTTGCTTGACCCGCACGTCGTCGACCCCGCCTTCGGCTGGCGGTTGGCATTCCTGATCGGCACGGCGATCGGCCTCGTCATTCTGGTGATGCGCCGCTGGATCCCGGAAAGCCCGCGCTGGCTGATCACCCACGGCTTCAAGCGCGAGGCCGACACCATTGTGGAGGAAATCGAGGGCCATTTCGATGGCTCATCGAATTCCAACTCAGATGCGCGGCGGCGTGTACGATTGCGAACGCGCGACCACACGCCACTCCGCGAGGTCGCACACGCGCTGTTCCAGACTTATCGCCGGCGCACGTTTGTCGGTTTCGCACTGATGTCCGCGCAAGCGTTCTTCTATAACGCCATTTTTTTCACATACGCGCTCGTGCTGACCAAGTTTTACGAAATTCCTGCGGACCGGG
>Ga0302326_10002744_pt1 | contig 42391 bp, 29 predicted proteins | sample Palsa_T0_3_FD_202264 | JGI IMG/M metagenome (GOLD analysis project Ga0302326, IMG submission 202264) | Peat permafrost microbial communities from Stordalen Mire near Abisko, Sweden - Palsa_T0_3 | ecosystem: Environmental > Terrestrial > Soil > Palsa > Peat permafrost | place: Sweden: Abisko...
GAATTTCCACTTCGCGTTCGCCCATGTGGGGGCGAGTGTCTTCGGACCAGACGAGCGTGTCGCCGTAGGAGGCGCCGTGGTCAATGGAAACGTCGAGATAGAGTTTTTTCCATTTGGTAATGATCGAGGGATCGAGCCAGGCCACGGATGCGAGTTCGTCCCATAGATAGTTTGTGTCGGCGTATTTGGCAGTGTACTGCGCGGCGGGATATTGGCCTTTGACGATCTGAGAAATCAATTCCTGGTCCATCTTTGTTTTCAGCGAAATGTCGACGGTAGTGACGACGATACGCGGCCAGGGCGCGTGGAGGACGATGCGAGAGGCTTCGGGGTCCATCCATAGATTGAATTCGCGGCGGGGCGTCATGGTGAATTCGGGGTCGTCGGTTTGGGGATTCAAGCTGCCGCCCATGAGGACGAGTTCCTTGGCGAGGGAGGCGAACTGAGGATCAATGGCCTGCGCGAGCGCGAGATCGGTGAGAGGCCCACCTTCGTAAATCGCGACTTGGTGAGGATATTGATGGACCATGCGCAGCAGAAAGTGCGCGATGCCTTCCGTGGAAGCTTTTGTAGTGGGCGCACCCTCGGGCATGGGCGGAACTTCAAACGGGCCGTGCACGGGGTGGCGCTTGGCAAAATTCCACGCGCCCTGATAAACGACCTTGCCGTAGAGCGTTTCCCACCGCGCAATGTATTCCTTGCTGTTCACGAGAGGGAAGATTGCGCCGGGAACTACGGGAATGTCCGTGCGGCCGATAATTTCGAGGAGGCGCAAAGCGTGCTGGACTTCTTCGTCGCGCCAAGCGTCACCGGTGACAACGGTGATGCCGAGAACATCGGTATCGGGCGACTGGATGAGCGCGAGGATGGCTTGGGTGTCGGTTCCACCGGGGCCGGCGCAATCCTGGTCAATGATAATCTTGCGCTTTTCCTGGGCCGCTAGGGGAGATGCGGCGGCGACAACGGCAAAAATCAGAAGCGCGAAGAGAACACACTTTGAGAAAGTGGTGAGTGGAAAAGCGTTCTTTCGCTGAAGAGTTGACAGTGAAATGTCGCGAAAGCGATTGGTTGAAAGTTCTCGATTAGAACGGGGTGCCGTTGTTTGTTTTCTATGAGTTAGCGAGTGTTCTAATAAATGATGTTCTCGATTAGAAATGTCTTTGCCGGCCAATCTGGAACCCTCGCAGGCATCCGCCAGAAGAGAGGCGGGCGCAAAATGCGAGGAACCCCCAAACGCGAAGGCAAGCTTTATCTCCGGGCTGAGGCTCTGACCTTCTGAAGAGTCGGATTTGGGGCCCAGAGTGAAGGCGCAGTGAACCTCCGTCATTCCCACCCAATGGCCGTCGCGAGACTGCGATGCGCCGGACCCGCTTGCCTTTCGTTGGTACTTCATCGTCATAGCTCCAGAATTACGCTAGCACGGAGAAGCGCGGTTTGGAAGGATGTGCATGCTGTGGACACCGATCCGCCTGAGGGCGGCCGCAACAAAGGCCAAGCGAACTTCCAAACGTGAAAGACAGATTGCTAACGGCGTCTGCGAACGACGCGATGCGATCCAGTAGGCTATCTAGAACTGGAAGCGGGCGCCGAATTGAGCGGCGAACGCAGTGGCGCCCGGAGCGAGTTCGTCAACAGTGCGGTATCCGGGCGTGTTGTGTGGATTGGGGATGGCCGTCAGTGAAGGGCAAGTGATGTTTGCATACAGCAACGCATTCACGGGCGCACAAGCAGAGTTGCTCGTGGGACCCACGAAGCCAAAAACGTCGGGGTCAGAGTACAAGTTGCTGGCATTCGTGAGGTTGAATAAATCGGCACTCAAGCGCAGCGAATAGTGCTCCTTGATACTGAAGTCCCTGGCGATACGCACATCCCAGTTATAGAAGGCAGGCTGGCGCCCGGGATACTCAGGCAGAAGAAATGGCTTTCCGCTGCCAAGCTGAACGGTAGGCCGGTCGTTGTTCGCGAATTGATTGATCACAGCGTCGCCGTTGATGTCCACATTTGAATAAGCAGGGTAGGCGAGACCACTGTGAAGAATGAAGTTCGTGCTGAAATTGAAGCCCCAGGGGAGATCAAGGACCATGCCACCCTTGAACTGGTGAGTGATATCGAGGCCGTCGCGCCCGTAGTCCAAGTTGAGATTGAATGGATCCTGAGGGCCGAAGAACGTTTCGGTGTCGCGCTCGCTGGAAGCATTCGCATTGTTTTTTGACCAAGTGTAGTTGGCGAAGAATTGATAACGATGCGCGAAGCGCTTGTTCACGCCTAACACAAATTCCTCATAGTTTCCGCGGCCAAAACTGCCCAGCTCGCTGGAGCTAAAGAGTGTGGGGTCGAGGGGAGTAGCGAATTGAGTTATAGGCTCGCCCGGAGCTGCCTGCGTTGCAGTGCCAGCGATCAGTGTCCTGCCGAACGCGTCTTTACCCATGGGGATAAAGTTTCGGAACCATTGAGTGGTACTGAATCCACCCGTGCGCAAATCCGCGGAATGCACCCAGGCAAAGTTCGCTGAGACGGTCCAGGCATTCGTGAACGAATGCTCTACGCCGACGGTGAGATTCGAAACCCGTGGGTTACGGAAAGCGGGATCCACGTAGCTGATTCCCGGGCATCCTGCAACGCTGGAGCAAAGGTCGCTGGCTCCTATAGGAAGACTCGACGGGAAAAGATAAGGGAATTGCGGATTCGTGGGATTCCCGCTGGGGGGCGCGCAGAATTCTGCGAAAGTGGACGGACAAAAAACAGTTGTTTGCTTCGAAGTGCCGATCGTGGGGAAGAAGATGAGCGGTGTCTGGGCGTAGTAGAGGCCCCAGGCGGCGCGGACAACGGTGGGATGTTCGGTGCCGGCAACGTTCCAGGCCAAGCCAACCCGCGGGCCCCACTGATTGAAGTCGTCAGGAACGCGCTGGGGCGGAGAAACCATCTTGCTGGAGCTGCCCTCGCCGATCCAAACCGTGTTTCCGGGAATCGCGGATTGCGGTTGTGGGTTCCAGGTGCCGTCCCAGCGGAGACCGTAGGTTAAGGTTATTCGAGAAGTGAGTTGCCACTTATCCTGCCAATAGAGTCCGGTGCCGGTCTGATAGTTGTTGAAAAGCGTGTTGGCCTTGAAGAGCTCGGCAAGCTGCTGTTGTTGGGTGGTCCCGGTTTGCCCGTTTAGGGCAAGTCCTTGAATGAAGAAGAATGGAGTGGGAGGACCGATCGTTGCCGGGACACCGTTGGAGTTGACTGCGCACCACGGATTAGTGGCGAGGGGGCCCGGTTCAAAATCGCAAAGCGTGTTGAACTCGTACTCGCCAGCGCTCCATCCGGCAAAAATGTCTTTTCGATCGGTAAAGCTGTCGACATCACCGCCGAACTTCATGTCGTGCCTGCCGAAGGAGTAAGAGAAGTTGTCTGCTCCTTGGAGCTTTCCGGCGTCATTGTTGCCGGGAAGATAGAAACGCTGTCCAAATGACATGCCGGTCTGGTTGATCAGGATCTGGGGCGCGCCATCGAAAATTGGGTGGCGCTTGCGAGTTTCGCCGCTGACTTCAACTCGGATTTCGTTTACCTTGCGACCGAGAACGCTGGTGAGGGCAAACACGCCGCCAATACCCTGGTTCACGAAATTCTCAGCAGCGCCAATGGAGTAGGGAGTTTCGGTTTGTCCCTGGCCTCCGGTGAAGCCATTGGTGTGGTTGCGGCTGCCGAGGCCGCGAATACTGAAATGATTTGCGGGACTGAATTGATAGTCATAGTGTCCGAGCAAGGTAAAGAAATTCTGATATTGATTGTGCGCTCCGTTGAGGGCTCCGATGGTGGGCACACCGTAACACGCCGGCAGGAGGGCCTCGCCCACGGCTCCAGCTAAACAACCTGGGGGCAGGATGTTAGTGGTGCCGGCAGTTGGCGGCCCGATGATCGGACCCGCGGATGCCAAAAACGCCGCGCATCCGGGATCGGCGGCGGTGCAGAAGACGGTGTCGAGCGGGCCGTTTTCGCGCTGAATGTCAGTGGCGAGAAAAAGGAATTGGCGGTCTTTGTGAATCGGGAAGCCGACGGAACCGCCGAACTGATTTTGATTGTCGATATTGGAAGGCTCACCGAGGCCGTCATTCGCGGTCAGGTTGCCGCCGCGATAATATTCGTGCGCTTCGCCATGGATAGCGTTGGTGCCGGACTTGGTGACTACGTTGAGCAAGCCGCCCGTTGCGCGGCCGAATTCGGGAGCGAAGCCGTTGGTCACGACTTGAAATTCCTGGACGGCTTCGAGCGGAACGGTGAGGTTCTTGGTTTCGAGCGAGCCGAAATTCTCTCCAAAATAATTGTTGGTGGAGTCCGCGCCGTCGATAACCAAGCCGCTGTAGTCGCTCTGCTGGCCGCCGAGGCGGATGCCGCCGCGCAACCCCGGAACAACCTGGGCCGAGGGAGAAAGAAGAGCCATATCGCGATAATCCCGACCGGGGAAGGGAAGGTTTTCGACGCTGGTGGAATTGAGCAATTGGGTGATGCCGGCGGTGCTGGTGTCCACGATCGCGCCGCTGCTGGCGATGACTTCGACGGTCTGCGACTGGGTCTTGAGCGGCATGGTGATGTCCAACTGCAAGGAACCGCCGACGTTGACGACGATTTGCTTCACGGTGGTGACCGCGAAGCCATCGGCTTGGGCAGTGATGGTGTATTCACCGGGCGCAACGTTGTCGAAAGAGTAGGTGCCGTCGGTCTCCACCGGCAGTTCACGACGAATGCCAGTGGAAGGATTCGTGAGCGTCAATTTGGCGGTAGCGACGGAGGCGTGAGAGGTGTCAAACACAGTTCCACGAATGGCGCCGTTCTGCGTGTTTTGCGCGAACGCAGCCGTGGCCGCGAACAAAGAACACCCGAGCAGCACAGCCAGGAACACGGTCTTCCAGGTTTTCATTGCGACTCTCCCGATGCGAGACGATATTTTGAATGAGGAGACGGATTGCTGAGAAAATTGCTGTGTGCGTTATAGGTGGCACGTCCCAGGACCGGCGGAGTAGCCGCTTGGAAGTGAGCCAGTCCAAAATGCAGGCGATCGTTGCAATTCACTTTTAGGACGCGGCCCCCACCCCAAGATGGGCGGTAGGCTAGCTCTCGGGCTATGTAGAGTCAACAAAAAACTGGCGTTGCGCTCAAAGATTTCCACAGTCTGAATGCGCTGCGTCAAAAAAGTCTAAGAAATTGTCTGGAGTTTAGCGCCTGTGCTGCCAGAGACGCATCCTGTTAGAATCAGTCCCGAAATGAACCGAAGGAAATTCTACAGTGGGCGATTGGCGCTGGTTGCCGCGGGCGTTCTACTAGTGGCAACTTGGGATTTAGTGGCGCAGCCGTTGGTGCAAGAAACGAAAGGCGAGATACTGCGCCGGCGTTCGGAGGTGGCTAACCCCTTTCACGTGCAATTCCAAGACGTTACGCGCGATGCGGGGATTCATTTTCACCACGAGCGCGCGGCGTCGCCGGAAAAACTGTATTTGGAGACGATGGGGGCGGGCGTCGCGTGGATCGATTACAACCAGGATGGCTACCTGGACGCGTTTTTTGTAAACAGCGGGTACACGCCATTTTTTCATCCGGAGCACCCGCCACAGCCGGCGCTGTATCGCAACAATCGCGATGGCACGTTTACGGATGTAACGGCGGCGAGCAAGATTCATTCGGACGGCACGTTTTTCTTTGGCGTAGCTGTGGGCGATTACGATAACGACGGCTATCCGGACATCTACATGACGGGATACCGCCATTCAGTTCTGCTGCACAACAATGGAGATGGCACTTTCACCGATGTGACCGCCAAGGCAGGAGTGGGGAACGACGGAAACTGGGGCACGGCGGCGGGATGGTTTGACTACGACCACGACGGCTTACTCGACCTGCTGGTGACGAATTACGTGCAGTACGACGAAGACCATCCGGTGTCATGCGGAGAAAACAAACCAGGATATCGTGCGTATTGCCACCCAGACAGTTTTCACGGCACGTCGATGCGGCTGTACCACAACAACGGGGACGGGACGTTCACGGATATGACGGCTAAGGCCGGGCTGGTGAACACCGATGGGAAGAGCCTGGCGGTTGTGTTGGCGGATTTTAACGGCGACGGCTGGCCGGACATTTTCGTGGCGAATGACACGCAGCGCAATTTTTTGTATTTGAATAATGGAGACGGCACATTTCGCGATGCGACGTATAAATCCGGAGCGGGATTCAGCGAGGAGGGACGCCCGGAAGCGGGAATGAGCGCCGATGCCGCCGACGTGATGAACAACGGCTTGTTATATCTTTTCGTCAGCCATCTGGATTTCGAGTTGAACAGGCTTTATCGCAACAACGGAGACGGCACGTTCACGGACGACACGATCGCTTCCGCGCTGGGGCAAACGAATATTCTGAGAAGCGCGTTCGGGGCGCGCATGTTCGATTTTGACAACGACGGGTGGCGCGACCTGCTGGTGGTGAACGGGCACATTCTGGATAACATCCCGCTGTACCATCCAGAGGTGAAGTACGCGGAAGAAAAAGTGCTTTACCGCAACGTCGGCGATGCCGTGTTCGTGGATGCAACGAAAACGCAGAATGCGGGTTTTCGTTCGCCGCGCGTGGGGCGCGGGCTCGCCGTGGGAGACTACGATAACGACGGCTGGCAGGATTTTCTGGTGAGCAACAACGGCGAGGACGCGCAGCTATTTCGAAACGATGGCGGGAGCGAGCCGGCTGCGGCGGGAAATCACTGGCTGGCGGTGCGTTTGGTGGGAACGAAAAGCAATCGCGACGGGAATGGCGCTTTTCTGAAATTAACCGCTGGAGATTTTAGGAGTTACGACCAGGTCAAAGGCGGGATGAGCTATTGCTCGGCGCAAGATCCGCGCATCTTTTTTGGGTTGGGGAAACACGAGCGCGTGGATACGCTCGAAATCCGCTGGCCAAGCGGAAACGTGGACGTGCTGCAAAATCTTCCGGTGGACTATTTCCTCACGGTGCAGGAAGGCAATCCGGAAGCGAAAGCGGTGCGCTACCCGCAGCGACATCCGAAATAGCTAGATATGGCGGGGGGGATAAGCTTTGGGCCAGAAAAGGAATGACGAACCGATTGAGTTGATCGTCGATAGAGAGGCATTTTCCGTTCTAAGCGGAGAGTGCGAAAAGATTATAAACACTCGGAGGCGTTTGCCGGATTTCGTTTTTCGACGCTCATTCACCAGATATTTTGCGATCGAGCACGCCCATATTTTCCAAGCGAGTTCGCTTCGTACTAATCACGGGCACGAACGATTTTCGGCGCGGAAATATTCTCGACATCTATAACGGCGGTTTCGTCAAACAGCATTTTGCAGCCAAGCTCATCGATGTCCCCAGCATGGACCACGCCATCTGCGATGCCGCGACGTTGTCCGCCGCACTCGATTTTATAGAGAACGGAACCTAGCGCGGGCAAAGATCGGCCAAGTTGTCCCTTGAGCTGCCCTATTACCGTCGGAGCGTGCTCGTCGGTGCCGAGATCATCGCCAATCTCGTGCGGCCGAGCAGAAATACTTTCGGGGGCGAAAGCTGCGCGGGTGTGCTCGGAGCGACGCGAAGCTCCCAACATTGCGTTAACGCTTCATGCGAGCTTCAACTCGGGAACATTCCTACGGCGGTCAAATCTTCTCCACGCAATTCCAGGATTACGCGCGGAAGCGGCTTCGGGGGCGGGCCATTGAGGACGGAGCCGTCGGCCGCCGAGAAAACTCCGCCGTGGCACGGACAGGCGAATACATGCTGCTCCGGCCGGTAAAATATGGGGCAGGCAGCGTGCGTGCAGAGGCGGCTGAACGCAAGGAATTTGCCTTCCGACGGATGCAGCAGGAAGCAAGGGTGCTCGTCATTGGGGTACGAGATGATTTTCACGGCGCCGACGGGGAAGTCGCCCACATTCGCGACAACTTTGACCGGGTAGGAATTCTTTCGCGCGCGGATGAAGATCACAAGGCCGCCGAAAGCTGCGACGATGCCGGCGGCGGTCAGATATTTTGCGAACCGGCGGCGGGGAAGTTGCTGGTTGTCAGTATTTCCGATGGGAAGTCTCCTGGGCAGCGAAAAGGTCGCGTAGTCGTTGGTTACGGGTTTGCGCGCGCGGTTCGGTCGCCGCTTTGCAGCTCGACAACTTGGGCCTTCAGTTGCGCCACCTCTTGACGCAGCATTCCGGTAACTACACGCTCGTACCCGGCTGCGGCGCGCGCGGCGAGACGGTCGAGCATTTCGCGCTCGTCGGCGTCTATATCATTGCCAGTCTCGTGCGGCCCGAGCAGGACTACCGCGGTGGCTTCGGTGATTCCGCTCCGCACCGGGACGGAAAGGCAGGGCGCATCCATTCCGGGGGGAAGTTCGCGCGAATCCCAATCATCGTGGTTGAGACGAACGGGAGCGCCGACTTGCAAACAGCGCAGTGCGATTGCGTCAGATTCCGGGCGCAGTTCTTTCTTCATGGACGCGTTCCAGCCTTTGGTGTCCTGCGTACGGCGGAACACGTTCCCCTCGCTTCGGAAAACCGCGCCGGATGACAAGCAAAGGGCGCCGACCGTGCTTTCCACGAGCAGGCGGTCGATCTCGGCGAAGGATTCGGCTTGTGCGATGGCTTCACTGGCTTCCTTGAGCTGTCGTTTCGCGGAGTGAAACCGGCGATTGAAGATGCGGTCCACGAGTTCGACAGCGGTCTCGTGCAAGCGATTCACCAGGAGCAAAACGACCGGAGCCACCAGCAGCGGCCAGATCCAAGCGGGCAGTCGGAAGGACTCCTTAACGATATCGAGTTTCTGCTCGAGCTGGAAGATGGGGACACCGATGAGCAACGTCAATGCAACCAGGGTCGTGCCGTGGCGAAGCGGGATGGATACACTCACCACGCGGCGCTGCCACACTGCCTGCGAAGCGAAATAGACCAGCACTCCGTTCGGCAGATACAGAAGACCGACAAAAGCCTGGGAGGGTGAGAAGCCGAACAGATGGAGAATGAGGTCGGAGGACTGACAAAGCTCAGCCAAGATGAATGCCGGAAGTCCGATAGCACATCCCCAGATTACCCAGCGCATGCGTTGCTCTTCTTGCGGTGGCAGCGAGCGACGACGTTCCAGCAGAATCAGCAAGACAACGGCGTCGAACGCGTAGCCCGCCAGGAAGCTGATCTCGGTGATCCTCTCGGTCGGAAAGCCGAACAAGTTGGCGAAGCACAGCAGCGTGAGCACGGCCATGGCAGCGCCGAGCAGCGGCACGGCCCATTGCACTTTTTGCCAGCGCGATTCGGTTCGGTCGTCGGGGAACCGCAGCGCGAATATCATAAGGCCGGCGAATGCGGCGCCTTGCGCCAACGCTTCGGCGAACTCCTGAGCGAGTACGGCAAGCGGCCAACGCTGTAACAATGCGTAGTAGGTGAACGTCTGGCCCGGATTTATCCAGACCACGTAGAGGAACAATCCCCAGGTCATCAAACTGGGGCGCGTCCAAACGAGCCAGAACGCAATGATGATTACAATAATCCCCACGACAGTGTCGAGGAAAAGCACAACTCTCTCCGGCGGATTCAGCGGAGCTGGAACGGACTGAAGCTCCACGGTTTTTGGTGCAGCGCCGGAGCTCGGCTTGAGGGCCAGGGTGATCTGGTGGTTTGACAACGCTGCCTGCATGCCACCCAAGCCGCCGAGGACGGCGACCAAGCTGGCGCATTGAGGAGTGCCGGGAGGAACACAGCGCATGGCCTTCAGATCTACGCGGTCGCCTGGGACGATGCCGGCAGCGGCGGCTGGAGAGTCCGCAGCAGAATGAAACGGGGCAAGAACGCCGGTGACAATCCCGTCGTTGTCCACGGACAGACCAAACGAACTGAGCGAGTCGATAACTCGCTGCAGCCCGGGAACAATCATCGCCAGAGCCCAGAGAGTCAACAGAACCAGAAAAAACCGGCCGACGCCGTTCCGGCTAGCTTTATCTTCCTGCGTAGAGACGCTCCGCGAGCCTATGGCCGCACCTCAGCCTGTCGAGATTCCCGATGAGACTTCTGCCGGACAGCAAAACTCTATTACACCCGAGCAGTTTCAGACTTCGCGGCGAGCATCTGGACCTATTGGCCGGCCACGTGGCCAACTTGCAAGCGGGTTTGCAGCATGCGCAAGATGGTGTCGCGATCGATCATGCCGACGATGTGTTCGTCAGAAATCACGGGCATTTGGTTGATGTCCTCGCTCTGCATGCGCTGCAGGATTGCCAGGGCCGGCTCCGCAGGTGAGGCTGAATGAATGCGCTCGAGCGGCATCATCACCGCTTGGATCGAGGTGTTAGCCCATTCTTCTCGAGGCAGCGCGCGCGCGGCATGCAAAGTGGCAAGGCCCACGGGGCGGCCCGCGCCGGTGACGATATGGCAACGTCGGCCGGTGCGCAAAACTTCGTGGACGTAGTCCTCCACGGACATGTCGCGCGGGACGGTGGGAATGTCGCGCGTCATGATGTCGGCAGCGCGGATGTCCGTGAGTGTGTGGCGCATGGCTACCTGCATCAAGCTTTCCTGCGCCGCGCTCAGGAGGAACCATCCTATGAAAGCGGTCCACAGGCCGCCGACCCAGTTTCCGTTCAGCGCTTGCCACACGCCCAGGATGATCATCAAGTAGGCGAAAATCTTTCCGGCGGTTGAGGCAATTTTCGTCGCGCGCGTAAAATTTCCGGTAATGCCCCAGGCAATGCCGCGCAGAATGCGACCGCCGTCAAGCGGAAATCCGGGGACTAGATTGAAGACGGCTAGTGCGATATTAATTTCCCAGAGCCAGGTTGCAGCGGCCTGGACCATATCGTTGCCGTGAAGGTAGTGCGCGACGAGCCAGAAGCAGCCGGATAGAAATATGCTGGACAGCGGGCCGGCGATGGCGATGTTGAATTCCTGCTTGGCATTGTCGGGCTCGCGAGTGATGCGCGCCAAGCCGCCGAAAACAAACAGCGTGATGGAAGCGACCGGAATGCGGTAGTGCTTCGCGATCACACTATGGCTCAGTTCGTGGAATACCACGGAAGCGAAAAACAAAATACTAGTGATGATGCCGAGGGCCCAATGTTGGGCCGACGACCAATTCGCGTGCTGAGACGTAAATTGAGTTCGCAACGAAAGCGTGATCAGAAAAAAGATGATGAACCAGCTGGCGTGCAAAAAGATGGGGATGCCGAAAACACGTCCAATCCGAAAGCCGGTCGCAGGAGCCGAATCCTGAGCCGTAACCGGCGGCGGTCCGGGTGCAGATGCCAGGTCGGAGGTTTGCGAGGGTTGAGGATCTTGTGACTGTGCCATCAGCGCGATATTAACAGGCCTTTCCGGACATTGCACTGTGCCGACACGCTGGACGACGCGGAACGCAGAGGCCGCCCGCAGGGCAATAAAAGCAAATCTCGGCGGTGACAATCAGTCTCTACGAACAACGTTGCAGAAGCGGTTTACCAGACCGAGCATCGAAGTTCAGCCGCGCGCACCATGGCATCACCGGCCTTGCAACCGAAAGCCTTGCAGAATTCAGGCAAATTCGAAAGCGGGCCGATAACGCGATACTTGCTGACCGGGTGCGGATTGGTCAGCACGAACTGGCGTTGCGCGTCGGGGCGAATCTCGTCGCCTCGAGCTTGTCCCCAGGAGATGAAAAACTGTTGTTCCGGCGTGAAGCCGTCCTGGTCAGGCGGGCGGGGCTTGCCTTCCATTGATTTCTCGAATGCGAGATAGGCAAGCTTTACGCCGCCCAGGTCGCCTATGCTTTCGCCGAGTACCAATTTACCGTTTTCGTGCATGCCGCCTTCCACGGTGTAGCTGGAGAACTGATCGACGACACACTGTCCACGGCTCTGAAATTCCTTGTAGTCCGCGGGAGTCCACCAGCTCTTGAGCTCGCCTGTGCTGTCATACTTGGCGCCTTGGTCGTCAAAACCGTGGGAAATCTCGTGACCGATGACCGGGCCAATACCGCCGTAGTTGACTGCGTCGGTGGCATTCACATCAAACATCGGCGGCAACAGAATCCCCGCCGGGAATACGATTTCGTTGAGCAGCGGATTGTAATAGGCGTTTGAAGTTGGCGTGGTCATGCCCCAGCGGAGGCGATCGACCGGCTTGCCGATGAGTTGCGCGTCATCGCGGACGGCAAAACGCCGCGCCGCAACTACGTCGTTCCAATAAGAGTCGCGTGTGATTTCCACGCTGCTGTAATCCTTCCATTTGTCCGGGTAGCCGACTTTGGGATTGAAGGTGGAAAGTTTCTCCAGGGCTTTCTGCTTGGTCGCGTCGCTCATCCAGGTAACCGTCAAGATGTCGTCATGCAAGGCCAGCAGAATGTTCTTCACCATCTCTTGCATGCGTGCTTTAGCTTCCGGAGAAAATGTCTTTTCGACGTACTTTTTGCCCAAGGCCTCGCCCAGGTCTCCGTCCGTAGCTTCGACACAACGCTTCCAGCGGGGCTTCATTTCTTTGGCGCCTTCCAGGTACTGCTGGTAGAAAGCGAAGTCCTCCTGGACGAAAGGCGCGGAAAGAGAGGAAGCAGCGGAGTTCAGCAGCTGCCAAGTGAGATAAGTTTTCCAGTCAGCAAGAGAAGTTTGCTGCAGTTGACGCTGGAACTCCTGCATGAATTTGGGCTGATCGACGTTGACGGCGACGGCAGGATCGAGATTCGAAGCCTTGAAATACTCGGCCCAGTTAAAATCGGGCGTAATTTTCTGGAGGTCATCCAGTTTCATCTTGTGATCCGTGGCGTAGGGATCCCGCAACTCCACATTTGTCAGCGTTGCGCCGGCGAGCGCAGTTTCCATGCGCATCACAACTTGTGCCGCAGCCGCAGCGGCGGTCTTGTCGGAACCGGCCAGCACGAACATTGCCGCGACGTGCTCCACGTACTTCTGGCGCGTCTCTTTGGACTTATCATCATCCTTGAAGTAGTAATCCCTATCGGGAAGGCCGAGTCCGCCGGCGCCCGCATCGGCAATCACCTGCTGCGGGTGGTGGGGATCCTGGCTCGAACCAAAGAAAAATGGAACAAAGATACCTTCCTCGTGCAGACGAGTGATGGCGTGCGTGGGATCGGCGACCGTGGCGATGGACTGGATGAGATCGGTTTCGTGCTTGAGCGCGTTTACACCCTGTGCGTCAATTTTCTTCTCGTCCATGCAGGCGCCGTAATAATCGCCGATCAAACGGTCTGTGGACTTTGGCGGAGCAGTGGACGAATGAGCGGCGGCTTCCTCTAGAATGCCGCGGAGCACGTCCTTAGTGGACTCTCCGGCGGCCCAGCGCTTGCTCCATATGACCATCGAAGGCGGAATGGGATTGTTCGCGCGCCAGTTGCCATTGGCATATTCGTAGAAGTCTTGGCAGGGACTGGCTTTGCGATCGAGGTCGGTGAGGTCGATCCCGTGCAAGGGCTTGTCCTGCGCGCAAAGCGAGGAAGCGCACAACATCGCTGCCAGAGCAAAATAAAGAAGTCGCATAAGAGCCTCTTGTGGGTGGTCTCGGTAAACGCCGCAAAGGAGGTTACCTATGAAGCCAGAAGATATCAATACTCACGAATTGCAAGCCGGCATGGGAGCAGGCTAATCGTCGAGCCGTCGGCTTGGGAATTTGCCGTCCTATCGGGGATGATTTGCAAAGGTTGTTCTCGGCAGGAACCTCTTTCGTCACACCAGTGGGTCGCCAGCAACCGCTTCTTCGCTTGAGCGGCCTCCGTTTCGCGGCCGTAGCGTCTCGTTTTCCACGGCGTGTGCGGGGCGCCACTACTTTGGCAGTACGCCCGTCCAGCTAAACCCCCTGCTATGAATGAACTGATTGATGGCCACGCTCATGCATTTCACGGCTGTGCCCGGCTAAGTAACGGGAGGCAGCCATGGAAAACGTGATCGGTTTCGGCGAGGTGGCAATAGCAATCTTTACGTCGTTTGCGGTGGCGCTGACAGTGCAGTGGATCGGATTGGTGGCGCTGATGCGTCTTATGCCAGCCCGCAAGCCGGGATTGGCAACGGCTAACGTGGCAGAGCACGAGGCGGGGAGAAAAGCAGGTGAGCTGTCACTTGTGCCGCGGGAGCGGGAGAATGCGGCGTGAAGGCTTTTGAAATTGAAGTGAACAGGAGGCGTTATGCTATTTCTGAGGTTTTTGTTTTTTGCGATCAGCGCCACATTTGTGGCCGTCGCAGCGGGGTTGGTGATTTACGACGTGTTTCTCGCATTCGAACTTGGGCGGTTGCTGCGTTCGGGCGAGCGTCCGCCTGGAAAAGGTGAGGAAGGGCACTCGAGCGAGACTCCCGTTTCGGCCGCACCGCCGGCGGCGGCTCTGGGCGCGATTCAAGCGCCGCTGCGCATTGCTGGAACGCGCCGCACAATTCGGTGGGCGCCAGCGGCAAAACTTGTAGTGGCCGCAGCACTCACGGCGCTTGCCGGGTTGAGCATCCTGGTGGTGCCGGATGGCGAGGCGGCCGTGCGGATCAGCCAGATTTCTGGAGTGCGGCCTGGAACGCTTTACGCTGGGACGCATTTCATCCTGCCGCTGATAGACCGCGCCCAGCTCTATGATGTGCGGGACAAAGTGTTTTCCACGTCGGCTGCGGAGGGGACGCGCGAGAAGCTGGAAGTGCTGAACGTGGAGACGCGAGAAGGGTTGGAAGTGGGGCTGGCGGTGACGGTGCGGTATCGGATCGATCCCCGGCGGCTTGATTACGTGCAGGCGAATTTGCCGCAGCCGATCGATCAGGAAATCGTGGCTCCGGTGGTGACCAGCGTGTTTCGCGAGGTGGCGCCGAATTATGTGGTGCGCGACATTTTCGCCATCAAGCGCGAGGAGTTTCGGCAACGCGCCACGCAAATCATCACGGCGCGTCTCGGCAGCGACGCCATTGAAGTGAAAGAAGTGTTGTTGCGCAAAATTCAGCTTCCGGAGGAATACGCGGCGGGTCTGCAAGGATTGCTTTTGAAGGAGCAGGAGGACGACCGCGTGACGGTGGATCAGAGCATCGAGCAGAAAAAGGTGAAGATTGCGGAGTCGCAGGCCGAAGCGCAAAAGGTGCGGCAGGTCAAGCACGCCGAGGGCGATGCGCAGACGCGCGTGCTGATGGCCAAGGCCGAATCGGATTCGATGCAATACACGCTGCCGTTGAAACAGAAACTGATCGAGCAGTCGCGGCTGGAGGCCGAAGCGCGCAAGGAAACCACGATTCAGGATGCCGAAGCTCAAGCACAGGCCAAAGTGATTAACAGCAAGGCGGAAGATGAGAGCAGCAAGTTAAGGTCGGAAACGCAGAACGTTTTGACTGTGAAGAACGCCGAGGCCGCGGCGCAGGCTAAAGTGATTGACGGCAAAGCCGAACTCGAACGGCGCAATTTGATGGCTGACGCCGAAGCGAACAATATTCGCGTGACGGCGCAGGCCGAGGGGGAACAGCTCCAGCTCGAAGCCGCGGCGCTGAAGACGAATCCGCTCCTGGTGCAGTACACGGTGGCGGAGCGGCTATCGGACAGGGTGCAAATAATGATGGTGCCGACGGACGGAAAGTTTTTTTTCACGAATGATGTGTTGAAATCGGCTTCGGCGGCGATGGATCCGGCGGTGAAGGGGAAATGAATTCCGGCTTGCTCCTCGCGATTCGGCGGCGGTTTTGGGAGGTGTGCTATGATGGCTTCTCAACGCTTTGTGCAACTGGCACAAGCCGATGCGGCGCCTTCCTCGACTCTTTTTCCTGCGAGCAATCATCGTCCTAACGTTTCTTACGCTCACAGGCTGGCCTTCGCGGGCGCAGTCGGCGTTGCAGGTTCCGCCTGAATGGAACAAAGCCTTGGACACGCTCGCCGAGCGAATCGCAGCCGTTGCAAAACCTGCTAGAACGTTCTCCCTCGACGTTCGGAATATTTCGTCTCTGAATGCTGGGGACGTTACCGGCCTTCGACAAACGTTGGTGGAAGACCTTACGGGTCTTGGATTCAGCATGACGCAGAAGCTGCCGGGAGAGGCGCAATTGCAACTGACGCTTTCCGAATCCGCAGAGGACTATGTTTGGGTGGCCGAGATTCGGTGCGGTGAAACTCGCGAAGTTGTGATCGTTTCGGCTGTGCGAGACCTTGTTGAGAAAGCGGGTGCCAGGAAACCGTCGCTCACGTTACAGCGGAAGTTGGTCTGGGAGCAGGACGAGAGAATTCTTGATTTTGGGTTGGTGCCGAATGGCAACGCGGCGGGGGCTTCGATCCTTGTGGTACTTGAGCCCGACAAGCTTGCATTTTACGATCATCGAGCGGAGGCGTGGCACTTGAATCGCGAGATTACTATCCCGCACGCGCGTCCGGTGCAACGGAACGCGGGCGGCCGGATCGATCTGCAGGCAGGTACAGCAACATTGGTGGATGGCGTGTGCTCCGGGGAGTTTCAGCGTCCGGAAACGGTTACGTGTAAAAGCGTGCCCTCAGTTCCGGATGCCGATCTTGCCATGATGCAAGGGAACGTCGTCGAGAGCGACGCTGCTCTTGCGTCCACTTGCAGCGGCAGTCCGCTCGTGTTGAGTACGGGATCCGGGGATTGGACAGTACGGGATTTCATTCAGGGCTATGAGGACAAAAATCAAAGAGAGCCGATAGGTCAACCGACCCAATTTCCGGGGCCGATTCTTGCGCTGTGGCCCTCGGAAGATGGCAAAACTGCGCGGGTGGTTTCGCGGAATCTGCAAACGGGAGCGTATGAAGCTTCGATTATGTCTGTGTCTTGCGGCGATTAGCGTAGTGCTGTCGGCGGCGGGGCCGCTGCGTCCGGCGCGGCGGCCGCGGTATGGCGGAACGCTGCGTGTGGAAATCGGAGCGATCATCCATTCGCTCGATCCAACTGTGGCTGCGGTGAATCCGGAAGAAGCGGGCGCGAAAGCCGAGCTTGATGCGTTGCTCTACGATCGGCGCGGCGAGAATGGGGATTTTGTTGGTACAGCAGGGAGTGGTCCCTTTCGCTTGTCGGCGTGGGAAGCAGGGAAGAGCGCGGTGTTTGCAGCAAACGAGGATTACCGCGAAGGCCGGCCGTTTGTCGATTCCATCGAAATTCAGATGGGACGCTCGGCTCACGATCGCGTGCTGGACCTGGAGTTGAATAAAGCGGACTTCGCGCAAATTCCCGCGGAGCTGGCGCGGCAGGCGGCGGACCGCGGTGTGCGCGTAAGCGCGTCGCGAGCGAACGAATTGCTGGCGCTGGTTTTTCTTACAGGCCGCGGCGCCACGGAGAATGCGCGCGTGCGAGAAGCGATAGCGCGGTGCATCGATCGCGCGGCGATTGTAAATTTTATTTTGCAGAAGGAAGGCGAGCCTGCCGGCGGCCTTCTGCCGCAATGGTCGAGCGGCACGGCTTTTCTCTTTTCGACGGAAGCGGATGCCCGCGGCGCAAAGGAAATTTGGGCGCAAATCTCGCCGTCACCGAAGTTGGTGTTGGGATATGATTCCGCTGATGCGCTGGAGCAAAGCGTAGCGGAACGAATCGTGGTGGATGCGAAAGAGGCCGGGATTTCCTTAGTATCGAGAGCGATCCCAGCTCCAGAAAAGGCAATTGTGCACGGCGGGAGTGAGAGCCCAGCGCCGCATAGTGAGGCGCTCCATGTTGATGCGCGGCTCGTGCGTTTGCGAATGCCGTCGCCACTTCCGAGCGTTTCGCTGGCAGCTTTCATTGATAGACTGGGGCCGCTGGCGGGAATCAATGGCAGTCCGCTTCCGAAGAGCGCGTCGCCCGAGGACGTCTACGACAGCGAGCGGAGCATCATAAATGGCGGCTCGGTGGTGCCTCTTGTCTGGCTGCCGCAGGTTTATGGACTGAGCGCCCGGGTGAGAGATTGGAAGCAGCCAGCAGCAGGAGAGAGTTGGCCGCTGGCAGATGTATGGCTGGACTCGACGACGGATGCGCATTAGCTGCGGGGCGTGAAAGAATTGCGGTGATAAGCACAGACGAAAACTTCTGTGCTTCGCGGGAAGAGGAATCGTGACGTTTCGCTCCAAACTGTTCGTGAACTTCATGCTGGCGCTACTGCTGTCCGTGGGGCTGGTTACCGCGGGGGTGACGGTGGTAACGCGCCACGCTTTCGACGAGATCAATCGCGAGCACACGGACGCGCTGGTGTCGCAATTCCAGAAAGAGTTCGAGCGGCGAGGGCATGATGTTTTGAATCGCGTGCAGGGAATCGCGGACGCGGAGCCGACGGTGCGAATGGCCATAGACCTGAGCCGGCCGAACGCGGACATTTCCGTGTACGTGAACGACGCGCGCGGGGTGGCGCAATCGCATCAGCTGGACTTCCTCGACTTCGTGGGTACGGACGGCTCGATCATTTCTTCCGCGGAATGGTCGGCGCGGTTTGGTTACAAAATGGAATGGGTGACGCAGAAGGAAGATTGGGCGACACGCGGTTCGTTCCTGATGAAGCTTGATACGCAGGATGGCCCGGCGCTGGCGTTGATGGCGGTGGCCACGGTGCGCGTGGGCGACAAAGATTTGTATGTGGTCGGCGGCGAACGGCTGGGCAAAGAATTTCTGGCTTCGCTTGTGCTGCCGTCGAACATGCGCGCGTTGCTTTACCTGAATCTCGATCCAAAGTTTGAGCCGGCGAACCTGATCGATAGCACCGGACCTGTAAATGAGGCGGAACGTTTCGAGCCGGTGATCGAGCGAGAGCGAACGCAACCGGTGGTGCAAACCGCGAAAATTGATTGGACGTTTGATGCGGCAAGCGCCGAGATATTTCATGTGATTCCGCAGCTCGGGCGGCAGAACGAATTGCTGGGCGTGCTGTTGATAGGAGATTCGCAGCGCAGCGTGGTGACGCTTGAGCGCCATATTTTATGGCTGGCAATAGGAGTGGCGGCAATCGGCATCCTTTTCGGGCTGATGTTGAGCTGGTGGGTGGCGGCGCGTGTGACGCGTCCAGTACAAAAACTGGCGGCGGGGGCGCGCGAGGTTTCCGAAGGGAACTGGAATACACGTGTGGTTGTGCGAGGGCGCGACGAGGTCGGCCAGCTTGCCCAGTCGTTCAATCAGATGACGCAACAGCTAGTGGACCAGCGCGAGCGGCTGATTCAGGCAGAGCGCGTGGCGGCATGGCGGGAAGTGGCTCGGCGCCTGGCGCACGAGCTGAAGAATCCGCTGTTTCCGTTGCAGACGACGGTGGAAAACCTGCAGAGGGCGAGCGGCCAAAACCCCGAACAATTTGAAGAAGTTTTTCGCGAGTCCACCGGCATCCTGCTTTCCGAAATCGAGAATTTGAAAGCCATCGTAGGACGATTCAGCGATTTCGCGAAAATGCCGCAGCCCGAACTGGGTCCGGTGGATTTGAATACCATCGTGCGCAACGTGGAAAAATTGTTTGAGGCGCAATTCAGCGCGGTGGGGCGTCCGCCGATCACGCCTGAACTTCATTTAGCGGAGGGTTTGCCGACGATTCAAGCGGACGCGACACTGTTGCGCCGCGCGGTTGAGAACCTGATTTTGAACGCCATGGATGCCATGCCCGCCGGCGGCGTGCTGATGCTGCGGACGACGAACGGTGACGGCGACGTTCATTTAGAGGTTTCCGACACCGGCACGGGACTAACTCCGGAAGAGACCGAGCGCATTTTTACTCCGTACTACACCACGAAGCAGCATGGCACGGGGCTTGGCCTGGCGATCGTACAAGCTATCGTCGCGGATCATGGCGGGCGCATCTCGGTCGAGAGCGAAACGGGGGTGGGCACCGCGTTTCACGTCGAACTCCCTACCAGGCCACCCCATCATCAAGCCGCGCCCGTTGTGATCGAAGAAGAAAACGAAGAGGCATAAACGGCCGTGCCGGCGAAAGCTCATATCCTAGTGATTGATGACGACGCGAATACTCTGGCGTCGTTGGCGCGCGCGTTTCGGCTGGCGGGGCATGAAGCGAGCGTGTGCGACAACGCGGCGCGGGCTGTGGAACTGGCGAAGGCCGAACACTTTGATCTGATTCTTTCAGACGTGGTGATGCCGGGACGCGACGGCATCGCATTGCTGGAGGATTTGAAAAACGCCGGAGTGGATTCGACGATTGTGATGATGTCGGGCCAGGCGTCGATCGAAATGGCGGTGAAGGCGACGCGGCTGGGCGCCAGCGACTTTCTGGAGAAACCGATCTCCACAGAAAAGCTGCTGTTGACGGTGGAAAACGCGCTGCACTTGAAGCGCCTGGAGACAGAAAACCGCGATTTGAAGCGGAGGCTGGGGCGGCACCACATCGTATGGGCCAGCGCGGCGATGCGCGAAGTGATGGCGCAGGTGGAGCATGTAGCGGCGAGCGAAACGCGCGTATGCATTCGCGGGGAAACAGGAACGGGCAAGGAACTTATCGCGCGCACTCTTCACGAAAAAAGCGCGCGGCGCGGCGGGCCCTTTGTATCGCTGAATTGCGCGGCGATCCCCGCCGAGCTGGTGGAAACGGAACTCTTTGGTCACGAGAAAGGTTCTTTCACCGGAGCAGCGGGGCGACACATCGGGAAATTCGAGCAGGCGCATCGCGGGACGCTGTTCCTGGACGAGATCGGGGATATGCCGATCACGATGCAGGCTAAGCTTTTGCGCGTGCTGGAAGAAGGTGAAATGGAGCGAATCGGCGGCGACAAGTCGATCTCTGTGGACGTGCGGATCGTCGTGGCGACTCATCGCAATTTGGAAGAGCACGTGCGACAAGGAACATTTCGCGAGGATTTGTACCACCGCGTGTTCGTGTTCCCGATTGTGGTGCCACCGCTGCGCGAGCGGCGGGAAGATATTCGCGCGCTGGCGGAACATTTCGTGTGCCAGTTGAGCGAGCAGAATAACTGGAAACCAAAGAGTTTTTCGCCGGATGCGATTGCGGAACTAGAGCACTATCCCTGGCCGGGGAATGTGCGGGAGCTACGAAACGTCGTCGAACGCGTACTGCTACTTGCCGGCGGAGACGTGGTGGAGGCGGCAACGGTCGCGCGCGCTCTGCCAGCGCCGGATCAGGGAACCGGAGGAAACTTCAGCAGGCCTGCCGCGTTTATGACCGGCGCTCTGGGGCAGCGCGTGGAAGCGTTCGAACGCGAGACATTGCTGGCGGAGCTAAAGCGGAATCACAATCACATGACCAACACGGCCAAAGCCCTCGGTCTGGAGCGCAGCCACCTTTACAAGAAATGCCAGCAGCTTGGAATTGACCTGCGCGCCATCCGCTCAGAAACATAGGCAAAGAAGTCAAAAGAGCCGGTGAGACCCCGGCGACGTTGCTGCTGCGCTGAAATTACGAACACAAGAGCGAATCCGGCACACAGAAGCTTCACGGCATCATTTCGCATGGAACTCCTTTCAATAACCGTTGGCACACTTCCTGTGAAGCGGGCTGAAACACACGCGCGTCGACGTTACAAAATTGCTGCAGCATCTGGCGGAGGAGGGAACACACGCGCGAGGAGCAGGTGAGTGGGCAAATAGACCACGAGCATTAGAAAGAGAAGGACCGCGGTGAGGTGCAAAGGAGCCGAGCCCCAGGCGCGGTGGAAAAATGGATCGGTGAAGACATAATTGATGTTGGTCTGGGGCGTGGAGGCCAACCGGGACAACACAACGACCGGAATAGCAATGATGCATTGCGTAATCCAGCCTCTGCGATCGTATCCAAGTTGATGCAAGGCCCAGAGAAGCAGGAAGGGCATCAATACATGGAACAGCGACAGAAGGCGCACCCACAGAGGGAAGCTTGCGTCGAAGAGGTACTCGGTGCCGCCGATAAGATGGCGGCCGGTGAAAAACCTCCAGGCAGCGTCGGAGGCCCAAGCTGTGTCGATCAGAACGGAAGAAACAGCCTGACTTGAAAGCAGGAGCGAATTATTGCTCCATAAGCCGACGCAAGTTAGAACTACGGCAACGTCGCACAGATGCAGGAAATTTGCCGCGCCCCAGGTATGCCAATAGGCAGGAATCCAAACGAACAGCCAGAGGAGAGCGCTCCATCGCAGCCAAACCGGAACGCGATCGCGGGTTGGAGCAGGTGAAACCATTTTTTGCCGGCTCGGCGGAATCGTAACAGAACATCCGGCGAAAGCACACCAGGCGAGCTGTGCGGCGGTGATTAAGCACTTGCGCCGCGTGCGGGGTGGCGATATCGTTTTGTTGCACGATAGCGACCATCGGAAGCTCAGCGGAGATCAGCGCCATACACTGGAAGCGGTTGGGTACGACTGATCCGCTGGAGAGATTCAGGCTTGCGCTGCGTAAGTTTAGATTGAACCTAGAGAATCATGGGCGGGCTGAGCGATGGATGAAAAACGGTATTACGACGAGAAAGAAGAAACAAAGCAGATGACGCTGGTGTGCGTCCATTGCCGCCAGGAAAACGCGTATCCGGTGCGCTATATCGTGCGCACGAAGAAGGCGCAAGTGCCTCCGGGCGGTAACGAAGAGGATCGCGCGAAATTTGCGAAGGCGCGGTCGTATATGGTTCGCGTGGATAACATGGTTGCGTGCCGCAATATCCGTTGTCGAAAAAGGTTTGACCTCACCGGCCAGAGTGTTTTTCTTATTTAGCTTCGGAATTCAGTGACAAAAGACTGCGGGCCATTGCGGGGCTGCGCGCGGTTAGCGCTGGGATTTAAATGGAGTCTCGCTCGTTCTTGGAATGCCCCCGCAATACCGGTGTCGGGGTCGCGCCATCCAAAATTTCACGAATCTTCTGAGCCAGCGCTTTTAGGTTGAACGGTTTTTGCAGGAATTCCATGCCGCCTTCGAGCACGCCGTGGCGAAACACACTGTCGTCCGTATAGCCGGAAATATAGAGGACCTTTAAACCGCGCCGCGAGGAAGCAATTTGGGTTGCGAGTTCGCGGCCGCTAAGACGGGGCATCACGACGTCAGTGATCAGCAGTTGGATAGCGCCCGGATGCATGGCGGCCATCTCAAGGGCCTGAATGCCGTCTGACGCTTCGAGCACGGAGTATCCGCAGCCTGATAGATATTCACGCACCAACTCGCGCACTCCCTGCTCGTCTTCCACGAAGAGAATCGTTTCTGTCCCTGACGCGGGAGCGGAAGAGTTTTTTTCGGCAGCGGTATTTTCGGCACTTGCGGCGACTCTCGGCAAGTAAACTTTGAAGGTGGTGCCGTGGCCAAGTTCGCTATAGACCCAGATGTACCCGCCGCTTTGTTTGACCACGCCATACACCGTGGCGAGCCCCAGCCCGGTCCCTCTGCCGGCTTCCTTGGTGGTGAAGAATGGTTCGAAAATGCGAGCTTGAGTTTGTGCGTCCATGCCGACGCCGGTATCGGTTACGGTAAGCATCACGTAAGGTCCGGGTTCAAAGTCGACGACGGAGCGTTGGGCCGTGTAATTCTTGTCGAGCTCAACACCCGAAGTTTCGATAGTTAGGCGGCCGCCGCCGGGCATCGCGTCCCGGGCATTGACCACCAGGTTCAGGACGACCTGCTCAATCTGACTGGGATCGGCTTTGACGTTACCGAGCTTCGCTCCCGGCAAGAAGGCCAGCTCGATATTCTCGTCGATTACGCGGGAAACCATTTGAATCATTCCGCCGACTACCTCGTTGAGATCCAGCACGCGCGCTTGCAACACTTGCTTTCGGCTAAAGGCCAGCAACTGGCGCGTGAGCGACGCGGCACGCTCGGCGGCGGTTTGAATTTGCTCCACGTTAAACCTTTGCGGAGACATTTGCGGGAGCCGGTCGATTAACAGCTCCGCGTGTCCTTTCACTACCATGAGCAGGTTGTTGAAGTCGTGGGCCACGCCGCCGGCAAGCTCGCCCACCGCTTGCATTTTCTGCGACTGGCGCAACTGGTCGGCGAGATGCTTACGATCGGTAATGTCCAGAGCTACGCCGATGACTCCCGTCAATTCGCCTTCGCTGCCTCTCAGCGGCTGCACATGCGCTTCGAAAACACGCGCTTGCCACTCAAGTTCGTATGTCACTGATTCGCCATTCAGAGCTTTCCTGTGGGCGGCAATAGGAGGAAATTCAGGGTTGTCGGTTTGAAAGTATTCAAAAAGCGTTTTTCCGACCAATTCGTTTGAACGCAATCCGAGCGTTTCGAGACCGGCGCCGATCGCGGATGTGAACAGCAACTCGTTATCCGTGGTCCAAAGTACGACCGGCATTCTTTCGATCATCAAGCCAAGGCGCGTGCGTCCCTGGTGCTGTTCGAGCTGCGCCTTTTCAAGATCTTCGAGCATGCTGTTGATAGCTGTGCCGAGATAAGCGAGTTCGTCCGTGCCGCGGATGGCGAGACGAGCCGAAAGATTGCCGCTGGCTCCGATATGGGTGATCCCATCGCTCAACTCGGCGACGCGCGAAAGTATTACGCGTTCCAAGAGGTAAAGGGTTCCGGCGCCGAACAGCAGGCCGGCAGCGAGGAGCAATAGCGAGAACTGAAGCAAAGTGGTTTGGCCCTGTTGATAAATCGTTCGCTGAAGGATGGCGCGAAGAAGAACGGCGGGGCGTCCGTAGATGTCATCCAGTTGTTCGTATGCGGCTAAGGAGTCCTGGTCGAGAGCGCGAATTTGCGCGGGAGATTGCGCGGAAATCGTACTGGGGTCGCGCAAGGAGGGAGCGTTTGGGTCCTTGTTGTCCAGACGCTCCACTGTTAGCGGCATATGAACCATTTCCGAAAGGTGCTGGACTTCCGCGGAGTCGAGCGCCTGTCCCATGATCACCGTTCCGGCAATGGGTCCGTGGGAGTCGCTTGTAAGCACGGGCCGGGAATCCACGAGCACTGGACCATTCCGGAGAATCAGGATGCCCATCACCCTGCTTTCCAGTTTCGTATGGTTGAGCATCGACGAACCAGTCTTAAGATGATCATCCAGTCCATCGGGAACCGGCGCTTCGCCGCCGCGAGCTAAGTCGAAACCTTTGGAGAAAACTTTGTGCCCTGAGTTGTCGAGGATGACGACGAAACTTACCCGGAGTTGTTGAAATGTGGAGGCCGGAAATTCGGATTTGACGTAGCCCGGATTCTTTCCTTGCAGGTAAGCGTAAGTCTGATCCCAAGCGGCGTATTCACTGGTGGTCCGATCGAGCGCATTCATCTCGTTTGTGAGTGCGCTGACAGCGCGCTGCAGGTTTTGACCGGCAAAATCTTCTTCCAGGCGCGCGTATCCCCGCAGCAAAAGAATGCGGGAAAGTAAAAGTAAACTGCCGACGGCTGCGAACATCGTAAGCCCAATAATCAGCAGGGTCTTCTGCCGCAGCGAAGACGGAAGGTGAAATAATCCAGTGCCTTTCGAGCCCAAGACCAGCCTCTAATTCAGTATATCCGGCGGAGAGAGAATGGAGGCTTAAGCGTGTCCTAGTCGTACACGCGTTCTCACTGACGACATCGGGAGGGGGCTGGAAAAGCGGCCTTTACAAGGGGTATCCTCCCGGTACATCCCGGATGCGCCGGGAGGCATCACTTGGACAAGTGGTTGGGGGCAATACATGAGAAATAATTCGCTCCGTCTGCGATTGGCAGGAGCGGTTGTTCTGGCCTTGCTGGGACTGGCGCTTGCAAGCTCTGCGCGCGCGCAGCAGGATGGGCCTTTGCCTCCCGCTGCACCCGTGCAGCCCGCAGCGCAAAGTCCTGCCGGACAAAATCCGGCTGCGTCATCATCATCCGCGCAGCCTTCGACAGACGCGGCTTCCGCGCAACCTTCGGGTTCCTCCGCTGGAACGGCCTCTACCGGAGCTGGCAACGCAGCGCCACCGCTGGCGACGCCGGTTTCACGAAATGCGAATATGAAAGTAGAAGTCCCTGGTGGCACGCACATTCCGCTGGTGTTGCACAACGCTATTTCAACTCGCAGCGCGCGACCCGGGGATCCCGTATATTTTGAGACATTATTCCCGGTGATGATTAACGGCCATGTGGCAATTCCGGCGGGATCGTACGTGAGCGGCGAAGTGACGGAATCAAAGCGCCCGGGGCGCGTGAAGGGACGGGGCGAGTTGATGATCCGATTGAAGACACTGATCCTTCCTAACGCATACATGGTCGATTTGAATGCCGTTCCCAGCAATGCAGGATCCGGCGGCAACGAGACCACGAACAATGAGGGCAAGATCATCGGCGATTCCAATAAGGGCGGAGACATTGGCACAGTCGCGAAGACAACGGCTGCAGGCGCGGGCATCGGCGCCATCGCCCAAGGAGCTAAAGGCGCAGGGATTGGCGCTGGCGTGGGAGCCGCCGCGGGGTTGATGGCGGTATTGCTAACTCGCGGGCCCGAAGCCGAGCTGCCGCGAGGGTCAACTGTTGAAGCCGTTCTTGACCGCGCAATTCTGCTCGATGCAGATAAAGTTCAGTTCACAACACCGGGACAAGCCTCCACACTTGCAGGTCCACCTAACCGCGAACCACCCCGTGAGAGCATTCCTTTCTAGTGTTCTTTTCTTACCACGAAACAGCCTCGGTCCTTTAAGACGCGCTTGTCTGGGCCCTTCGCTCCGAGAACCGAAGTGGGGAGAAATTTGCGGCGGCTGTGGGCATCTTCTTGTTCAGAATCCAATCGCGGACGAGCTTGGCGGTTACAGGAGCAAGGAGTATCCCGTTTCGATAGTGGCCGGTGGCGATGAACAAGCCTTCCTCATCGGCAGGCCCCAGAATCGGCAGGTGATCGGGAGTGCCTGGGCGCAGACCAGCCCACGTCTCCACGATTTCCGCGCCGGCGAGATTTGGCGCCAATTCAATGGCAGCGTCCAGAATTTTGCGCATCCCGCCCGCAGTGACGCGTTTGTCAAAGCCCACATTTTCAAGCGTGCTGCCGGCCACGATTCGTCCGTCGAGTCGCGGGACAAGGTAGCCTCGCTCGGAGCGGAGCACACGTCCTAAATTAACTTCGGCGGAGTGCAGGGCGAGCATCTGTCCGCGTATAGGCCGAGTGGGCGCGTAACGCGAGAGCCAACCGTTCTCGAGCGAATTTTCGCCAGCGAGAGCGGAGGAATGACATCCCGCCGCGAGAACGACAATCTTCGCGCCAATCTCTTCACTCCCCGCAACCAATCCAGTGCACCTCATATCTTGGTGCAGCAGCGAAGTTACGTTGCACCCTGAGCGAATTTCAACTTCATGGTGACGGAGTGCGGCCAAGAGCGCTTCCATGAGCAAGCGGGGATCGACGGTTGCTTCTCCCGGCAGCCAGGCAACTGCAGCGGCAGCGGGGCCGATCGCGGTTTCCATGTTGCGCGCAGTCTCAATCGGGACGGGCTCAATCGCGATATCCAATGACCGAAACTCGGCGATCATTTTGCTGCGTTCAAGTTCTCCTTGGGAGCCGGAAAAAATCTGGAGAGCACCTTTCGAAGCAAAGTGCGCGTGGAGCCCGGACGCTTCCTCGACGGCGGCGATGAACTGCGGGTATAGACGCAAACTCTCTTTGGCCAGAGGGACAAGGGGTAGAGCTTCGGGTGAGTCAGGGCCCGGCGAGAGCATTCCCGCAGCGGCCCAACTGGCTCCGCGCCCCGGGTCTTCGCGATCCACCAGAACGATGTTGAGTTTTTCAGCGGCCAGCTCAAGGGCAATCGAGCTACCTATAACTCCGCCGCCGATGATGGCAACGTCGAAGACTTTCACGTGATCATATTAGCAGGAATTTTTTGCGAAGCGTGACGAAGCGGAATATCGCGACGATCAGGAACATGGTTGGCGAACCTCTGCTACAGAGAACCTACCAGTTCGACGGAGAGGAGACGGGCTTTCTGTGCAAGATTTTGAGCACGCGCCCAATCGCCTGCCTTGCTAGCCTCGTGCGATTGGGACAAGAAACTGCGGATTTTTTCGACCAGGTCGTTTTGCGCAGCGCTAAGCTGCTTATCGGCGGCTTGCTTAAGATTTTTTTCCGCCGCGGCAATGTCTTCGTCCGTCTTACGGGAGTAGGTAGCCTGGTCATTCGGCGACATTTCGGGAGATATTTGCGGTGCAGGTGGACGTGTCTGCTCAGCAGGCGTCTCCGCCGTTTGTGGCTCCGCGGCTTGTTTACGAGGCGGAGGAGCGGGCTTCGAGTGAGTGGAAGTTACAGGCAGAGTGGCCTCCGATGTAGGAGGCGGAGCCGGCGGGGGAGCCTCTGCGACTTCCGGGGGCGTGGCGGTGGTATCGGGCGCGATATTCGTGATCGGCTTGGAATCCGACGGCTGCGGCATGGGCGTCGCAGCGACGGGCGGCGACGCCTTGACCGTCTTTTCACATCCGGTCAGCGCGAGCGACAACCCGCAAGCCAAAACAGCGATCAGGCTTGTGACTTTCGTATTGCGGCTGGGCATTTACCTTTTCTCTTCAGCGAAGGGCTGGCTGAAGTCGCGGAGTTTTCCGGCCGAAGCATCTATGGAGCGAGCTAGCGGCAGTTCGACACGGAAGGTAGTTCCGCGCCCGACCTCCGAATCAAATTCTATCCGACCACTGTGTAACTGCACAAACCGAAATGTATTAGCCAGTCCAATTCCGGTACCCCCGGGCCTGGTGGTAAAGAAGAGCTGAAAGATCTTCTTTTGATCCTCCGGGGAAATTCCTTTGCCGGAATCCGCTACGGCGACAACCGCGGATTCTCCGCTTCGCCGAAGACTGAGGGTGATGCGGCCGCCGGGACTGGTGAAATCGCAAGCGTTCAACAATAAGTTCAGAACCGCTTGATGAATCAGCTGGCTGTCCATGAGTACGGGCGGAAATTCGGTGGGCAAATCCACCCGCAATTCCACTCCCGCTCGCGCGATAGACGGACGTGCCGCATCCAGAACTTCGTCCAGCAACGAACGAAGGTCGGTCTCTTCCAGTTTAAGCTCGACCGGTTTGGTGAAGTTGAGAAATGTTTTCACCGCGCGATCGAGCCGGTCAATTTCGCTGTCCAGCATCTTGACGGCCTGTTGCGCTTCGGGTTCCACAGGCATATTAGCCTTGAGGACTTCCAGCCACAGCCGCATGGAATTAAGCGGATTTTTCACCTCGTGCGCGACACCCGCGGTGACACGCCCCAGCGCAGCGAGCCGCTCGGAAACGTGAAGCTGATTCCCGATGCGCTCGATTGATTCAACGTCGCGCAGCGTCACGAGCGTGCCCATGCGCACTCCATGCTCGCGGATGACCTGAGCGCTCAGCCCCATGCGTTGCACTCCATTGGGGCCTTCCAGCGTCACTTCGGTGTTTTCTACTGGAACGATCTCGTCTCCTTCGATACCCAGAGCCTTGCGAATGGGATGCCCGGCAGGAAAAATCTCGCTGGCGCGGCAGCCGCGAAGTTCGTCGGGACGCCCGCCAAGAAAATTCTCAACGGATGGACTCACCAGTACGGCGCGGCCATGGGCGTTGAAGAGGAGTAATCCATCTTCCAGTCCGCTCATTACTTGATCGAGATTTTCCCGCAAGGTGCTGAAGATTTCACGCACGTCGCGCAGTTGCTTACCGATGCCGACGATTTTCGTGCTGACCACGCCGAGTTCATCGCCGCGTTGTACAGGTTCGATATCGAATTCACCCGCGGAGATGCGGTCCAATTGAGCTGAAATGCGGTCGATAGGTGAAAGGGAAACGCGGCTAACGACGAAGGCGAGCATGGTGGAGAGCAGAACCGAGCCTAAGGCGTACCAACCGGCGGACGCGAGCAGCGACGAAATCTCATTGCGAATCAAGGCTGACGAAAGTCCGACACGAACGTCGCCAAAAGGTCCGGGACCGAGTTTGAAAGGCAGGGAATCCTCGAAGACCTGAGGCGGCCCGTACAGCGTACGAAGCTGCTGGAAAAATCCGCCGCGCACAAGCGAGGAAACCCCGGGCCGCACCGGCACTTTTTCTCCCCGAAGCTCAGCATCGCTGGACACCAGGACCACGCCATCGCGGTCACTAATCGTGATCTCGTAAATCAGCGGGGAATATCCTATGGCGGATTCGATCACGGAATTCAGCGAACTGCTATTGTCGAACGTCCGGCGGGCATATTCGCGCAGGTCGGCGGCGCTGAGGGAAGCAGGGGATTCGCCGCGCTCGGCTGCATCCGCCAGGGCGTTCTGACAAGCCAAGAATACTTGTTGCGCGATAAAACGGGCGCGCTCGTCCGCCTGGCGCAGGGTTTGTCGCGTGAGCCGCGCAATATAGAGCGCCGAAACGGCTGTGACGACCGCCAGGACCAGAAGCGAGATGGCCAGCGTGAATTTAGTTTTCAGGCTGAGACGCATTGATCCGCCCCGCCTCGTATTCTTTTAATTTGTTATGAAGCGTCTTCAGGCTAATTCCCAGTAATTCGGCCGCACGAGTCTTGTTCTGGCTGGTGGCCGCGAGCGTCTGCAAGATAAGTTCGCGCTCGGCTGCATCCACGGTGGTTCCAACCGGAAAGCGGATACCGCCGAGCCCGGAGTTCGTAGTCGCGGGCGTACGGCCGAAGTCCGCGGCGAGATGTTGGCGTGCCACAGTGCCGCGGTCCGAGGCAATCGCAGCGCGCTCGAGGGCATTGCGCAGCTCGCGAACGTTTCCGGGCCAGGGGTAGGATTTGAAAAGATCCATCACGTCCGCGCCCACGCCGGTCACTTTCTTGTGATGCTTCGTGGATATATCGGCCAACAAATGCTCCACGAGCAGCGGAAGGTCCTCTTTGTGCTCGCGCATCGGCGGCAGATGAATATGAAAGACATTCAGCCGGAAGTAGAGGTCCTGGCGCAAATGGCCGTCGGCGACTGCTTGCTCGGGATTTTTATTCGTAGCAGCGAGGACCCGCACATCCACGGGGGTCTCTACTTTGCTGCCGAGCCGGCGAACCTTGCAGTCTTCGAGAACACGCAGCAATTTTGCTTGTGTTTGCGCGGGCATTTCGCCGATCTCGTCAAGCAGCAGCGTGCCGCCGTCGGCGAGTTCGAAACATCCGATGCGGCGTTCTGCGGCCCCGGTGAAGGCGCCCTTTTCATGGCCGAAGATTTCGCTTTCCATCAGCGATTCCGGGATGGCCGAACAGTTGATGGCCACGAACGGACGTTCGGCACGCGGAGAGAGCATGTGAATGGAGCGGGCCACCATCTCTTTTCCCGAACCGGTCTCCCCCGTAATCAGCACGGAGGCAGTGGAAGGTGCGGCCATCTCCACCTGGCGCATCACGTCCTGCATGGCCGGGGAAGTGCCGACAAGAACACCCAGTTTCCCGGCGCTTCGCAGATCGCGCGTCAGGGCGGCTACGGCTTGCTGGTCGCGTACTCGTCCAAACGCGCGATCGAGCAGAGCCCGCAAAACAGGCGGCTTCAGAGGCTTTTCAATATACCAATAAGCGCCGGCGTCTATTGCTTGCACCACGCGCTCGTCGCTGCCGCGCCCGGTGATGATGATCACAGGAATTCGCTGGATTTCCTCACCGAGGTGAGCCAGCAAATCCAAGCCATTCATACCCGGAAGCTCGACGTCAGCAAGAATGACACTGGGTTGAAAATCCTGGAACTTGGCCAGGGCTTCTTCGCCGCTGGCGACACCCAGCACCTCAAAGCTCCACTTGCGAAGAAGGGCTTCGTAGCCCTTGCGGGCGTTGTCCTCGTCTTCAACGATTAATATGCGCTGCTGCGATGGCTTCTCGGGAGGCATTAACAACTGAATCTATCAGCAGTTCCTCGTAAATCCAAGGGAACACACCATTCCGGCGAGGCCGGCGTGCACGCGCGGCGGCGCTAGGTCGAAGCTACTTAGGTGCGCCCGACACGGAGCGGACGTTCGAGTATCAACTCGAGTTTTGTATTCGCGTCGAGAGTCAGTTCCTGGCCGATGCCGGAGGTGACCATAAACGCGGTAGCGGCGCCGATGGCTGCGCCGATCGCCGCGTCCTTATTGTTGTGGGCGGCCATGCCTACGGCGCCACCAGCAAGCGCGCCGGCAGCCGCTGCTTCGGCCTCGGTTTGGTGGTTACTGGAAGTGGCTTCGATTTCGCCCTCGTGCTGGTACAGCACTCGAATGGAATGAATTCCGGGCGTATCAATTAACTCCGCGACAAGTGGAACCCAGCCATCGCGAGTGTGTATGTCGTCAAAAGCGAGCCACAGCTTCGCGCGGCCAGTCTTGCCCGCAGCGAGCACTTTGTCGATATGCCCGCGAACTTCCGCTCCCGCCGGCAGAGTTGTTCCGTCCGCGGTCACGATTTCCTCTAGAGTTCGGGCGGTGAAGTGTCTCCCAGCCTTATCTTCCTTCGTGCTCAGTTTGTCGTGGAGCGAGACTAAAAAGCGTGTTCCGGCATGTACTTCGTACGGCGCGACGCCGGGGTTTTGCGAAGCGGAATCTTGCGCATGAGTGTAAGCCGGCAATCCGCCGAAACTCAAAAGAACTAGCACCACCAGAAGCGGCGTTACGCGTGGCATGAACTCCTCCCCATTCTATTTGGTTTAGCGCTTTCGCCGGAGAGAAAGCGGATAGTACTTTGACTACTATGTTCAGATGACGTTTGGGCACCTTGAGAGGCCCGGCCATCCATGAATATGAACCCGGCCGGGGCGAAGGAGTTGCAAAAAATAGTTTTGGAACTGGCAGGCGTGAATTATACTCGTCCAGCTTTCAGCGATTTGCTTGAGGTAGCCTCGCTGCCAGCCTTGTTGGGTCCCGGCGTCAAATCTGCGGGTGCGTATAGCTCCCGAATTGTGCTGCCGTTATAAGATTGCCGCTTCAACGCCCGCTAAATCAGAAGGCGATGCAACCGATGTGAGGAGGGGGAATGAAATTGGGAGCGCGTGCAGCGACTCTATCTTTGTCGGCACTTTTACTTATTTCTACCGCGAGCTTCGCTGATGACGATAAGCCGAAGGACAAGAACGGCGCCACACCGGCATCGTCCGCTAGCGACCCAAACTCCAAGAAGGATGCCGCGTCGACGGATGCCAAGGCTGCGCCAGACGCCGGTGCAACTCCGGCAGCGGCTACGCCCCTGCTTGTTGCGTCCGAGGCTTCCGCCGATGACGAAGTGCCCCAGCAACGCAAATGGGTTCCGATGCCTGCTTTGGATGGAACGCCGGGGCTGTTCACGCTCGGGACAGGCGACACGCTTCCGAAGGGCGGGTTCGATATCGTCGCCGGTGTGAACAAAATCTCGCGGATGCCGGGAGATATCACGGTACTCCAGGTAGTCCCGTCGTTTGGGGTGGGAATCACGAATTGGTTTACCGTCTTCCTTTCGATCGATGCGGACGAGCACATCCACGTGGACCAGCCGAGTTTGCTGAGCTTAAACGCCACGAACGGCCTGCAATACCGGAATACGATTTATCAGTCTTTTCTCCCATGCACCGGTTGCGCGCCCGCTTATGTGGAAGATTTCCCGTTTGCTTCGCACAATGGCGGAGGGATCGGGGAAATAGATTTGGGTTTCAAGATTGGTTTGCTCTCCGAAAAACGCGGGAAACCATTCAGCCTTTCGATTCGAAATGACTTTTATATTCCCACGCAGACAGGTTTTTCGACTCTGCTTTCGAATCAAGTGCAAATGGGAACGTTCAACTACGGCCTGGGCTTGGAAGCGAGCAAGACTCTGTTCCATCGCAGCATTCTGGCGACGATCAACTGGGCGTACCGCTTCACGCGCGAGTCAAATTACACCGTCGAATTTGACGGCGTTCCCACGCCAGGAGTCTTGAAACTTGCGGATCAAATGCCCGTCGGCATAGGTTTGCAGATATTTCCCGACAAGCGCTTTCAGATCATAACGGAATATGACGGCTTGATTTATGTGGGCAAAGGAATTCAGAACACGACTCAAGGCGCGCGGGATCCGGTAGATAGCGTGATGGGTTTCCGCCTGTATGCGCTGAAGAATCTGGCGCTGGACGTTGGCTATCGCTACAACTTGAACCTGACGAACCACGAGGACCGCAACGGGTTTGTGGTGAAACTTGCGTTCGCGCGCTGGCCCGAAAAGCCGCTGCCGCCGGACAACGTGACGGCCACCTGCTCGGCGGACAAAACGTCGGTGATGGAAGGCTCGAACGATTATGTCACGGCGACTGTTGCCGGGACCGATGCCAATGGACGTCCGCTGAATTATTCGTGGACGGCTTCGGGCGGGAAAATCATCGGCACCGGCCCGTATGTCCGATGGGATTCGACGGGTGTCGCTGGAGGGAGCTATAGCCTGACGGCGCGAGTGGATAATGGCGCGGGCAAAAGTGCGAGCTGTTCGAGTTCCGTCGCGGTGCAGCCGAAACCTGCTGCGGCCGCGCCTACAATGAGTTGTTCTGCGAATCCGGCCACGGTAATCGCGGGCGAACGCCCAACGATCACGGCAACAGTGAACGATCCGTCTGGGACGCCCCTCACGTACACCTGGCAGGCAAACGCGGGGCAGATTATTGGAAGCGGGGCAAGCGTGCAGTTCGACACCTCGGGATTGCCCCCCGCGACTTATACGGTGACGGGCCGCGCGGAAAACGGTGTGCACAGCGCGTGCGATTGCTCGACGACGGTGACGGTGCAGGCCCCAGCGCCTCCTCCGGAAGCCAGTAAAATCAGTGAATGCGCGTTCGCGCTGAACAGCGCCCGCGCGGATAACGTGTGTAAACGGACGCTCGATGATGTGGCCGTGCGCTTACAGACCGATGCGAAGGCAAAGATCGTAGTAGTGGGCTACGCAGATCCTAAGGAGCGGCGTTCTCAGAAACTGGCGACCGAGCGAGCCGACAGCGCCAAGAAGTATCTGAACGAGAAAAAGAGTGTGGATACTTCGCGCGTTGAAGTTCGAACGAACACGGATGCGGGGAAGCAGGGACGCCGTGTGGAAATTATCCTGGTCCCGGAAGGCGCAACGTTCTGAATATCTAGGCGGCTCGAAAATGCTCCGTTCTAGACGGCTGCAGACGGAGCCGAGTATCACACTTCTCCGCGCTCGAAGTCGCCAGCCGATCGTGGGGTACCCGGTACCCCTAACGCGGGGCGCTTCTGGCGTTCGGTCCCTAAATTGCAACGCAGATCCTCGATCCCCCGAAGCAAATTGTGCCCGGCATACAAGACTCGACATCTAAATGACATGAGTCCCGGAATTTATCGACGCCTAGTAGTTATGGTCGTTTTCTTCAGTTTTTTTCCCCTTTGCGGAAGCGCGTTTGCACAGACCTGGACATCGATAGGGCCTCTGGGTGGAGACGCACGGTCCCTCGCGGCTGATCCGTCCCGGCCCAGCGTGCTCTACCTTGGAACTGTGGACGGCTACATTTTCAGCTCGCAAGATGCAGGTGAACATTGGCAGTCACTCGGGCTAATAGGACCTGCGAATGGCGTGATCACCGCGATCATCGCCGATCCGGTCAATTCCCGGACGCTTTTCGCATCCCTGTGGACCAGGGAACCAAATGGCGAGGGCGGCGGAGTTTTTGTAAGCCTTGACTACGGCGGGACGTGGAAGGCATTGGGTCTTGCGGGTCACGCAATTCGGGCGCTGGTGCAATCGGAGTCCGACTCTAACGTTCTTATCGCCGGAGCGCTCGATGGCGTTTTCCGCTCGAACGATCTCGGCAGAAATTGGGAGCGGATCACACCTGCAGGAGATTCAGAGCTGCGCAATTTTGATTCGCTGGCGATTGACCCGCGGGATCCCGGGATCATTTATGCCGGAACATTCCATCTGCCTTGGAAAACAGTGGACGGGGGGAAAAAATGGACGTCCATCCACAGCGGGATGATTGACGATTCGGATGTTCTGAGCTTGGCCGTGGACGCCTCGAACCCGCGGCGAGTATTTGCCAGCGCATGCTCGGGAATTTATCGAAGCGAAGACTCCGGTTCCTATTGGAAGAAGATCGAGGGCATTCCGTTTTCGTCGCGCCGCACGCCGGTTATTCGCCAGGACCCGTTGCATCCCTCGGTGCTATTTGCCGGGACTACGGAAGGGCTCTGGAAGACGACCAATAGCGGCGCACGATGGTGGCGCGTTTCTCCTGGCGATTGGGTAATCAACTCACTTTTGGTTGAGGCCAGTGCCGGGACTTTGCCGGCCGGCGGCGACACAGCGGAATCTTCAATTCCGGAGTTTTCTAAAGAACAAATCCGCGTGCTGATTGGAACGGAGCAGCATGGAGTTCTGGCAAGCGATGACGGCGGAGATCATTTCCGGGAGCTGAACGAAGGATTTCATCACCGGCGGATCGTTTCACTGGCGATTGACGTCGACAAGCCAGGGCGCATTGCCGCGGTCCTCGCGAATTCAGTCGATTCTCCTGTCGAGTCCGAAGACGAGGGTCGCACCTGGTCGGCAATCAGCGCCGGCCTGGATGCGAACGCCGTGACCCGGATTTTTTCTTCGCCCGGAGGTTGGTTAGCGGCGCTAGCGTCCGGCGGTCTCGCTCGATTTGACTTGCAGACTCACAAATGGACGCGGCTGGGAGCGCTTGTAGAACAGCCCGAAGTTGTAACCAGCAGGACAGAACGACGTGCAACTCCCGCCCGGAGATTTGACGCGGTGGTTAACGACTTAGCATGCGGCGAGGCGGAATGTTTTGCCGCGACCCAAGAGGGATTATTTTTCACGTCTGACAATGGCAAGGCGTGGTCAGCGCTCTCTTTCAGCTCTGCTAACTTGCCGGTGAATTCAGTTCGAGTGTCGAGCGACTCGCGACGATTGCGAATCGTTTCTTCTAGCGCGATGATTTTTTCGGACGATGCCGGTCGAACCTGGAAATGGCATGATTTGCCGCTCGATTCGGGGGGCGCCATCCGTCTTGAATGGACGGCCGACAATACACTCTTAGCTGCGGCGAGGAACGGACTGTACATTTCCCGGGACGATGGGGCTAGTTGGGAAAGGTTCCAGGATGGATTGCCGGCGGCCGCTCCCGACGATCTGCTGATTCGTCCGGGTGTCTGGTTAGTTTCAATACGGGATCGTGGGCTATTTATTTCTCGAAATGAGGGAGTGAGTTGGACGCGCGTGAAGGAATTAGATGGTAGGAGCGCTGACGATCAATTCACCATGCTCGCAAACGGGATGAACGGGGAGTTCGTTTACGCCGGTTCCGCTAACGATGGCATGTATATCTTGGATTTGCTCGGCCAGACTGCGGCCATAAGGTTCGAATCAGCATCGGCCGGGAAATAGATCTAGAGTGATTTGTCGATTAACACTTTCTAGGAATCGTCTGACCTTAAACTTTCCCAGTGTGGCACAACAGATGTTTGGTATCGGTGTCACTACTTACGAGGATTCCGTCGTTTACTAGCTTAGTACTTGTACCACGTCATAGATTAGATAACCCGCCACACTCGTTCCTCTTGCCATCTAAGGCCTTTGATTGTAGCGATTCGGTCATATGTTCCTAAATGGAATGCTTGTTGCAATATGGTACAGCATGCATTTGGAGTTGGTGACAGCCGCTACGAAGATTCCGTATTATTACGACTTGTTAACATTCCCAAATTGGTACTAGACTCCGCACCGCGCTCGTTCCTTTTGCGGTCTAAGACCTTTGATTTGAACGGTACGTTCGGTCGTTCCTAAATGGTATGTATTTTGCATGGTCAAACGCAGCATTAAGGGGTGGGAGGGGGGCTAGACACATGGCGAGTGGAACAGAGGCTAGTCTCGCGGCCGAGCGACCTGTGCCGGTTACGGTCCTAATTGTGGACGATGAGGACACAACCCGGAATCTTTGCCGGGATGTGGTGAGCGAGTCTGGGTTGCGCACAAAATTGGCTTCAACGACCGAGCAAGCTCTGGATATTCTTGATCAATCGGCCGTGGATATCATCATCACAGACCTGCGAGTGCCGCAACTTGGCGGAATTGAATTGCTCAAGCGAGTGAAGGAGACCTATCCGCAGGCGGCTGTAATGGTTTTGACTCAGTACGGAACGATTGAGAGCGCCGTCGAGGCTACGCGCATGGGCGCCGCAGATTATGTGACGAAACCTTTCCATATTCCAGAATTGCGCAGCAAGCTTGAGCGGGTAGTCCGCTTGCTCGAAGTAGACCAGGAAAATCGCATACTTCGGGAACAGCTTCGGACGCGGCCGGGCTTCGCGGGTTTGATAGGCGTTTCACCCAAGATGCAGCGGGTGTACCGGCTCATCGAAAAAGTAAGCCAGCATACCTACCCGGTGCTTATTTTGGGTGAAAGTGGAACCGGCAAAGAATTGGTAGCGCGCTCCATCCATTTTTCAGGGGTGCGGAAGGCCAAGCCGTTCGTCCCAGTGGATTGCTCCGCGTTGGTGCCGACATTAATCGAAGCGGAACTCTTCGGCTATGTAAAAGGAGCATTTACCGGCGCAAATCAGACCAAGCCGGGATTAATGGAAGTGGCAGATAATGGCACACTGTTTCTCGATGAAATCGGGGATCTTCCCGTGGACCTGCAGGCAAAACTGCTGCGGGCATTGCAGGAGAAAGAAATTAGGCCGGTGGGCTCAACTGCTCGTCTTCCGCTTTCGGTGCGAATCATCGCCGCGACAAATCGCGATCTGGAGACGGCGGTTCGGCAGGGTGGTTTCCGGCAAGACCTTTATTTTCGTCTGAACGTGGTTCAAATCAAGCTGCCGCCTTTGCGCGAACGGAAGAGTGATATTCCTATTCTGGTAAATTCCTTCCTTGAAAAATACTCCGAGGCCCACGGCAAGACTCGCACAATTTCTGAAGATGCCGTTGCGCGTTTAATGGGTTACGACTGGCCCGGCAATGTGCGGGAGCTTGAAAATGCCATCGAGCGAGCCATGGCTCTGGGGTCCGGCCCGATTTTGCACGTGGGTGATCTTCCATCCAATCTTCAACACGCCAGCGGCGATCGCTTGCCGCAGAATGATGAGCTGTTGCCGCTTGAGGAACTCGAACGGCGGGCAATTCTTCGCGCGGTCCGCGAAGCTGGCGGCGACAAGTTCGCCGCGGCACGTCTTCTAGGCATCGGAAAAACCACCCTCTACCGCAAGTTGAAGCAGTATGACGTCCAGTCGCAATCAAGTTCATAAAGAACTATCCTCCGGCCCGCTGGTCCTCCCGTGCGCTGAATTAAGACGACATTCCTGCAGAGGGAGGGTTGTTTCAAAGTGGGAATGTGCCTCCCGATCCATTCTCCGCAAGTTCTTCCAACATATTGAAAACACATGACATAAAAATATCCTAAACATGGTCAAGCTTATGCACTGGGCCATGCATGCGAATGGCACTGGCAGAAACCAAGAATTTCGCTTGGGTCAGGATTCTGCGCCGAGCTGTGTATTACGCCGTCACGGTCGGCGCAGCTCTGCTGTGCAGCTATTGGATTATTTCGGGGCGCTGGTGAAGCCGGGGATTAAAAGCGGCGACGGGATGGAAGGGAATGCGCGCGGCGATTCGCATACTCTTTCGACTCCTCCCCTTTCGCAGTCGAACACGCTTCCACTATTTGCGGACGCCGGATTTAACGCCGTGTTCGACACAAGCGGAGAGGCTTTACTCGTTGTAGATCAGAAGGGCTTGATCCAGCAGGCTAACCGACGAGCGCGCGAACTTCTGCGTCTAAAAGATCCGTTTGTTTCACGCGCCGGACTGCTGGATTTTTTTGCCGCACCTACAACTATGGATTTTATCGAAATGTCCACACAGGCCGATACATCCTGCGCTCTAGCCACGCGCGATGCGGTACTCGCGACCGGATTTCCAATAAGGATCACGTTGCGCGCCGCTCTGCCCAATTCCCAAAGTCTCTTGCTCTGTCTTGAAGACGGATCTCTCGTCCAGCGGGCCGAAAGAAAGGCGCGGCAGATGGAAGCTGAAATCTCAAGCGTCCTTGACGCAGTGGAAACTGCAATCGTCCTATTCGATCCGACCGGGCGGTTGCGATTTTCCAACGCCCGATTCGCGCAATATTTCTCGTTGGATATGCTGCAACTCCGAAAACTAGAAGGGTTCGAAGAACTGGAGAGCTTGGTCGCCAGGCGATTCCGGGACCCCGAACTTTTTTCTGCGCCGTGGCGGTCGTTCATCGGAGGAAACGGAGCGCCACGGCACGATGAACTCGAGATGACGCGGCCTTCAAGACGCGTTCTCGAACGGTTTTCCCGGCCCGTGCTCGACCGCGAAGGCCGGCCCACAGGCTGGCTGGAACTCTATAGCGACGTCACCGGCGAAAGGGAGATTCAGTCGAAGCTGCTGCAAACGGAAAAAATGGCAGCCCTGGGCCAACTGGTGTCCGGAATCGCCCATGAGTTAAATAATCCGTTGACTACGATTATGGGTTACGGGCAGTTACTGCTTGGCCATGGACTCACTTCGCCTCAGCTTTCAGAAGCCAGAAAGGTATTTCAGGAAGCCGAGCGCGCTCGAAGGATTGTGAAAAACTTGCTCTACTTTGCGCGGGAGAACAAGCCCGAGCGCACGCGCGTGAATCTGAACGAGATTGTTGAGCGCACGCTGGCATTGCGGAGTTATGAGCTGCGAGTCGAGAACATTGTTATCGAATGCGACCTTGCGCCGAAGCTGCCTGAAACGATGGCCGATCCTCATCAACTTCAGCAGGTGGTCTTGAACCTACTGGCGAACGCCGAACAAGCCTTGCTGGAGGACCGGGGCCAGGGCCACGTATGGATCCGCACACATCGCATTGGCAGCAACCGGATTTCACTCGAGGTCTCCGATGATGGTCCGGGCATTCCAACCGAAGTTGCGTCACGAATCTTTGATCCTTTTTTTACCACTAAGCCTTCCGATGTTGGAACGGGCCTGGGACTCTCCATCGTGTACGGCATCGTGCATCAGCACGGCGGCGAGGTTAGGTTTGAAAACCAATCCGGCGCAGGCGCTCGATTCGTCGTTGATTTGCCGCTGGTTGCCGTTCCACCTGGAGGTCCGGAGTCGAGTCTGTCTCTCGGGGCTAAGAGGGAACTCAATATAACAAGAGGACGAATCTTGGTAGTCGAAGATGAGCCCAATGTCGCGCAGCTAATCGTGGACGTTCTGCGCGAGGAAGGTCATCAAGTGGAAGCCGTTCTTGACAGCCAGGAGGGACTGACGCTGCTTTCGCGCGGCACGTACGATCTGATTCTTTGCGATCTCCGCATGCCGCGTCTCGACGGCCCGGCATTTTACGAGACGCTAGTCCGGACCGGAAGTCCGGCGCAGCAGCGGATAATTTTCGTCACCGGGGATACCCTGGCTCCGCGCACTCTGGAATTTCTCAAAACGAACAATCTGCCGTTCCTCTCGAAGCCTTTTTTGGTTGAGGAACTGAAGCTGGCGGTGAATTGCAGGCTGGAACGAAATCGGCAGCCGCAACACACGGAACATTTGACGCGTTCAGCAAGTGTCCGCCCTGGCTGGAGAAAGAGTAAGCGATTATGAGCACGGGGGAAGCGTGGCCCTAACTAGCGAAGTGCGGCCTGTCCTGCTGGGCATCGCCGATAAAGACCTCGCAAAGCGTTTCCTCGCTGCGGTGCAACGGTCTGTGAGCCCGGGCAGCGTTCTCCTCACCTCCACACTGGTGCAACTGTGCGAGCAGATGAAACAAACCGCCCCGCGCGTGATTCTAATGGCCAACGACCTTACCGAAGACTTGCCGCTCAGCGAAATCCTGCGTCAGATAGTTGATGTTGCTCCGGTCATCTTGGTGGCGCCTCCAGAACGGCAAACGGAAGTGGCAGCGCTCGTCGGCGAGGGCGATGTCGAATTTGTGGCTGAAGTCGGAGATTTTTTGCCCTTGGCTGTGAGTCTGCTTGAACGCAGATCCCGCTGGGCGGAACGCGCGGACGCCGCAGAAGGGCCTCTATGGGGCGAGGCGTCACGCGATATCGCGGAAATATTCCGGCACGAGATCAATAATCCCTTGACCGGCATTCTCGGCAATGCCGAATTAGTTCTGGCCCACGGGGATCGCATGTCTGTGATTGACGCGCAAAGAATGCGGACCATCGTTGATCTTGCCGTGCGCCTGCGCGAAACGATTCGCCGCCTCAGCCCGGCATTGCAAAGTCAACCGCATCCGGTTAAGTCTGTTTAGCCGAACTGCTTCATCGATGCCTGCCACGCAGCTTCACAATTTACGATGTTTTGCGAACAACCGCATCGTCTGCTATTTACTTCGGCCCCGACTTTACCTACCATGTGCCATGTCTGCCAGTTGCGCCTGGGCGCGATTCGCTCCGGGTTAGGCTGCGCAAGCCCAAACCTATGCCACGTGTACCTCGACTCGTTGTAATTGAACCGAATGGAGCCCATCGTGAAGTACCTGTGGGAACCACGCCGTTTCGAATCGGCCGCCAGGCTGGCAACGAGCTGACCCTTCGCGATAGCCGCATCAGCCGTCAGCAGGCACAAATCATTTCGGTGAACGGCACTATGGTGCTGGAAGACATGGGCAGCCGCCACGGGACTTTCGTCAACGGCGAGAAAGTTCTCCGACACGAGCTTCAGCCCAAAGACTCCATAGATTTTGGGATGCCCGATTCCTACAAGCTGACTTTCCTGGGGCAGGGAGCAACGATTGAGGAGCTAGTGG
>Ga0302326_10002745_pt1 | contig 42391 bp, 44 predicted proteins | sample Palsa_T0_3_FD_202264 | JGI IMG/M metagenome (GOLD analysis project Ga0302326, IMG submission 202264) | Peat permafrost microbial communities from Stordalen Mire near Abisko, Sweden - Palsa_T0_3 | ecosystem: Environmental > Terrestrial > Soil > Palsa > Peat permafrost | place: Sweden: Abisko...
TGATCTGATCCAGCGGCGAATAGCGATAGTTGCTCAGGTCTCCGGCATAGGAGGGCCATTCGCCGTTGCTCGTGCCGGACTGTCCTGACAGGCGCAAGGTCAGCGAAACCATCAAAGCGAGTCCCGTCGCAAATCGATACATTTGTGGCATCGTGGTTCGATCCTTTCTTACCTGTGGCATATTCAGTCCGGCTTGACCGTGATGGTCACATCGGCTTTGGTCGCCAGCGCGCTGTCGCTGGCGGTGGCTCGCAGGATATAGGTTCCGGGCGCGGCGAACTGCACCGTGGTGACGGCCTTGCCATCAGCGACCTTGGTCGGTCCGGGCGCATCGAACGTCACTTTGGCCGGCCCGCGATACTCCATCCAAGTGACGGTCAAGCCTCTGGGACGCGCAGCGGTCACGGAGTTGGTCTGCGCTGGCGCCGCGCCCGGCCGAGGCGCACGCACTGGCCGCGGCTTCGGCAAACCGTCGTCCGTTACCAGCGCCGTCAGCGTCAGCGCGCTCGTCACGCTCGCACCTTCAACCGGAATGATGCTGACAGCGGGCGGTTGGTTGGGATCATCTTCGCCCAGGCTCAGATAGCCGTGCGACATGATCATGCGCTCGGTAATTTCCTCTTCCGGCGAGAGCTGTCCGTAGGCTTTCTCGCTGTGGCCATGCGCGGTGATGGTCCAGACCAGTTCCTGTTGTCCCCAATCCTTGGGCACTTCAACCCGAAACGCGAAGCTCTGCCGGCGCGGCAAAAAGTAGGTCGGCTGTCCGCGATCGGCTACCCCGGGTTCCAGTTTGTTGTCCTGCCCGGCGGGAATCGCGAGTTCTTCCACCCAATTGCGGTTGAAGTATCCGAACACCATCGTGAAAGTGCCGTCCGCGTTGCGCAGCCAACCTTCGTAAACCGGCTGCACGTCCTGGCCAGCCGAAAACCTGGTCTGAGGAATATAGGTGGGCGCGGGCGGCTGCGCGGCGAGGGCCACTGCGGCAAGCAACGCGATTCCGCCCAACCTTCGCCGGCGTAACATTACTTGCTGGCCTGAGTCGTCTTTCGGGCCAGCAACCGTTGCTGGTAATCCGCGTCGTCCAAGTAGTACAAGCTGACCCACGCGAAGCCCATCTCGTCGATGGTCCGCTGGCCGTAGCCGACCCAGTTTTTCGGATTCGGATTGTGCGGATTGTGATCCGTGTTGTCGTGCCAGGTGGTGATGTGAATGACGGTACCGGCCGGCAGCAGCGGCGCGACATCCTCGGCATACGGGTAGGTGATGCTCCAGCCAAATTGGTAATTGCTCACGCAACTGAGCGTCTCGGTCTTGGCCGGTCCCGGCCGCGCGGAGTCCGCTCGCACATCGGGATAAATCGCCTCCATGCATTGCGCTTTTCCGCGCGTGTGGAAGTGCGGTTGAAAGGCAGAGAGCACCGCCGGCTTGGGCAGCCGAAAGTAGCCATCGCTCCGGACCACTTGCCCGGCCGGAATGTCGAGGTCCGTCACATCGCCCATGTGCTGCGTGAAAGCCACGTATTTGGGCGGCGCGTTCTTTGGAAACAATTTGAGGCCCAGTGACACGCTGACCAATGTCTCCTCCCCGTCCGGGTGCAGGTGCAGGTTGAAATGAATCTTCGAGCCGGCCTTGATCAGACGTCCCGAATTCTCGGGAAAAATGTCGGCGTTCTTGCCCACTGCATATTCGTTCAAGAACAGGCCCACCGGATCTTCTTCCGGATCGTCCACCAGATTCGTGTCGGCGTGATGCACTACCTTGAAGCCCGTGTCCGGCTTTGTCTCCACCGCCTGTACGTACATGTCCTCGGTGAAGTGCGGATCGACATCGACATCGTAGAACTCGTCCTGGCCACGCGCACGAAGCTTGTACGGCTTGGGCATCGACACGATCAAATCCGGCTTCCCGATGTGCCATTTGTCCCAAGCACTGAACTGGCGGGGCGGGGGCATGTCGGCGGGATTGCCTTCCGGCGCGCCGCGGTCCACCCAATTGGAAACGGTCGCGATCTCGGCTTCGGTGAGCGAGGGATCGTCCTTGAACTTAGTGATTCCGACGTTGCGATCGATGTGCCAGGGCGGCATCACCCGCAGGACCACTTTTTCCTTGATGGACTTCGCCCAGGGACGCGATTCCTGATAGGTCAGCAGCGACATGGGCGCGATCGATCCGGGACGATGGCAGTTCTGACAGGCGCGCTGGAGGATGGGCGCGACGTCCTTGGAAAACGTGGCGTCGGCCGGTTTGGCAGTGTCCCCACTGAAAGCGAACGGGCTGGTCAGACACCCGATGGAAACCGAAAGAAAGAGCCTTGAGCCGATCATTGTCACCTCCAGTTGCCAAACGTCCGTTGTCAAGATCTTATCGCAGACGGAGGAACCGTGCCAGGAGTAGTTGGGGGCTGGCGTCCTTATCCCGTGTTGGATCAACGGCTGTGCTATGCCGAACGCCGAATCGGAACGAAGCGGATCTCGACGCGCTGGTTCAAGGCGCCGGCGATTCGGCGCAACATTGCCAAAGAGTGGCCTTCATAGTCGGCGTTTTCAAGGCGGCAGACGACCGACGCTGTGGTGCCGACCAGTCTGGCAAGCTGGGTTTGGGTCAGGCCGGCGGCGGTCCTTATCTCGAGGATCTTGCGCGCAATTTCCTCGTTCGCTCGCGCCTTTTCAAGGTTCTTCAAGCGGGCCGCGTTGCCGGCATAGAACCGCTTATGAACGATCCCCAACGCGTCGATGACCGGTTTCGCGCGCTTTGGCATGTCAAACCTCCTTATAAGTGTGCCTGGACGGACTCGCCCCAAACCGCTTCTTGCGCTCTACGGCACGATCAATCTCCTTCGGCGGAACAACCTGTTCTTTCACGATGCCGTGCGAGACCACCGCAGCGACCGCTCCGTGGAAAAAGTACAGTATCCGGTAATGAACACTTCCAAGGCTGACGCGCAGTTCGTGGATTCCGTCTCGCAACAGATCAGCTTCCGGCCGCCGTAGCTCGTGACCCATCTCGCGCAGTCGCTCCAACCGCAGGTAGCACTTGTCCTGGACCTTTGCCGGCAATTCGCTGAACCACTCCAGGAAGGGGCACGACCCGCCTAGGTCCCGATAGAGGACGACTCTAGTCCTGGGCACTCCGATCCCAGTCTATTCGCAAGTTTGCGAAATTGCAACTTGGGGTCGGCAATGCGTTCAAGCGGCTTGGGTGGTTGAAGGATACGAGCGTGCTATAAGAGTTGGGAAGGAGTGGTGCATGAAAATCGTTGGCGGTTGCATACTAGCTGCCGGAGCCAAATTCTGCGCCAGATAAATGGCTTCTCCAAACAGGCTTTCAATGGTGCAGTGGATCGCCCTATTGCTGGCCGCCATCTTTTACGTCGTCGCGGGAACGCTGCATTTCCTCAGGCCCGAGTTCTATTTGAAAATCATGCCTCCCTACATTCCGTGGCATGCGGCGATGGTCGAGATCAGCGGCTTTTTCGAAATCCTCGGTGGCGTGGGTCTCCTGATCCCTCGGACGCGGCGTGCAGCGGCCTGGGGACTGGTGTTGCTGTTAATCGCGGTTTTTCCCGCCAACCTCTATATGGCGACGAATCCGATCGAGACCGGCGCTACCTCCATCGCGCCTGCGCTCAGGTGGGGGCGGCTCCCTCTTCAGGCGCTCTTCGTTTGGTGGGTCCTCTGGTGTTCGCGGCCTCGGTAGATGTTCTGGACACATCGTAGTTTTTGGATTCTGCCGATTTTGGTCGCGGCGATTCTCGGCGGTCTTACCGCGATCGTTACCAACACGCGGCTGAAGAAAATCTACCAGCGCAGATTTCCCGAGTCGCGCCGCGAGCGGCAGTTTTTGGCCTCACTAGGATTCTTCAACACAGTGCTGGTGGTGCGAGCCCTCACCCTCGCAATCCGCCATGATATTGGCCCGTTCCATGACGTCTCGATGAACGGCCGCCATATACATCACCTGGTCTGGGGCATTTTTCTGCTTTTGCTGGTGGGCTACGCGTGGCTGAACGAGGTGGGAACGGGAAGCGCTTCGTCGTATCAATGGATCGGGCGTCTCATGTCCATGCTCTTTGGAGTCGCGGCGGCCTTAACCTTGGATGAGTTCGCGCTTTGGCTCAATCTTCGGGATGTATATTGGGAGCGCGAAGGCAGGGAAAGTTTCGAGGCGTTGGGGTTATTTGGCGGTCTTCTGGCGATCGGAGTCTTCGGACGCACGTTCTGGCGCGGCATTGTCTCGGAATTGCGAATGGACACGCGCGCGCCGGATCGGCAATGATCGTGAATAGCGAGAATTCGCGCCCGGGAGGTGAGCATGCGATCCGCACGGTTGTCGATCATCCCGCTGTTGCTGTGGTTCGCGCACGGAGCGGCGCCGCAGGATGTCGCACAGGCTATCAAAACCATCGAGGAGCCGCAGTCGCCGAACCGGCAGGGACTCGATGGGTACACGCTGCTGCAAATGATGCAGCGCTTTCATGTGCCGGGCGTGAGCGTCGCGGTGATCAGGGACTTCCAGATCCATTGGGCCAAGGGTTGGGGCGTGGCCGATGTCGAGACCGGCGCTCCGGTCACGACGGAAACGATGTTTCAGGCGGCCTCCATCAGCAAGCCGGTTAGCGCCATGGCTTCGTTGAAGGCCGTTCAAGAGGGCAAGTTTCGGCTGGATCAAGATATCAACACGATGCTGAAATCCTGGAAACTACCGGAGGGCCAGTTCACCAAGGATCGCCCCGTTACTCCCCGGACACTGATGAGCCATACGTCGGGAACCGGGGACGGCTTTGGATTTCCGGGCTATGCTCCTTCGGCTCCCACGCCCACGGTGACGCAAATCCTCGACGGACAACCGCCATCGAATGTCGGCGCGGTGCGCCTGGTGCGCCCGCCTCTGACCGGTTACCAGTATTCGGGCGGCGCGGTGGAGATCGAGCAACTTGCGTTGACCGACGCGATCGGAAAGCCCTTCGCGCAAATCATGCAGGACTGGGTGCTCGATCCGATCGGCATGAGCAACAGCACCTTCGTGCAGCCGCTGCCGCCGGCGCGCGATAAACAAGCGGCGAGGGCTCACAACAGCGCGGGGGTGGCCTTGGACGCCAAGTGGCACGTCTATCCCGAACAGGCGGCGGCCGGGTTGTGGACCACTCCCACCGATCTGGCCAAGTTCGCCATCGAAGTTCAATTGGCGCTGCTCGGCAAATCCAAGCGCGTGCTTACGCAGGCCATGGCGCAGGAGATGGTCACGCCGGTGGGCGTCGGCCCGTTCGCCGTGGGCTTCACGATCGAAAAGGACGGCGAGGGCTGGTATTTCACGCATGGCGGCAGCAACTGGGGATTTCAATGCGACCTGTTCGCGCATCGGGCGAAAGGCTACGGCGTGGCGATCATGACGAACGGCGACAACGGTGGTTTCGTGATGCGAGAGATTCGAGACCGGGTAGCTCGGGCTTACGGCTGGGACAATCTGGATAAGCCGATCCTGCGTTAGAGGCGCGAACATGAAGAGTTCAGAAATATCGCGGAGGGTGTTTATGGCCGTCTCGGCTGCAGCCGGCTCGGGGCTCACGCGCGGCGCGATAGTCAAAACGGACTTCTCGAAGCTTCCCCCGTTTGGTAATAACACTCTTCCATCCGGGATTCGCTCGCGCACCGTCGCCAACATCAACGGCCTTGCGATGCATGTTCTGGAAGCCGGCTTTGAGGATAGGGGCCGGCCCTGCGTGCTGCTGCTGCACGGTTATCCCGAGCTGGCGTATAGCTGGAGAAAGGTGATGCCTCCGTTGGCCGCGGCGGGGTTTTACGTGGTCGCGCCCGATCAGAGAGGCTATGGCCGCAGCACGGGCTGGGACGACGGTTACGACGGCGACCTGGATTCTTTTCGTCTCCCAAACCTGGTGCGCGATGCCTTAGGACTGGTGGCTGCTCTCGGCTTCCGCTCGGTGACGGGCGTGGTTGGGCACGACTTCGGTTCGCCGGTGGCGGCTTACTGCGCGCTTATCCGGCCGGATGTGTTCCGCTCGGTGGTTTTGATGAGCGCGCCGTTTGCCGGGCCGCCCGCGCTGCCGTTCAACACGGCTGACGACGCCAAATCCACTGCGTCCGCGGCGTCCAATATCAACGATGATTTGGCGGCGCTGAACCCACCGAGGAAACACTACCAGACTTACTATGGGAAGCGCGAGGCTAACCCCAACATGCGAAATTGCCCGCAGGGCGTGCATGCTTTCCTGCGCGCTTATTATCACGTCAAGAGCGCGGACTGGAAGCAGAACAAGCCGTTCCCGCTGAAGTCATTCACGGCCGAGGAACTGGCGAAAATTCCACGGTATTACATCATGGATCGGGACAAAGGGATGGCGGAAACCGTAGCGGCGGAGATGCCGTCGGCCGCCGAGATCGCTTCGTGCAAATGGCTGCGCGAGGATGAACTGAGCGTGTACACTGCCGAGTACGCGAGGACCGGATTCCAAGGTGGATTGCAGTGGTATCGGTGCCGGGGCGGAAAGTACAACGCCGAACTCGAGACGTTTTCCGGACGCGCCATCGACGTGCCCTCGATGTTTATCGGCGGCAAAAGCGACTGGGGAGTCTATCAGAGCCCCGGAGCGTTGGAGAGAATGCAGTCGAGCGCTTGCACGCGCATGTCGGGCGTTCATCTGGTGGACGGGGCGGGGCATTGGGTGCAGCAGGAACAGCCCGAGCAAGTGAGCAAGCTGTTGATCGAGTTTCTGCAGGGGACGCGGCACGGCTAGGAGTAAGTATGGCGAGAACCCAGCCCGTCCTAACCCCCACCGAGCTTGCACTGGTTGATCAGATGGCTGAGTTAACCGGCTCGAAACGAACTGATGTGATTAAGAACGCACTGGCGGTCTATCACTGGTTCGTACGGCAGGCGCTGATTGGTAGTCGTGTCGTGGCGCGCAAGCCGACCGGGGAAGAGGTCGCCATCGAGACCGCGGAACTCGCGGTTCTGGAAGGCAGGGGTAACCGCCTTAGTCCCGAAGAATTGGGCGTGCTCGCCAACCGACTTGCGGCAGCTTCGAATCCGGGCGAGGCAGCGCGGATCAAAGAGCGTCTTACTCTTGGTTTCTATGGCATCTAGGGTCGGGGAACGAGGAGCCCGCCATGCCGAGAGTCGGTCGCCATAACGTTCCGCCGGCGCTTTTTCAGCACCTGATCGATCACGTCTGCAGCCGGAAGATAGCCGCTTCTCAATTAGACCTTCTAGCGAAGTGGCTGGACGGGGAACCTGAGGCGCCCAAGGGCTGGCGCGCTTGATCACAATGCAGAGTAAACGGCGCGTTCGAAATCGCCCAGCAGTCCGACGGCTTCCTGGTCGACGAACGGCAGGAATTGCATCATCAACACCGCGCATATCCGCCGCTTCGGATCGATCCAATAAAACGTATTGAGAAGGCCCGCCCACGCCAGGCTTCCCGCCGAGCGGCCGCCCTCGTACGCCGTGTTGTTGATCAAGAAGCCCAGGCCCCACTTTTCCGTGGCGCCAGGCTGAATATCCACATCGCTCGATAAATTCGACCGGTAGCTCTTCATCTTGCCGGCGGTGGCGCTGCCGATCTGGTTGATCTCCATGCTCTCCACCGTCTTCGGCTGAAGGATCTGAACTTTACTGCTGCCGCGCCCCTGGCCGAGGATCATTTGCATGAAACGCACATAGTCGCCCGTGGTGGAATACAATCCGCCGCCACCGTTGAATTCCTTGGGGGCGGACGGCTGCACGCGCGGATTTTCCTTCAGCGATCCATCGGATTGGCGCGAATAATCGGCCACCAGCCGGTCGAATTTCGCCGCCGGGACTAGAAAACTGGTGTCCCGCATCTCGAGCGGCCTTAAAATCCGGGCTTGAAAATACTCTTCGAGATTCATGCCGCTCACCGCTTCCACCAACCGCCCGGCCCAATCGACTCCCATGCCGTACTGCCAGCGCGTGCCGGGTTCAAACATGAGCGGCGGGATCGACGGAACAACGCCTTTGGTTTGGGAGGTGTACCGGAACATGTCCGCATCCCAGATGTCATAACAGATTCCGGAGGTGTGGGTGAGCAAATGCTTCAGCGTGACCGGCGTCCGGGCGGGTCGGAGTTTCGGTTTGCCGGTTTCCGCGTCGAAGCCCTCGAGCACTTCCAAGTTGGCGAGCTTCGGCAGGTATTGAGCGACCGGCTCATCCAATTTCACTTTGCCCTGTTCCACCAATTGCAGAGCGGCGACGGTGGTGATGGCCTTGGTCATCGATGCGATCACGAAAATCGAATCGGCAGTGACCGGGACGCCCGACGAATCCCGAGTGCCGAACGCGCCCGAATAAAGGATGCTGTGTCCATCGGCCACCATACCGACAGCGGCTGGAATTTTTCTTTGCGCGATTCCCGAGCGCAACACGTCATTGACCTTGGTTGCGCCGGTGGCGCCGCGCAATCGGCCGGCTTGTGCGCCGAGAACGGCGATCAAACCAGCGAATTCCCTACGGCTGATATTCGGCATATTTCCTCTTCTGAAGTCGCCGGTCAAGAACCGTGTGAAGCGCACCCTTCATTGACATCTATCAGATGATAACGAAGACGTGATCTTGCTTGGGGGAAGCGGGCAGGTAAGCCAACACTCACGGAGAGTGTTGGCTGTGACATCTAACGGCTTGCGGGGGCGCCTTGGTGTTGCGCGGCAAAGGCGGCATCGGTGGTCTGCACATTCGATTGCGCCCATTTGGTGTACTCGGATAAATCCGAACTCAACTTCGAGAAGTTGCCCGGTGTGTGGATGTTTTTTTCCTTCGTGTAACGAACCACTTGATCGATTTGCTCTTGGAGCTCGGTGCCCCGTTCAGTATGTTCTCTGTTTGACATGCCCCAACTCTAGCACGGTTAAGCGCAAGTAAAACATTTATTTTCAATTATTTCCAAGCGGGCCAGTAAGCCTATCCACGGTAAAGTTTACCGCCCGATTGAGGCATCCAATTACCGACTCGTTCTTGCGGTCAAGCCCATTCGAAGCCGCTCTTAGAAAGCGGTAGTGAACGGACTCGCTTGCCGGTGATGGTGAAAATCGCGTTACAGACCGCGGGCAGGATCGGCGGGAGCGCGGGCTCGCCCAGACCGGTGGGCGAGTTGTCGGTCTTGCGCCAATGCACTTCAATGACCGGCGGAGCTTGCGCCATGCGAACCATGGGGTGGTGATCGAAATTAGTCTGGACGACGCGGCCATTCTCCAGCGTGATCTCCTGGCCCATGAGCTCGCTCAAACCGTCGATGACGGCGCCTTGCACGATGTTTTCGGCGGCGCCCGGATTGATTACCTGGCTTCCGATATCGGCCGCGACCCAGATTTTATTGACCTTCACCTTGTTGCCGCCGGTAACCGTTACGTCCGCGACTTCGGCGAAATAACCGGAATGGCTGAAATGGAACGCGACACCGAGCGCGGACCCTTTCGCCGGCGCGCGCTTCGCCCAGCCGGATTTTTCGGCCACAAGTTGGAGCACGCCCCGCATGCGCTCGGCGTTGAGCTGCGGCGCCGGTGTGGGCGAGTTATCGAGCAGCGCCAAGCGAAACTCGACCGGATCCTTGCCGGCGGCATGCGCCAGCTCGTCGATGAAGGACTGGATGACGAACGCGTAGACGTTGCTACCCGGCGCTCGCAAGGCCCCCGTCTTCAACCACAGCGGGATGCTGGAGACGTGCATCGCGTAATTCGGAACGAAACGGGAGGGGAACTCGGTGGGCGACATGGTCGCGCTGGGAGCGTAGCGAGGGCCGTCTCCCCAGGTGACGAAATGATTGCGCCACGCGATCAGTTTTCCGTTCGCGTCGAGTCCGCCTTTCAGATACTGGAAGCCGCCCGGACGATAGTAATCGTGGGTCATGTCGTCCTCGCGGGTCCAGAGCAGCTTGACGGGCGCTCCGGCGGCTTTCGAGATCCAAGCCGACTCCACCATGTAATCGTTGGTCAAGCGTCTGCCGAAGCCGCCTCCGCCGCGCAGCATGTGAAGCGTGATCTTGTTTTCCGGAATGCCCAACGTCTTCGCAACCAAGCTGCGGCCGCCGCCGGGAATCTGACTGGTCGACCAGATCTCGACCGCGCCATCCTTGAAATGCGCGGTGCAGTTTTGGGGCTCGAGCGGCGCGTGAGAGATGAATGGGTACGAGTATGCCCCCTCCACTACTTTCGCGGCCGACGCGAGCGTCTGATCGACGTTTCCGTCATTGCGCAGCGTTTTCGCCGGCGGGAGCTTGGACAATTCGTCGGCGCGCTGGGCGAAGCCGGCGCTCGTTTGCGAAGCGCCCTGGCCTTCGTTCCAAGTGACCTGCAATTTCTTGCGCGCGCTTTGAGCTTGCCACCAGCTATCGGCGACAATCGCGACGCCCGGTTCGAGACCGGGATCGCCGTCCACCAGCGTACCGGGCTTGACGAATCCATCGACGACGAAGGCATGCCGCACGCCCGGCAGCTTCTTGATCTCATCCAAGTTCGCTGTGGTTACCTTGCCGTTGAACACGGGGCACTTTTCGTAGACCGCGTACAACATGCCCGGCACGGTGAAATCGATACCGAAGATCGGTTTGCCGGCGACGATGTCCTTGACGTCGCAACCGCGCTGAGTCTGGCCGATGATCTTGTAATCCTTGGGATCTTTGAGTTTGAGCGTCTTCGGATCGGGCACCGGCATTTGCGCGGCCCGGGCGGTCAGTTCGCCATAGCCGAGCGAGCGGTTGGACCCCTGATGAATCACGCGCCCCGACGATGTCGAGCACTCCGATTCCGGCACGTTCCAGGATTTCGCGGCGGCCGCGACCAGCATCTGGCGGCCGGCTGCACCCACCTGTCGCATGGGACCCCAGTTGAACGGAGTTGCAACGCTGCCGCCCGCGATCTGCAGCGAGTATTTCGAATCGTCGAAATCGGTTTGCTCGATCTTGACCATCTTCCAATCGACGTCGAGTTCTTCGGCGATGAGCATGGGGAGCATGGTCTTGACGCCCTGGCCCACCTCCGGATCTTTCGCCATGATGGTGACGGTGCCGTCAGGCGCGATGCGAATGTAATTGTTGGGCGTTGGCGATGCGCCCGCGGCGAACTGGGCGGAAGCCTTAGGCTTCACGTATAGGGCGAGCAGCATGCCGCCGCCGGCCAGCGAAGTGACACGCAAAAAAGACCGTCGATTGATCTGCATCTGAGCCTCCTTCACTTCTGACTTCCGTTGCGGGCCGCTTCCACGGGATGCTTTAATCCGGTATTGAGAGCGAGCGAGGCGGCTCTATGAATCGCTTGGCGGATGCGCAAGTAGGTTCCGCAGCGGCAGAGGTTGCCGTTCATGGCGGCGTCGATGTCCTGATCGGTCGGCTTGGGAGTCTTCGCCAATAAAGCGGCGGCCGACATCATCTGACCAGCCTGACAATAACCGCACTGTGGAACGTCGATTTCCTGCCAAGCAACCTGGACGGGATGCGAGGCCGTGGGAGAAAGTCCCTCGAGTGTGGTGATGGGCGCTTTGGTGGCGGCGGAAACCGGCGTCAAACACGAGCGGACTGCTTTCCCGCCCAAGTGGACGGTGCATGCGCCGCATTGGCCGATGCCGCATCCATATTTGGTCCCCTTCAAATTGAGGACGTCCCGGATGACCCATAGCAAAGGCGTGTCGCTCGAAACGTCGACGCTCGCGGCGCGCCCGTTCACGGTCAAATCAAATCCCATGACAGCACTCTCCTCTCAGTACGTAAGTCTATTCTATTATTTTCGGGAGGGTCTTCGCTGCATAGCTGGGCACAGTTCCACCTTCCCGCGCGTAACGCGGCCGCAAACCGCCTTGGGTATAGGAGGTTGATGTGAACGGCAGAAGAACCGACTAAATCTTTACGCTCTCCACCGCAATGGTTTCGCCGTCAATTTTCCCGGAGACGGTCACTTTTTGGCCGGCGTGTTCGAGAACCTTGGCTTGATTGTCGAGCTTGTAGATCTTGCCTTCGTCCGTTACGAGAACGACCGCATCGCCGCGCTTAATGCACCGCTCGGCGCACGCGACGTTGCCTCGCATGGCGGGCTTGTCCGCGCACGATTTGTCGATGATGTAGCCCGAGACGTCGGCGGCCATTGCGCTAAACGAAAAGGCCGCGGTCAAAATGCATCCTGCGATAATCTTGTTCATGATTCTGGCTCCTTGAATCTGGCCCTATTTCAGGACAGGTGATTGAGTGTACCGCCTTGGGGCGGGTCGGCGCAAACGGGCGCCGTGCAGGCGCCGTGCAGGCACTAAGCGCTGGCTGGTCAACCCGCACGACCAACGCGGTCATTTGACGATAACAGTTATCGACTGCGTTGCTTTTCCTCCACCTTTGCCCTCAGCGGTGAGAGTGTAAGTGGTGGTCTTGGTCGGCGCGACATTAAAGCAGTAACTCAGGGCTGGGTGGACAGGTTCAGCCGGAGGGTCAAGGTGAAGCGCCTCGGCATTCAGAACGCTATAGCAAAGCAGCGAAGCGCCTCCCCGTCGAATTTGAACGGGGTTCGCATAGAAGTTGGAGATCTTCACTGCGTCGGAACCGTAAAGTTGGAGGAACTTGCGATTGTCCTCCGCTTTTTTAGCCTTCTCAATTTGCTCCCGGCCATGGTTTTCCCGCGACCGCGAGTAAAACACCCATCCCGTGTAGACGGAGGCCGTTAAGATAAGCCCTAGACCAAGGAGGAGAAGCCGCACCGAGCGCCCAGCGACTACTTCTTTTGACTCTCGCGCTCTGCCTTGCGAGCGCCGCCCAAGATATCCTCCATCGCGTAGTTGCCTTCGTGGCAAGCGTACTCATAAATCGGGCCGGCGGTGGCGACGAACGGATATTCCAGCGTCCATGGTTTGGTAAACGTGCTGGGATCTTCTATCGTGGCCCGGTAGAGGATCGTGTTGGCGTCCACCCGCTTGAATCGCTCGACGACGTGCAGGTTCTTCGACGATCCGCGGAAGATCACCTGGCCGTTGAAATTCGTAGTATCCACCACCAGCGTGTCGGCTTCCCAGTGGCCCACCGAATCGCCCAACCACTTGCGAACGGTGTCGGGGTCGTGAGTCGCGTTCATGCGGATTATGCGCACGTCGTGGATCATCTCCACCCCGATCATCACCACGTCGGGAGTCTGGATGATCTGATAATTGTTGTTGTAAAGTACCGGCAGCATGGGCGGGCCGGAACTGGAACCAAAGCTCATCAGGCAGCGCTCCGACAACGGACGGTCTTTAGCGGAGTCGGCGCCGCCGCGTCGCATCGCTTGCAGACGCTGCCGAGCCTCCGGTGTCAGCGGCGGGGCCTTGCCATCCGGGGGATCGATGATGAGCGAGGTACGCTTCACTCCATCCACGCGCGCCATTTCGGATCCGCGATCTATAAATAAGGCGTTGTAACCGCCGGTTTCGCCGGACCCGGCCCTGCGATGGAAATCGCTGTCCGATTTGCCGTCCCCCGCGGCCACCTCGTCCTGCTGCGCCTTTTCCCAGGCGGCTGCTTCCGCGTCGCTGACGGTCGCCTTGCCGGCGAAAGCAGTGGGGCGCTCGAGCGGAGTGAGCGTGGCGTTGGTCCAGATGCCTTGGAGGTCGGGATGGCCGTCCGCGGTTCGGCGCGGCGCAGGCGTGCTTTGGCCGGGAAGCGGCGCGATGATCACCAGGGCGAATAAAGTCGCGAACAGAATTGGATTCATCTGGTCCTCACTCCTTTCGAGGATCTCACAAAAAGGCCGCTTCAGGCCGTCGAGCGGTGACGCGGTGTTATGGTGGTTTCTGCGCGACAATTCTAGGATCGATTACCCATGAACATACTTGACGTGCTGGTCGGAAAGCCGATCAAGACCAGCGACGAACGCGCCGAACAAATCGGCCCCGCGCAGGGCATCCCGATTTTCGGTCTGGACGGACTGAGCTCGGCCGCCTACGGCCCGGAAGCTGCTCTGAGTCTTCTGATTCCGCTGGGCCTGCTGGGCGTTCAGTATATCGTTCCCATCAGCGCGGCCATCATTACTTTGCTGGTGATCGTCTACTTTTCCTATCGGCAGACCATCGCCGCGTATCCTTCGGGCGGCGGCTCCTATACCGTGGCGCGCTTCAACCTGGGCGTACCGGCGGGCCTGCTGGCAGCGGCCGCGCTTCTGGCCGACTACATCCTTACGGCCGCCGTCGGAATTTCCGCCGGAGTGGGCGCGTTGATCTCGGCCGTTCCGTCCCTGCTGCCGTACACGGTTGAGCTTTGCGTCGGCATTCTGATCGTCATTACTATCCTGAATCTCCGGGGCGTGCGGGAAGCCGGCAGTATCTTCGCGGCTCCTACTTATCTTTTTGTCGGAACGCTTCTCATCACGATCCTGGCCGGTGTTGTGCGCGTTTTGCTGAGCGGCGGGCATCCGACACCGGTGGTTCCGCTTCCGCCTCCGCCGCCCATGACCCAGGCGGTCAGCTATTGGCTGCTGCTGAAGGTTTTCGCCAGCGGTTGCACGGCATTGACCGGCGTGGAGGCCGTCAGCAACGGCGTGAAGGCCTTCCGCGAGCCCGCCGTGGATAACGCGCGGCGCTGCCTCACCGCCATTATTTTTCTCCTGGCGGCGCTGCTGGCGGGAATTTCGTATCTCGTCAAGATTTACGGTATCGCGGCCACGGACCCGGGGCAGCCGGGCTACCAGAGTCTACTGTCCATGCTGGTGGCTTCGGTTTTCGGCAAAGGTTGGTTCTATTACGTCACCATCGCATCGATTCTTCTGGTTCTTTCGCTCTCGGCCAACACCGCGTTTGCCGATTTTCCTCGGCTGTGCCGGGCCATCGCGCAGAACAACTATATGCCGCACGCCTTCGGGTACCGGGGACGGCGGCTGGTCTATACCTACGGCATCGTGGTGCTGGCGATACTCTGCGGCGGCTTGCTCATTCTTTTCGGCGGCGTCACCGATCGGTTGATTCCTCTTTATGCGGTCGGCGCTTTTCTGGCTTTCACGCTGTCGCAGGCCGGCATGGTGATGCACTGGCGGAAGGTTCGCGGCCCGCATTGGGTGAAGAGCGCGCTGGTGAATGGGCTGGGCGCGTTCGTCACCGGCGTGACGGTGGTGGTGGTGCTGGTTGCGAAGTTCTTGGAAGGCGCCTGGATCACGCTCCTATTCATTCCGCTGACGATCCTATTCTTCACCACGGTTCGCCGCCACTACCACACCGTCAGGACCCTCACTACGACCAGAGATCCCATCCAAACGGCCAGTCTCAATGAGTGCCCCATTGTTGTCGTTCCCATCGACCGCTGGAGCATCATCTCCTGCCGCGGAATCGAGTTTGCCGCGCGGCTCTCAACCGAGGTTATCGTCGTGCACGTCGAGCCCGGCGAGCACTCCGAATTACTGCAAGCGGATTGGGAGCGGTACGTGGAGAAACCGTTTCGAGAGGCGGGCAAGGAGCCGCCCCAGCTACACGTCCTGCCTTCGCCTTACCGCTTCATTATCATTCCGGTGGTTCAGTTCGTGCTCGATCTTTCGATAAGCAATCCCGCTCGCACCATCATCGTGGTGGTACCCGAGCTGGTAGAAGACCGATGGTACGAATACTTCTTCCACAATCAGCGTGGACGGCTACTGGAATGGGTGCTGTTGGCGCGCGGCAATCAGCGCATCTTTACCGTGAACGCGCCATGGTACGTCGGGGCGCGTCCCGAGCCTACTGTTTGACGTATTTCTTCAGATCCTTCGGACCCACCTCGGCGCCGTAGATGTTGCCCTTCGCGTCCGCGGCTACGCCTTCCGCCGCGCTGGTTCCCGTGGTCTTGTCCACCGGATCCGGAATGAACGCGATCACCTTGCCGTCCTTCAGACTGCCGATGCGAATGCCGCGCTTCCACCCATCGTGGTTCCGGGACACGGATTCCGACTCCGAATCCGCCACGTAGAGCATGTCGTGCTTGTCGATGAAGATTCCGCTGGGCCGGCTGAACTGCCGCATCTCCGAAATGAAATTGCCGTCCTGATCGAAGACTTGAATCCGGTTGTTGTTGCGATCGCCGACGTACAGCCGCCCCTTGGAATCGAATGCTAGAGCGTGCGGCTGGTCGAATTCGCCGGGACCGGTTCCCAGCTTGCCCCAGGTCTTTATCAGCTTGCCGTCCTTGGTGAACTTCAGTATCCGGTTGTTGCCCGCGCCATGTCCCTCGGACACGAAGATGTCGCCATTGGGAGCGACGATCACGTCGTTGGGCTGATAGAAGTAGTCGGGCTCGGCTGCGCCGCCGGGCTTGCCGAGAGTCATCAACAGCTTTCCGTCTTTGCTGAACTTGAAAACCTGGTTTCCCTTGGTCGCGCCCGGGCGCGGTCCGATGGGTCCAGGCCCGCGCGGGGCTCCGCGTCCGCCGCCGGCCGGCAACGGCGCGTTGTCCTGTCCATCCGTGATCCAGACGTTGTCTTCCTTGTCCACGTAGATGCCGTGCGGGAAGATCATCAATCCGGAGCCGAAGCTCTTCACCACGTTGCCGTTCTCATCGAACTTGAAAATGACGTCCATCTGTTTGATCTCGCCCGTCGTCCGGTCGAGACAACCGTTCGCGCCGCACCGCTCGGCGGCCCACACCGACTTGCCGTCGCGGTCGATATCCACCGAACTGGTCGAGCCCCACTTTCTCCCGTCGGGCAGCTTGGCCCAGCCCTCGATGGTGCGATACGGATTGGGAGGATCGTTGGTGGGGGCGTCGGAGCCCGCGTAAGCTTTCCACGACACTCCGCCGACGACGACCAGGGCGGCGGCAATCGTGAATCTCAGTTGCTTTTCACTGAACATTGGAAATCTCCATGGATGAGTTGGTACCGGACAAGCGTTTTTCATTATACGCTTGCCCGACGGGAAATCCAGCGGCAGGCGGCTTCAACGAGAGGCCGAGCCCAATGAGTCCAAGAACTGGTAGCGCGCGCGATGGTTGTCGGGGCTGGCTTGAGACTCGGAGCCGAGGTGCATCACCGGGTAGCCCGCGGCGGCGCCGTACACCGGCCATTTCGGCAGGCCAGGACCGTTCGGATCGCCGGTCTTGGCGAAATTGGTCCAATAGGAAGACATCAGATCGGAAAGCTGCGAGTCCGCCGGACGCCATGGCAGTCTCTTCGACGGCAGCGCTTCGAAGACGAACTCGATCTCGGCGGAGTGGTACGCGCCGGGCGAGATCGGGGAGCTAAGCGTTGCATCGATGCTCGGGGCGGGCGGCGCCTGATCAAATTCGTATCGGTACACGGTCGTTTTCGCGACGGTGGCTTGAAGCTCGATCCATTTCCAGGTGGAGTAGGCGATGAACTGGTCGCCGGAAAGGTCCTGAGCCGACCGTTTCGCTTGGTCGTCGGTGGCCGCCGGATACAGCTTGAGCACCGTGTCGGCATTGCTTTTGAAGATCGCACGCACGCGCTCGGCGAAGTTTTGCGCGGTGGGCTCGGTCTTGGCAAAGAACGATTGGAAGCTTCCTTCGTCGGAATTCCATCCGGCCAGAAGCGGGATGCGGCTCTGCTTTCCGGCTTCGTACGTGGCGGCGGGATCTTCCGGCAGGAAGTAGCCGTCGATGTTCGGAGCGAAGCGCAGAAGCTCCCTATTCTTCGCGCTTTCGAGCAGCTCCTCGGCGGGTCTCGCGCGCAACGCTGCGAGCGACGGCGCGCCCAGCGACTCCGCAAATTTGGCGTCAGCCTGTTCGGTCTCCCGGCGCGGCTTTAGCGCCAGCGTGCTTCCGAAAAACGCGCCGCTTTCGCCGATAGCGCGCTGGAACAAGCCCTGCGCCAAGGGCGAGGCCATGAGCGCGCTGACGGAAAACGATCCGGCGGATTCGCCGAAGATCGTCACGCGGCCGGGGTCGCCGCCGAAGAAGCCAATATTCTCGTGGACCCACCGCAACGCCGCCACCTGGTCGAGCAACCCGTAGTTGCCCGACGCATCGTGGCCCGACTCCTTGGCCAACTCGGGATGCGAGAAGAAGCCGAACACGCCCAACCGGTAATTGAGGCTGACCACCACCACGCCCTTCTTCGCGAGTTGCTCGCCATCCTGGCGCGGCTCGGATGCGGCTCCGCCCACGAAGCCTCCACCGTAGATCCAAACCATCACCGGGAGCTTAGCGGCGGCGGACGTGGCCGGCGTCCACACATTGAGATACAGGCAGTCTTCGCTGGGTCCCGGATCGCGGAAGACCATGTCGTCGAAAACGTGTTGTTGCATGCAGCGCGAACCGAACGCGAGCGCCTTGCGTACTCCGGTCCAACTCGGAACGGGTTGCGGCTCTCTCCAGCGCAACGGGCCGACCGGTGGCGCGGCAAACGGAATCCCTTTGAAGATGCGGATTTTGGAATCGGCGCTAACGGAGCCTTCCACTTCGCCCCGGTCCGTCATTATCTGGATTGCCGCCGCCAAGGGTAGCGCCTGGAGAGCTGCGAGTGCGAGCAACGTTTTTCGATTCACCAGACAGTTATAGCGCAAACGGAAAAGCTACCGGTTCCAAAGCCTCACTTGGCCGCTCCATCGGCGTTCTCCAGCTTCTCGATGGAGCGAGTAACCTCGGCCGCATCTGTGGCTTTCGGCGCTAGCTCCAGGTACTTGCGCAGGTGTTGCACCGCGCCCTGGCGATCGCCCTCGGCCGCAAGCACGGAGGCGAGCAGGACTTCGGCCCTAGGAATTTCGCGGTGGGAATCGAGATCGATTGCGCGGCGGACGCTTTTTTCCGCCACGGCGAAGCGCTTGAGATTGTAGTTCGCCACCGCGTGATAAAAGTAGATCTGGGGAAATTCGACGGGATTGGTGGCCAGCGCGCGCTCCGCGAGGTTGGCCGCGTCTTCGGTTCGTTTTTCCTCCAAATCGAGCCGCGTCAGCTGCAAGTAGGGTTTCATGTATTTGGGATCGACCGCGACAGCATGCTCCCAAGCCGCACGAGCCTTTTCGGCGTTGGACTGCTCGTAAAGGACCAGGCCGAGATCGCTCCAGGCGGCCGCATAGTCCGGATAGATTTCGACCGCGCGCTCGAAGTTCTTCTGCGCGGCGGCCCATTTCTTGTCCGTCATCGCGACCACGCCTTTGCCGTAAGCCTTTTGGGCTTGCTCCGGCGCTTTCAGGGCGGTGATGGATACCAGCGAGCCTTCGTTGTCGCCGATCCGCTTCAGCACCACTACGCCGCCTTGCCGGAAGGTGGCCTCCATCGTACGGTATCCCTTCAGCCGAATCGTGACTTCGCACACATCGGCGGTGGCGGGATCGTAAGGGCGGGAGCGGTAGTCGACCAGGTAGTCCACGCCGCCGTCGCCGAACATCGTCACGATGCGGCAGTTCGGCACCAGTCTTTCAGAAAGCGCGGGAACAATCTGGGGAGTGCCGGGCAGCGGGCTGCCGTCTTCGGTCGCCAGTTTCGCGTGGTACGTCTGACCCTCGGCCGCCGGCACAGCCGCAAGAGCCAATATCGCCAGCCGTAGCGCCAATGTTAGTCTCATGCGATGCCCACTTCCCATTCTCGCGCGGTAACCTTCATCCTGCCAAGCTGCCGCCGGATTCGATCGGTTTGACGTACTCTTTCCGGGTCCGGTTCCTCGAATTCGATATCCTGAATTACGACGCTGGAGGCGGATTATGAAGAACAGGAAGACCGTTATCGCTTCGCTGGCGGCTTGCTTCGCGCTGGTCTTATTCGTGACCGCCTTGCTGGCCGAAGGCCCCAAGCCCAGGCGCATCAATCGCGCCATAGAACTGCTGGAACAAGGCCAGCCCATTTACTATGCTGGCTCGCATTCCGGCACCGAGGGAACTTACAACCAGGGTCAGAAGGACGCTCAGACTTATGCCGACTACATCAGCTACGACATGGAGCATGCGCCGTTCGACGTCAAGGGACTGGCGGAGTACATGCGGGGTTTGGTCGCGGGCGGTCCCACCAAGAGTGGCCATCGCACGCCGGCGGTGATCGTCAACGTCCCGGTCAACGGCACGGATGGGGTTACAGTCCGAGCCAACGCTTGGATGTTCCAGCAGGTGCTGGCTACCGGTGTCCACGGCATCCTTCTCACTCACGCCGATACCCCGGATGCGGTACGCGCGTTCGTGGAATCCGTCCGGCTGCCCATCCACAAGCAGGGCTTGGACAAGGGAATTGGCGAAGGCCGCCGGGGTGTTCATGGGGCTCCGTCCGCGGCAAGCATCTGGGGCGTCTCCGAGCAGGAGTATCTCGACACAGCTGATACCTGGCCGCTCAATCCGCATGGCGAATTGCTGCTGGGTTTGAAGTTGGAGGACAAATACGCCCTAGCCAGCGCGGAAGAGAGCCTGAAGATCCCAGGCATCGCATTCGCCGAATGGGGGCCTGGCGACATGGCGTTGTCCCTGGGCGTCCTAGGCGGCGACGTAGCCGAGAAAGATCCGCGGATGCGGGCCGCGCGCGCCAAGGTCTTCGCCGCCTGCAAGGCCAACAAGATTTTCTTCCTGAACAGCATGAACGCGAACAACGTGATCGACATGATCAAGGAAGGCGTGATGATCGGCCCGGCCAGCCCGGAGGCGGCCGAAATCGGCCGAAAGTACACCAAGCGCCAGATGCCTTATTAAGCGGAAACCCGGCTTGGTACAATGGGAGTCACAGGCATAAGAGACGCGACGGCCAGATTGTAATTTCTCAACTAGGGCGGCGCGAAGTCTCATGGCCGAGCCTGGTAGATTAAGCCGCGCGAAGCGGCGCGAGGAGCAACAATGGCGGGTCGCGGACCACAATCTTTCAAAAAACGACAAAAAGAACAACAACGCAAAGAGAAGCAGCAGGAAAAGCTTTCCAAGCGGATGGAACGTAGACGGCAAGGTCCATCCTCCGGGGAGCCCGAGGAACTGCTTCCGCTGGAGGGTCCACCCGACTCGCAAGCCGAAGACGGTGCGCCTATCGATGGGCCGGCGCAGCTCTCAGGTTCGTAACAAGTAGTCGCCGGTGCGATCTATCATCGAAGCATGAGGATCGCGCTGGACGCCACTCCGCTGACGCTTGCGAGTGGCGGTCTCCGGCGATACGTGGTTGAACTCACCACCGCGTTGGGACAAAACTTCCCGAACGACGAGTTCTGGCTGCTCTCCGACCAGAAGTTCGAAGCCCCCTGCCCAAGTCCGGCCAACCTGAGGACGGGCCATGGCCCGCGCAACTTTCTGGATCGCCACTGGTGGCTGTGGGGCCTGCGGGGCGAGATGGCACGACTCGGAATAGACGTCTTCCACGGCACGGACTTCGCCGTCCCTTATTTGCCCACGCGCCCCAGCGTGATGACGCTACATGATCTTTCGCCGTGGATGGATCCGGCCTGGCACATCCAAGCGGCTCGGGTGCGCAGGCGGACTCCAGTGCTGTTGCGGCTGGGTTGGGCAAGCATGGTAGTCACGCCGTCGGAAGCAATTCGGAAGCAGGCGATCGAGCATTTTCGTCTGTCGCCCGACCGGGTGGTGGCAGTACCGCACGCGGCTGCGCCGTTTCTTCGCCCGGCGCCGGATTCACAAAACGGGACGCCGTATTTTCTATATGTCGGGACGCTGGAACCGAGAAAGAATCTCGATTTGCTGCTCGACGTTTGGCGCGAGGTGCGCCGGTCTCAGGAGATCGACCTCGTGCTGGCAGGCCGACGCCGCGCGGACTTCCCGGAACTCGATCCCGAACCCGGCTTGCGCCTCGTAGGACTCACGCGCGATCAGGACTTGCCGCGGCTTTTTTCCGGCGCGCTAGCCTTTGTGTATCCGTCTCTATATGAAGGCTTCGGTTTGCCGGTGCTGGAGGCGATGCAGTGCGGAGCAGCGGTGATCGCTTCTCGGGACGCGGCCATTTCCGAAGTTGCGGGCGAGGCCGCTATCCTGCTGGATGTGGCCGACCGGCGCGGTTGGGTGGAAGCTTTGCTCGGCGTGGCATCGAATAGCGAACAGCTCGCTTCACTTCGCCGGAAGGCACTCGCCAGATCCGCCCAGTTCTCATGGGACAAGACCGCAAAACTTACTCGAGAGGTTTATGCACAGGCGGCGGAGCGATTTCGCGAGAAAGCCTAATGCCTAAGGCTTTGTTCCTGTCGCCGGAAGCTCCTTATCCGGTGGTTGGAGGCGGGCCGCTGCGCTCGGCCTCGCTGCTCGAGTATCTGGCGGGGCGCTTTCGAGTACACGCTATCGTCTTTCGCGAACCGGGATCGCCGGATCCCGCGCGGGCCATCCCGACGGGCCTGCTCGATCGGCTGGATGTGATCGAGCTGCCGTTTCATTCGAAGGATACGATTGCGCGCGCGGCGAGGAATGCGTCACGGTTGGTGAGGCGCACTCCGCCGTTGATCGATCGCTTTTCCGGGTTTGCCGCGCCGCTGGTCGCTTGCCTGGCCGATAACACGTACGACGTGGCGGTGGCGGAACATTTCTGGTGCGCTCCTTACGTGCGCCAAATCCGCCCGCATGCCCGGCGCGTCGTCCTGGATCTCCACAATATCGAATCTCTTTGGCACCAAAGCTTGGCCCAGCGCGAGACGGCTTCACGCGCTTACGCATTGCGGCGATTCGCGGCCGCCGCGCGTCGATTGGAATGCAAATGGCTGCGAGAGTTCGACTCCATCTTGGTCACCTCGGCGCTCGAAGCCAGCAGGCTCGGAGAAATCGTCGCTCATCCGGACGTAACCGCGTACCCCAACGCGCTCCCTGAAATGCCGGAGCCACCGCGGGAGGATCGCGAAGAGATCGTGTTCAGCGGCAATCTGGAGTATGCACCCAATATCGATGCGGTCCACTTTTTTCGGGATGCCGTCTGGCCGCTGCTGGCTTCGCGCCCTGGGCTGAAATGGCGAATTATCGGAAAGAACCCGGCTGCAGTTCGAGATCTTATCGGCAACGATCCGCGAATCGAGGTGCCCGGATTTGTGGACGACGCCGTTATTGCCCTGGCGAGATCGCAGGTCGCGATAGTCCCGGTCCTTTCCGGGAGCGGCACGCGCGTAAAGATCCTGGAGGCCTGGGCGGCTGCAACCCCGGTGGTGGCTACGCCTTTAGGCGCGGAAGGTCTGGATTTCCGCGATGGAGAGCATCTGCTGTTGGCCGAGGCTCCCGCGCGCTTCGCCGAGGCGGTTTCGCGCCTGCTGGACTCGCGCCGGGAGCGTATTAGAATAGGAGCAGCCGGCCGCAAGCTGTACGAGCAGTGTTATACTTGGCCCGTCGCCTGGAAGAAGCTCCAGGTTGTGTTTGGAAACAGCCCCGCGTCATAACAGTCTAATCGAGCGACGGAATCCTCTTATCCGGGTTCAAGGTCTCGATTGGATGAGCAACTTTGCCGACAAATTGTGAAAAATTTGCAAAAGGCCGGCGGTAAACGGGAAAGGCTCTATACTGGAGAAGGCAATGCGCTTTTCGGTTGATGCTCATGCGATCGGTCAGCATCTCACGGGGAACGAGACCTACATCCGCAACCTCCTGAACGCGTTCGCGGTTTTGGACCAGAGCAGCGATTTCATCGCCTACATTTCGCGTTCCGGCATGCCGGGGGACCTGCCCGAAAGATTTCTTAAGCGCCCCGTGTCCGCAAATCCGTTTGTACGGCTGGGCGTCGATCTTCCACGCAGGCTGCGTCAGGACCGGCCCAAGTTGCTGCATGTCCAGTACACCGCGCCCGTTTTCTGTCCCACTCCGGTTGTGGTGAGCGTCCACGATGTCAGTTTCCTGGAGCATCCGGAGTATTTCACGGCATTTCGCGCCGTGCAACTCCGCTGCACGGTTCAGCGCACGGTCAAGCTCGCCTCGCGAATCCTGACCGCCAGCGAATTCTCGAAGCGCAGTATTCTGGCAGCCTACCATCTGCGCGATGAAAAGGTCGTGGTAGTGCCCAATGGAGTTTCATCCGCTTTTCGTCCGCTGTCGCGAGACTCGGCGCGGCGATTCGTGAAGCCGGTATTGGGATTCGACAATCCTTTTATTCTGACCGTTGGCGATCTTCAGCCTCGCAAGAATCATCTGGGTTTGATCCAGGCATTCGAGCAATTGGTGCGATCGCATCCGGAATTAACGCACCACCTGGTGCTGGTCGGCAAGGAATCCTGGCACGGCTCGGTGGTTCGGGAGGCGGCCAAAGCCTCGAGCGCCGCATCGCGCATCCACTTCGCCGGCTTCGTTACGGATGAGGATCTCCATCAGTTCTACGGCGCCTGCGATCTGTTTGTCTACCCGTCCTTTTACGAGGGGTTCGGTTTGCCGATTCTGGAGGCGATGGCGTGCGGCCGCGCGGTGGCCTGCTCCAATACGTCGGCCATGCCGGAGGTAGCCGATTCGGCCGCCATTCTGTTCGATCCCGCCTCCACCCATCAGTTGGTCCTGGCCATGCGCGACCTGCTGCTGAATCCGGAACTTCGCACGCGCATGGAGCGGTTGGCAACGCAACGGGCCGCGTTGTTTAGTTGGGAGCGAACGGCATCGAAAACTCTCGAACTCTATTACGAGTGCGCGGGGGAGGTGCACCTCGCTCGTCCCACCGTGACCAGGAGCGCGTCGGCGGCGCGATCATGAAGTTTTGGATTGGCAATCCCGGATCGATGGTGTTGATCTCCGCGTTGGCGCTGGCCGCGCCGCCCTCGAGCGCGCCAGCGTTCGAGAATGAGAAATTGCGCTACGCCATCAATTGGCCGAGCGGCCTGAGTCTGGGTGAAGCGGAGTTGGACGCCTCCAGCTCCAAGGCATCGCCGGACGCCGCCGCCGAGCTTCATTTGCAATTTAACGTGGACGCAGGCATCCCGGGATTTACCGTGACAGACCGGTACCGTTCCGCCGTTTCGCCCGATTTTTGTTCCGAAGAGTTTCAACGGACCGCCGTGCATGGCCCCAAGAAGACCGACGAAAAAACCACCTTCGACCTCCGCAACGGGACGGCTACGCGCGAGACGGCCGGCGGCGGTAAGTCGGACCTTACCACCTCGCAATGCGCCAAGGACGCCTTGGCATTCCTGTACTACGCTCGCCATGAATTGAGCCAAGGCCGAATTCCGCCGGCGCAGAGCGTTTTCCTGGGATCGGCCTATGAAGTGCGGCTGGAGTATACCGGAACCCAAAGCATCCGGCTAGCCGACAAGCCGGTGGACGCGGATCGGGTGACGGCGACTATCAGAGGACCGGCGTCCTCCATCAACGTCGAAGTCTTTTTCTTGAAGGACCGGACTCGCACGCCCGCGCTGGTGCGTGTCCCGCTGGCTCTGGGTACGTTCTCGATGGAGCTGGAGCGATAGAACTCGAGCTCGCCGGTGTGCGTCGTGTCACTTAACATCCGTGTCCATTAAGGTCGCTTTATTTTCTCCCTTGCCGCCGGCCCGAAGCGGAATCGCCGATTATGCGGCCGCGCTGTTGGACGAACTTGGCAAGCTGGTGGACGTGACGGTGTTCGCATCCAAGCCGCCGCATTTCGACCCTGCACAGTTCGACTTGGCGTTGTATCAGATCGGCAATAACGCCTATCACGATTTCTGCTACGAAGCCGCGCTGGAATATCCGGGCGTGGTAGTGATCCACGAAGCCAACTTGCATCATTTGATCGCCGACATCACTATCAAGCGCGGCGATTGGGATGGATACCTGGACGCGGTGGCCGAAGAAGGGATTCCCGAAGCTGTGGAACACGCGCGGCGAGTGCGCGCGCTGGAGGTCGGCCCAGACTACGAAGGATTGCCGATGTTGCGGCGGTTAATGACCCGCTCCAAGGCTGCCGTGGTGCATAGCCGCTGCGTGGAACGCGAATTACGCCGGGCGGGATTTGCGGGACCCATCGCGACCATCCCGCACGGCGCCTGGATTCCCGAAGCCAGCCGGTCGGAATTCCGCCACCGCTTGGGTATCGATGAAACCACGCCCCTCGTCGGCATTTTCGGGTTCCTGAAGCCGTACAAACGGATCGCCGAATCGTTGCGCGCGTTTCGAAGACTGATCCGCGTAGAGCCGTCGGCCAAAATGATCCTGGTGGGCGAGCCCCATCCGGATTTTCCTCTTCAATCCCTCATTCAATCGCTCGAATTGCGTGACAGCGTGCGAGTGCTTGGCTTTCGTCCCATCGATGAGTTCGTGGGCTACGTCGCAGCTTGCGACGTCGTCCTGAATCTACGCTATCCCACCGTCGGCGAGAATTCCGGAACTCTCATGCGCGCGCTAGGGCTGGGCAAAGCGGTGATCGTTTCCGAAGTGGGTTCGTTTTGCGAACTGCCCGCGGGCGTTTGTCTGAAAGCCCCGGTGGATGCGAGCGAGGAAGACCACCTGTTTGAGTACTTGAACCTCCTGGTGAGCCGCCCCGAGATCCGGCGCGAGCTAGGCAACCGCGCGCGCCACTGGGTGGAGACCGAATGCGCCTGGCCGAAGGTGGCGCGGCGCTACGCGGAGTTTCTCGAAGCTCTCGCGGATGGGCGCAGCTTCCGGCCGCCGTCCGCTGCCGCCGAGGCACTCGAAGAAACCGCTCGAATCGAAGTGGAACCGGAGTTCATCCGTTCCTGGGCGCCCGACAAAGCCGCCGCCGACTACGTCGAAACGCACATAACGCGCCTCGAAAAAACGCTCGCGATTACGCCGTTGGGCGGCCCGAACGATCGGATCTTGGAGATGGGCGCTTATCTCCACATCACTCCCGCGTTGCGGGACCGGTTGGGGTACGGCGAGGTGCGCGGCTGTTATTATGGGCCGGCCGGGCAAGTGGATCACCGCGTTGCGCACTCCAGTACAGGCGCGGAATTCAGGTGCGATCTGGATTTGTTCGATGCCGAAAAGGACCGTTTTCCTTACGAAGACGAATATTTTTCAACGGTGCTGTGCGGCGAGCTGATTGAGCACCTCACTGCCGATCCGATGCACATGCTGGCCGAAATCAATCGCATCTTGAAGCCCGGCGGGTATCTGGTGCTCACTACGCCGAACATCGGTTCGTTGCGCGCCATCGCCGCGATCCTACAGGGCTTTCATCCCGGCTTTTTTCCCGCCTACGTACGCCCCCGCACCGAGGGCGAAGAGCCGGAAGCGCGCCACAATCGGGAATACACGCCTCGCGAGGCCGCGCGCTTGCTGGTGGATTCCGGATTCGACGTGACGCTGCTCGAGACCGGACCATTCTTGGAGGCGCCCAAGCCGGATCACGAATGGGTCCGGCATCTGCTGGCCCGCTACGAATGCCCGCCCGACCTGCGCGGCGACGGAATATATGCCGTGGGGCGGAAAAGCGGTCCGGTGCGCGATCGTTATCCTGCTTGGTTGTATCAATGAGCGAAGCCGAATACCGCAGCGTCCAGGTCCGCGGAGAGGGCGGGGCGCTACAGGTTCATATCCTGCTCGAAAACCGCTCGCGCAAAATCTGGGCGCCCGAGACATTCTCGCTCGGCTGGCAGTTCTTCGATCCGTTGACCAATGTCTTCATCCTGGAGGGGAATTGGACGCCTGTACCGTCTCAGGTGGGCCCGGGCGGCAGCGCCGCCTTCGATCTCGCGATCTCGTTTCCGCCGGAGACAGGCGGCTACGATATTTATGTTTCTCCTATCGAGCAACCGGGAGGTTGGGCGTATCTTCGCGGCGAGCCTTTCGTGCGGATCGCCGTCCAAGCCGGAGATGGCCGGGTCCAGATTGTAGAACAAGAGATTGCCACCACGCGCGGCTTACGCCGGCGGCGCTTCGGGAGCGCGCTTCCGGGACTTTTCGCCAGACCTTTCCGGACCATCTTCGCCAATCGCCGCTTGATTCGTTCCATGGCGCGGCGCGATATCCTGGCGCGCTATCGAGGGTCCTTCGGCGATGTTTTTTGGACCATTCTGAATCCGCTGCTGCTCATGGCGACGTACTTTTTTGTTTTCGGCGTGGTGCTGCGGACTCGGTTCGGCGCCCATGGGAGTTCCACCGACTTCGCTTTGTATTTTCTCGCCGGCATGTTGCCGTGGCTGGCCTTCGCCGAGCCCGCCGGGCGCTCCGCCGGCGTGATTCTTGAGCATCGTAATTTCGTCAAGAAGCTGATTTTTCCCCTCGACACGCTGCCGGTCAATCAAGTGATGGCCGGCCTGGTGACGGAAGTGTTCGCCGCCGCGGTGTTCCTTGCGGCGTTGCTGATGATTCGCCATTCGATTCCCGCATCCGTTCTGTGGCTCCCGGCGCTGCTGGTTCCCCAACTTTTGTTCACGCTGGGAATGTCGTGGTTCCTGTCAGCCTTGGGCGCGTTTGTGCGCGACCTCGGCCAAATCATGGGCTTCCTGCTGACGCTGTGGTTTTTCATCACGCCGATTTGCTATCCCGAATCGAGTTTGCCGGCTCGCGCGATGGTGATCTTGCGAAAGAATCCGATTTACGTGCTGGTGCGCGGCTATCGATCCGTGTTTCTGGAAGGCCACGCGCCGGAGTTGCTTCCGCTGGTGAAACTTTGGATCTTGGCGGCGGTCGTTTTTCTGATCGGCCACGCCTGGTTCGACAAGCTGCGCAAGGGTTTCGCGGATGTGATTTGAAGGGCAGCGGCTATTTGTGCTGCGTTTCCCAGTCGTACTGAATCTGGGGATCGTTGTAAGGGATGCGGCCTTCGTCCTGCGGATTGTAAAAGCGATCGGTCACATAGACCAGCAATGCTGGATCACCGCCGATGACTTTGTAGCCGTGAGCCACGCCGGGCGGAATCAGCAACTGCCAGGGTCGTAACGCGCCGATGTATAGCGTGTTGCGTGCGCCGAAGGTGGAAGAACCTTTGCGCAAATCCACCAGGCCGACTTGCAGCATTCCAGAGACAGGCACCCAGCAGTCCGTCTGATGGCGGTGGAAATGAAACGCCTTTATGGTTCCCGGATAACTCACCGCGGCCGAGACCTGGGTGGTGTCCTTTGAAAATTCGTGGGGCAGCCCGTGACCCATACGGATCACTTCCAGGAAGTATCCTCGATCGTCCGGCCACACCGCCGAGGGAAGGGCCCGGACGCCCGCGATCAGATCTTTCGAATCTATCGAGCTGATCACGCTCCCGATACCTTTTTGGCAGGCTGGAGTTTCCAGCGCGAGCGACTGATCCTGCGCCAACGAGCTCATGCGCGGCGCTCTCCAGCCGGCGTTTCCCGCGCGGGTTCCGATTCCGCATCGCCGCGAGGTTGGGTTTGCGCCACCAGATTCCCGGCTCTCAGCAGCGAATCGAAAGTGCCTGCGTCCGTCCACCAACCCTCCAGGTACGCGTAGGTCATTGTGCCCTCGCGAATATAGGCGTTATTGACGTCGGTGATCTCCAACTCGCCGCGCCCGGAGGGTACCAGCGTGCGAACCTTGTCGAACACCGTCTCGTCGTATAAGTAGATGCCGGTTACCGCGTAGTTCGATTTCGGCTTTTTGGGCTTTTCTTCGATTCCCAGAATGCGCCCGTCGCGAATCTCGGCCACGCCGAAGCGCTCGGCGTCCTGCACTTCCTTGAGCAGGATCTTAGCGCCGCGCTTTTGCTCGCCGAAAGCCTCCACCGCCGCGCGAACCGTACCCTCGATAATGTTGTCGCCCAAGATCACGCAGATGCTGTTTCCATCGGCAAAATGTTCGGCTAGCCCTAGGGCGTCGGCGATCCCGCCTTCGCCTTCCTGGTAGGTGTAATCCAAGTGCTTAAGCCCGAATTCACGGCCGTTGGCGAGCAGGCGCAGAAAATCGCCCGAATTCCGGCCGCCGGTAACGACCAGGATCTCCCGGATGCCCGCATCCACCAGAGTCTGGATGGGGTAGTAAATCATGGGCTTGTCATAGATCGGCAGCAGATGCTTGTTGGTGATCTTGGTAAGCGGGAACAAGCGGCTGCCGGTGCCGCCGGCCAGGACGACGCCCTTCAAAAAGGCACCTCAATTTTTTTCCAAAACATTAAGTCCATGATACACGGGCCGTACCGCCGTCCGTGCTAGAATCGATCTCGCCATGCAGGTATACGAGTGGGACCGAATCGAGAAAGAACAATTGAACCCGCTATTTTCGCGGCAGGTAATTCACGGCGACACGATGACAGTGGCGCGCGTTTACCTCGCTAAGGGTTGCTTCGTTCCCGAGCACAGCCATCACAACGAGCAGATCTCGATGATGGAGGCCGGCTCTTTGAAGTTCGTGATCGACGGCCGGGAGAAGGTGCTGACCGCCGGAGAAGTATTGCGGATTCCGCCCAACGCGCCGCACAGCGCCGTGGCGCTGGAGGATTCGGTTGCCGTGGACCTGTTCTCGCCGCCTCGCGAAGATTGGATTCGGGGCGACGACGCGTATCTGCGCAAGTAAGCCGTGAGCATTACCGCGAATCAGGAACGAGGGTTTTATGATCGGGTTTATTCCCGATTTCAGGGCGTCCCCGATCACGCCCTAGTTTGCAATCGCAAGACGCTGGAAGCGGACCTATCCAACCCCGCGCAACCCATCCACGAGCGCAGGCGTTTGTACGAGACCGTCCTGAAAGCCTTGCTCGCCCAGCCGATCGCGGGCAGTTCGGTCCTCGACTATGGCTGCGGAACCGGCGAATGGGGCCTGCTATTGGCGGGCGAAGGCGCCCTGGTCACCTGCTTGGACCTTTCGCCGGTGGCCATCGCACTCGTGCTGCGCCGGGCCGCGGCCAGCGGCGTCGGTGATCGCTTGCGCGGCGAGGCGAGGGACGCCAGCGACCTGACCTGCTTTCCGAGCGACGCATTCGATTTGATCTTTGCCAGCGCGGCCATCCATCACACGCTGAAATATCCCAACGCGCTAGAGGAACTGTTGCGTGTGCTAAAGCCGGGCGGGCGGCTTATCCTGGCGGAGACTTACGGAAACAATAAGCTCCTGAACATCGCGCGGCGGCTGGGGTGGAGGCTGCGCTCGCAACCGTCCGAAGCGGGCGAGGATATTCTGTTCGATGACGAGCATGTTCGGATTCTTCGGGAACGGCTCGCGGAAGTCGAGTTGATCCCGCTCAATTTGCTCGCGATGACCAAGCGTCTGCTGCGCGGCCAGTTCACCAACGGATTCGCGCGGCTCTCGATGGCCGCGCTGGAAGCGCTCGACCGAATGCTGCTCGGCGCCATCCCTGGCCTAAAGCGTTACTGCGGCGAAGTGGTTGTGCTTGGCCGGAAGTAACCGGCCATGGTCACTTGATCGCCAGGATCGCGTCCAGCGGCGCGCTGGTGCGCCGGCTATCGATCTTCGAAAAGCCCGCCTCGCGGAGCAAGCTTTCGTACTCGGCGGCGCTGCGTTCCTTGCCTTCGGTCACGATCAGCATATTGAGGGATTGCATGTGCGCGGGGACGTTGCGCTCGTCCATCAGCTTTTCCGCAATCAGCAGGCCGCCGTCCAAAGGAAGCGCCTCATGGATCTTCAGGAGGAGCTTGCGAATCTTGTCTTCCGACCAATCGTGCAGAACGCGGCCGAGACTATAAAGGTCGGCCGGGGGCAGGGGATCGGTGAAGAAGTCGCCGGCTATGGTTCCGGCAAAGATGTTCGCGACGGCCGGCAAATCGAATACGGCGGTCTCGAGCGTCGGATAATTCTCGCGGGCCGCTTGGGCCAGATGTCCGCTGCCGCCGCCCAAATCCACCAAGCGCTTAAAGCGGCCGAGATTGAAGGCGCAGACCACCGCCGGCGAACTCAGGCGTCCGAACCCGTGCATGCCGCGCTGGAAGTCGAGCATGTCCGCCTCGGTTCGGAAAAAATGAGAGAAGATGGGGCCGTCGAGATCGAAAGACTGCTTCCAGCGATGCGTTCCTTCGCGCAGCGCGTCTTCGAGATGAGCCCACATCGGATAGAGCGCGTTGTTCGAATAACGAATATACCCGCTCATTGTATCGGGGCTGTCGGAGCGCAAGTATTTTTCCGCCACGGGCGTGTTGTGGTATTCGTCGCCCTCTTTTTGCAGGAAGCCCAGGGCGACGCAGGCATCCAACAAGCGTCCGAGTTCCTTCACGTCGGCCGGCCGCTGGCCGTCGAAGATGCCGAGTTCGACGGCGGCGAACATCGTCTTCGAGCGGCGGAACGCCTCGATCAAATCAAGAACGATGTTGGAAGTGGTCATAGCCGATTGTCAGGAGTGGTTCGCCTTGAAACGTCACCGTCCCCGGCGCGCCGTCCACGATGTTGCCGATTCGCTTTCCGGGAACGCGCTTGCCCGGCGGAACTGTGTACAACAGCTCGTAGTCTTCGCCATCGTGCAGCGCTTGTTTTAAGGTAGCGCCGTCGAGCAACGGAATATCGTCGATTTCGGCCGCCACGCCCGACGCCGAGCAAATCCGGAACAAGTCGATGGCCAGTCCATCGCTGACGTCGATACAAGCGCTGGCTTTGCCGACCAGCTTGCGGCCTATGTCCAAGCGAGGAACAATGGTCTTCCTGCGTTTCCATCCCCCCAGCTTTCCCGAAACGAAAATGCGATCGCCCGGACGAGCGCCCGATCGAAGCAGCGCCTGGCCCCGCGCCGTCGCTCCACACACCGTCGTGTTGCAAACCACCTGCTTGGCATGCGAAAGATCGCCGCCGGCCAGTTTGCATTTGCCCCGGCATCGGTTCAAACCTCGATAGAATCCGTCGATCCAGCGGCGATCGGTCCAAGGCGCGATGGCGAGGGCCACCAGGCAGTATAGCGGCTCGCCGCCCATGGCTGCGATATCGCTGAGGCTGCGAGCCAGCGCCTGATGTCCGACGTGTTCCGCACGGGCGTCGCGCTGGAAGTGTACGCCTTCGATGGTGAAGTCCGTGGTCAAGATCAAGTCGTGGCCGACCGGTGGACTGACCACGGCGCAGTCGTCCCCGATCAAGGAGGAATAGCGCCGCAGCTGGCCGACAAAATCGATTTCGTTCACGATACCTCGTTCACGATGCGGCGGCCACCAGCCCGCTCGGCAGCTCTTCCCCGAATACGCGGCCAAGGTCTTCTTCCACTTCGCCGTCGAGCGCCGGCACGAGCGCCGCGGGAATACGGTGACGAATACTCTCGATGGTGGCGGGCGCCAGGTCGCGGCTCACATCGCCGGTACGTCGGGCGATGGCGACTACGGCGTCTTCGGATTTTGGAACCTTGAGCAACGCTTCCACCCAGCGCGTGGCCACCAGCGCGGGCAACACCTGATTGTGGGGTCCATAGAAAAGCTTGCGCGCACCTAGCCGCGAGAGGCACCACAGGCTGGTGTCGATCAGCTCGCCCTTCTTCAACTGCGCGAGCAGCGCGTCGCCGAGCTGCGTTTTGGTCTGGAGGGGAAGCAGCTCGAGGCTGGAAGCGGCGCGCCACATTTCGCGCAACAGGCTGTTGTTCAATCTCGGCTTTTTGCCCGGCCTCGGCAACAGCACCGGCGAGAGGCGCTGAAAGATATCGACCTGTTGATTCTTATTCAAGCCGCCAGCGACGCGACCCCAGAAGATCCACCAATCGATTTCATTCTGGACTTGACTGGCAAACTGGAGTCCAGTGGCGTAAATCCGGCGGGCTTGTTCGATGCGATAGTCGTCGGCCGGAAATCCGAACCCGGGCCGGAGGCAGAAGCCGCACAGGTTGAGCCAGCGCAGCTCGTGTGCGGGCGATTTTTTGCGGCCTTCGGAGGCGTCAAGCAAGTGATCAGATAATCGCCGAATAGTACTGATGGGCCAAGAGTTACGTCCTAGGGCGAGCGCCTGTTCCAGCTTGCCGGGAAGTTCCGGGGGCGCGAGAGCGGCGGTCTTGAACGCCGCGTCGATCAACGCTTCACCTTGCACGATGGCTGCGTCGCTTACCAGTGCTGCGGGCTTTCCGGCGGCCGCGCTCGCGGTTTTTCGCAAATCGAACTGAAGTCGCCAACGATGCTCGCTCACTTTGGAATCCGCCCAAACTTCGAGCGTGCCCACCTCGGTGAGATGGGCGCGCAGTTTCACCGGCACTAAGCGCTCGCCGGACTTGCCGAAACGGATGACGGCGTTCAGCGGGGCATGCAGATGCAGTTCCTCGCTGACGGTAATCTGGTCGCCGATCTTATCGTCGGCGCGGGCGAGCGAGCTGTACAAACGGAAGGAAACCGGCTTATTCGCCACCAGATGCAAATCCTGGCTTTCGAGCTCGAGCGACTGGCCTTCCTCGGTTCCGCGCGGCACCAGGCAAACGGCCTCCGCGTCGCCGACACCGACATAATAGGCGCGGGGCAGTCCACCGCGCACCAGGAGTCCGGCGCCGGTGGCTTTCACGTAGGAGTAGTAAGCCGCGCCGACCGCGACCGCGAGATCCAGATCGCGATTTTCGAGGATCAGCGGGCGTTTGCCGTACCAGCGTTCCATCACGTCGGCCACGCGCTGCTGACAAAGTTCGGGAATGAAGAAGCCGCCGTTGAACAGGATCGCGTCGGGTTTGGCGTCTTGATTCGCGCTGAGAAACGCCGCCAGGTGCTTGGTGATGGCGGGATCGGAAACGTAGGGCAGGCCGAGTTCTCGAAACAGACTGCGCCTTTCCTCGGCTGGCTTATCGTCCAGGCCGCAGAACGGAAGGAAACCATCGAGAGCGAGTTCGAGCGCTTCCTCGCGCAGGATTTCGGTTTTCAGCGTGCCGCCGACCAGCGACGATCCCGCACCGAGCACGGTGATTTCGACGCTCTTGAGGTTCGGATCGGCGAGCATGCGTTCTTTTGCCGCCGCGCACTGCCTCCTCAGGGCGCTACGTTGTCGGATCGACAGCTGCGTGTTGAGCTTCGCTTCCACCAGCCAGGTGAGCGTGAGATCGAGGTTGTCGCCGCCTAGCAACAGGTGCTTGCCGACGGCGGTGCGAGTGAACTCGATGCGATCGCCGTCGCGATGGACCTGGATCAGAGTGAAATCGCTGGTGCCTCCACCGACGTCGCAAACCAGCACCAATTGGCCGTCGAACAGGCTTTTTTGCGACTGCGCCAGGTGATTCGCGATCCAGGAATAGAAGGCGGCGGCGGGCTCTTCCACCAGCGTCAGCTTTTCGATTCCTGCATCTCGCGCCGCCTGGACAGTGAGTTCGCGGGCTTCTTCGTCGAAGGAAGCGGGCACTGTGAGGACGATGTCCTGCGCCGCCAGCGGATCGTTCGGATGCGCCTTGTTCCAGGCGTCGCGCATCTGAGCCAGGATGGCGGTGGATACGTCGATCGGGGAGAGGATGCGGCCGGCCTCTTGAGCATCCCAAGGCAGGATCTTCGCGGTCCGATCGACTTCCGGGTTCGAGAGCCAGGACTTGGCGGAGTGGACCGATTTGGTGGGTACCAGCGCGCCCTGCTCGCGGGCGTAAACGCCGACGTAGGCTTGATCGCCGAGAAAAAGGAAGGATGGCAGGGTGCGGCGCTGCTCGATTTGATTCGGCGCGACGTATTGCGGGATGTCGAGCACCTTGATTTCGGGATGGTCGGGCAGCTCGCCGCGCACGTGCTCCACGTAGGCGAGGGCGGAATTGGTGGTGCCCAGGTCGATACCGATATTCATCGGCGGCTACTCGATTTCGATTTCGGCGGGCGCCAGGATCGAATTGGTGGGCGCAAGCGGCGGAAGGTCGATCTTCTCGGCTCGCCAGCCCTTGTGGCGCAGCACTCCTCCGGTCGCTTTGCCGCTGGCCGGAACGTTGCCCAACAGCTTCACGCTGGCCGGGTCGTTCGAATCCAGCTTGGTGAAGCTGCCTTCCACCGCGTCGATTACGGGCGCGAGACGCAGGTAACGGTTAAGCGAATCGCGGCTTTGGTCGTGCAAATTTCGGACGGCCGCGCCGACTTGATCGTCGGAATAACCGGAGATGTCTTCCATCAGGAAATCGATCAGGCGCGAATCGCGCTGCAGGATTCCGAGGATTTGCAGCGCGCCATCGGCGGGGCGTGCTTGCGGAACCGGCTTGGCTGCCGGAGTTTGGGGACGGCTAGGGGCAAATCCCAACGACTGCGCGATGTCACCCGGAAGTTTGCCGGTAAACAGAATTGCAAAAAAGCTGCGAAATGCGAGTGCGATCCTACTCAAAATGTGCCTCTAAGCTTTAGGATACACTGGCGATGGCAAACCCGAACCCGAGTGGATGCCGGCTTGCAGGCTTTCCTCAGCTATGTTGCGCCGTTTCAAAGACCGTCGAGATGCCGGCTTGACGCTGGCCGCCGGTCTGCGGGCGTACGCGGACGATCCTAGCGTGATCGTGTTGGGATTGCCGCGCGGAGGGGTGCCGGTTGCATACGAGGTTGCGACGGCGTTACATGCGCCGATGGACGTTTTCGTGGTACGAAAGCTGGGCGTTCCAGGCCACCGGGAATTGGCGATGGGAGCGATCGCGAGCGGTGGCGTCCGAGTGCTGAATCACGATGTCATTGACGCGCTCAGGATTGCTCCCGGCCTGGTGGACGCGGTTGCCGCCGAGGAACAGCGTGAAGTGGAACGGCAGCAGCGCGCCTATCGCGGCAATGTTCCCTTTCCGAAGTTGGCGGGGCGAACGGTCATCGTAGTGGATGACGGCTTGGCGACTGGCTCCACGATGCGGGCCGCCGTGAAGGCGCTGCGGCGAAGCGATCCCGCACGAATTGTGGTGGCCGCGCCGGTGGCGGCCGCCGAAACCTGCCGGATTCTTGGAGGCGAAGCCGACCAGGTGGTTTGCCCGAACATCCCGGACGATTTCCACGCAGTGAGCCTGTGGTACGAAGAGTTCTCGCAAACCACCGATCAAGAGGTTCGCGATCTGCTCGAATCGGCGGCGTCGTACGTTGCGCCGGTACGCTAACTTTTCGGGACGAGAGGAGGCCAGTATGCACCCTGGTGTAGCAATTGAACATTGGCCGGTTCTGATACCGGTGGGCTCGGTCAAGCTGGAGGGCGATCTCAGCGTCCCGACGGCGGCGAGTGGCGTGGCGTTGTTCGCGCACGGAAGCGGAAGTTCGCGGCGCAGTCCGAGGAACCGATATGTGGCGGACATCCTGAACGAGGGCGGGCTGGCGACGCTGCTGATCGATCTGCTGACGGAGGACGAGCAGCAAGTGGATCTGCAGACGGCGCATCTTCGTTTCGACCTTGGTTTGCTGGCTGGCAGATTGGTCACGATCACCGAATGGCTGGTGCGGGAACCGGAGGTGCGGGGTCTGAAGATTGGCCATTTCGGAGCGAGCACGGGCGCGGGAGCTGCGTTGGTGGCTGCCGCCAAGCGTCCGGAATTGGTGCATGCGGTGGTGTCGCGCGGCGGAAGGCCGGATCTCGCCGGCGCGGCGCTGGGGCGGGTGAAGGCCCCGACGCTACTGATCGTCGGCGGGGCAGATGGGGTGGTGCTCGATTTGAATCGCAAGGCGATGGCGCAGATGGTGTGCGAAACCGAGCTGGAGATCGTTCCGGGAGCGGGTCATTTGTTCGAAGAGCCGGGCGCGCTGAGCGTGGTGGCGCGGCTGGCGTGCGATTGGTTTTTGGAGAAGCTGCGGTAGTGTGGGTTGGAACGGAGCCAGGCCAAAGCAACCAGAATCTCTCAAGCTCATCATCGGAACTTATGCATAATCTGCTCATGGGTAGCGAGACAGAAAGGGCACAAAGTTGCGCGATCGAGCGGGGGGTTCGGAATTGTGCCTTTGAAAGCCCATGGCAACTGCCCGTAGACGGGTCGCAGATGGATAACGAAGATCCGGCTTCGCGCACCGCTGCCCCAGTCCGACAGGCTCGGGCTCTATCTAGATTGTGGCGCGCCCGGGAAGTCTGTAAACCTCGATGTGCTGTGCGATTTCGGACGGGATTTCTAGGGCTTATTCGTAAACGAAGCCTGTTCCTCTCTTACGCAAGCCGGCGAGGTCACGAATCTTGATCTTGCGGCCACGATCTGCCTTTGCGGTGCCAATCTGGTAAACGGCCTCAACCGTAAGCACTACGACTCCAATTTGCCGTGATTCGGTTACTTTGAAGAGCGTCCCTGTCCGAAGTCGCCCGAGCACCAATAATTCTTTACTTCGCGTTCGTGTTGCCATAGTGCCGGCGTCGAATTGGCTACTCTTTCCGGGTAGTTTTGATCAGATCGAGCTTGTGGGACTTGCCGTCGGCATCTTTGATGTAGAGGTGATCCTTGTCGAGCCGGTATTCTAGCGGCCCGTTAACGTCTACGCGTATTGCCGTCGGAGGGAAATTACCCTCGGCCTGATATATCTTTTCGCCTGCGCCTACCGAGTATGTGAACACCTTGACACGATGAGTAATGAGCTGTCCATTATTGACATATGGGGAGGAAGTCGTTCTCGTGTAGGAGCCGACATCTACATTGATCAGCTTGCCCTGTATCCAAACCTCCGGCTCCTTTGCAGAGAGAGCGCTACCGCTACAAAGCAACCAGGCCACCGGGACCAAAAAGGTGCCGAGGAAACATCGACAACATTTTATCATTTCCCTCACGCGCCATGCTCCGGGAAAGGGTACCGCCTTGCCCGAGACGACAATCGCAATTTTGCGGCTGGGGAGCAGATGGGGTGGTGCTCGATTTGAATCGCAAGCCGATGGCGCAGATGATTTGCGAAACCGAGTTGGAGATCGTTCCGGGTGCGCTGAGCGTGGTGGCGCGGCTGGCGTGCGATTGGTTTCGGGCGAAGCTGTCTTGACGGCGCACGACGGCGGGAGTAGGGTGGGGACTGGAGCCGTGTCTGAACGGGAGGAGTAGCTCCATGATTATCGAGATCACGAAGCCTGAAACGGAAACCCTCATCCAGCGGCATTTGCAAAGCGGTCGGTTCCATGACATCGACGAGCCTCTAACGACGGCGCTCGATGCTCTCCAGGAACCCGTCGCGCCACCTGCTCCGGAAGCCAAGAACCTCGATGAACTTTTCGCGCCTGTTCGTGGGTTGTTTGCGGATGGCGAGCTTGATTTCGGCCGTAACCCGTCCGTCAGCCGGTCTTAAGTTTATGGCCAGTCTTGCGCACCGTGGAAAATCCGCGAAATCTCAATCGCGATCGGCGTGATCTGATAGACGACGATGTAGGGCAAAGGAGCGAATGTGAGTTCGCGCCGTCCGGGCATGCGGCGGCTGGCTCGTCCAAGATTAGGAAAATCCTTCAACCGGGCGCACTCGTCATAGATCGTTCGAGCGATGCGGCGGGCTGCTTCGGGATTGTCGCGTTCGATCCAGTCGCAAATACGCTCCAAATCATCAGCTGCGGGGAGGGACCAGCGAACCTCCATCAGGCCGCAAGAACCGATCAAGGCGCTTGCCCACCTGCTCATGTGTGAGGTACTCGCCGCGCCGTAACGCTTCCTCGCCACGATTCACCGCTTCCATGAAGCGGCTTTCCTCGTCGAAATACCGGGCCACAACTTCCTGTACCAACTCGTCGGGATTTCGGCCCTGCTGAGCAGCCGTCTGCGCGAGTTTCGCTTCGAGTTCGGGTGTGAAGTGGACTTGCATACTTTCAGGCTACTAGAAAGTGCCGGCTCGAATCCCCACTCAGGTAGCGAGCAAGCGTGGGGCGTGCCGTCGAACAGAACAAGGCGATGGCGCAGATCGTGTGCGAAACGGAGCTGGAGTTCCAGGCGCGGGTCATTTGTTTGAAGAGCCGGGGGCGCTGAGCGTGGTGGCGCGGTTGGCTGCGATTGGCTTTTGGAGAAGCTGGGGTAGGGGGCTGTGTTTGTTGGTGTTCCCGGAAGCGTTAACACTGGCAGACGGATTGCTGATAGCTGCGGCGGATTCGGATTCTTGAGCACATATGCGCCTGTTTTTTCTGACCGTTCTCGCAATCCTCATCATTGCCGCCGCCGTCTTCACGATCTATACGCGTGATCTGGCAGCCGCACGCTCGCGTCTCGTCGGCCGCAGCCAGACGGTAGAAACGTCATTCGGCACATTGGAGTACGCCGAGATGGGCGTTGGCGAGCCGATGCTGACCGTCCACGGCGCTTCGGGCGGCTTTGATCAGGCCATCGATATGACCGGCGCGGTGACCGGGCGCGGATATCGGCTCATCGCGCCGTCACGCTTTGGCTATCTTCGCTCGACCCTGCCCGGCCACCTTACGACCGCGATGCAGGCCGACGCCTATGCCCAACTCCTCGACCGCCTTGACATCGACAAGGTGGCCGTTGTTGGCATCTCGGCCGGCGCATGGTCATCCCTGCAGTTTGCGATCCGTCATCCGGAACGCTGCCGGGCACTCGTGCTACTTGTCCCCGCCGATTACTTGCCGGCGGGGACGTCCATCCACGGCGGCGCCGCAGCCAAGGCGATTTTCAACTTCGATTTCGTCGCTTGGGCAGCTTTGAAACTGATGCCGATCATGCCTGGCGGCATGACTCGGGCGATGCTTGGAACCGACAGCGCCGTTTTGCGCGCCGCCGAGCCCAGCGAAAAAGCGCGAGTGCAGCAAATTCTGGAACACGTTCTGCCGGTAAGCGCGCGCGTCGAAGGGATGCATTTTGACATAAAGACTGCCGCCACGCACGAGCCGTATTCGATCGAGAAGATCGACTGCCCAGTCCTGACAATTAGCGCTGAAGACGATAGCTTCGGCACAGCGAGTCGGGCGAGAAATATTGCCGCCAGTGTGCACGCCGGCAGGGCCGTCATCTTTCCAACCGGCGGTCATGCCTTGGTCGGTCACGATGCCGACACACTCCGCGAGGTTACAACATTTCTCCAGACGGTGCGGGACGGGCGACACTAAAGAGTCGGCTGCGCTAGGATCCGGTGACCATGCGCTCATCCACGGGCTGGACATCGGGGGTGAACATCGAGGTCCGAACCGAGCTCCGGTAATGTTGGAAAACGCTGTGACCCAGAGCCACCCGGCCTTGCGCGCGTGGTACATTTGAGCTTTCGCTAATACTTCACATGTCCGTTCAGATCCTGTTACAAGGCAAGATTTTGGGAACGAACGACTTCTTGCTGGCAGGCGACCAGGAGGAGTCGCGCTTCACCGGTCGCTTGCGCTGGGCGAGTCTTCTAAGCGAGGTCCTGCCTCGGGCCTTGATCGAGGAATTGGGACTCTCGAAAATGCTGCTCGGATCGAGCGGCGGCGATCAGTTTCTGGTCGTGCTCCCGCAGGAAATGCGCGCGCAGTCGGAACAATTCCTGACCGCGGCGCGGGCCGAACTGCGGCTGTTGAGCCGCGCCCGATTGGACCTGCTGTGGGCTATTACCGAGAATCTTGGCGATTGGACTGTAGTCCGCAAGCGACTCAACGACGAGTTCCAGCGCAAGCAGGGCACACCGCTAGCGGCCACCGGTCTCATGGAAGCCCAGCCCGCAGACGAGTCCGACGACGGCTACTTCGCGGATTTGAGCCGCTTGCTGCCCGAAGCCACCGCGCTCGGCTGGTCGCCGCAATATCCGGCGCGCGTCAGCGCTTCCGGCGGCAAGCACACCTGGAATATCGGTTCGTCACCCGACTCGTTGCCGCTCGCGCGCCACACCGCCCTCACCGACGATGGCCGCGCCGCCGCCACGGCTTCCGTACTCGCCTCTCGCGCCGAGGGTCGGCCGGTTTGGGGAGTGCTTCGCGGCGATGTCGACAGCTTTGGGATTCGCTTGCGCCGCTTGCAGAGCATCGAGGAGCACGTTCAGCTTTCGATGTTGTATAAACAGTTCTTCGCCGGCGAGGTGGAAGTGTTATGCTCTCTGCCCGAGTTCTGGCGCAAAGTCAATTTGTTGTACACCGGCGGCGACGATTTCGCCGTTTATGGCGCATGGGACGGCTTGATCGGCCTGGCGCGCGAGTTCGAGCGATTGTTCCACCGCTTCACCGAAGAGCATCTCAAGGATTTTCCCGGCCAGGAAGGCAAAACCATCAGCATGGCCCTAGCATTGGCGCCCGATTTGGATATGCCCCTCGGCTCGGTTTACGAGCGCGCCGGGCATAGGCTCGAAGTCGCGAAGTCCGCCGACAAGGACTGCTTTTACCTGCTCGGCCGGACGCTCGAATGGAAGCAGCTATCGGACGCCGCCGAACTGAAAGACGAACTTACCGCGATGGTGCGGGAATTCGGCGTCGCGCCCCAATATATTCGCGACCTGTGCGGGATTTATCGCGAGACTAAGCGCGGTCCGCGCGCCCAACGCGCCGAAAGGCCGTGGCGCTTTCATCGCCGGCTCTATCGCATCCTGGGCAGCTCGCGCGCGCGCGATTTTCAGAAGGCAAGAACCAGCTTGATCGCCGACCTGGTGGGCAAGAATCCCGCGAATCTGAAGTTGCGGCCGTCGGGCCGCGTGGCGTTAGAATGGGCCAGGTTGTCCACCGAAGGCCAGAGTAGAAACGAGGTTTGGAATGGCTGAGACACAGCAGGAACCAAAGAAACCGGAGTCGAAACCGGAGGGTCGCGGTCCCCAAGGCCGCGGGCGCGAAGGTCGAGGAGGCCCGCCGCAAGGCGAGCGGCGCGAAGGCGGCCGTTTCGGCGATCGCGGCGATCGGGGCGGCGGAGACCGGGGACGATTCGAAGGCCCTCCCGAAATCGATATCGAGAAGTTAATCTCGGATCCGCTTTATCTGGACAACCAGGCGCACGGCGTCGTCAGCCGCATGCGCGACATGGATTCCGGGA
>Ga0302326_10002746_pt1 | contig 42390 bp, 38 predicted proteins | sample Palsa_T0_3_FD_202264 | JGI IMG/M metagenome (GOLD analysis project Ga0302326, IMG submission 202264) | Peat permafrost microbial communities from Stordalen Mire near Abisko, Sweden - Palsa_T0_3 | ecosystem: Environmental > Terrestrial > Soil > Palsa > Peat permafrost | place: Sweden: Abisko...
TGGACAGTCGAGGCGCCCCTGGCGGCGCCTGGCTTTGTCCTCGGATCCTCGTGTAGCGCTGCTACACGTCGGATCCTGCGTCCTCGCCAGGCATCCACCAGGGGCACCTCTCGGTGTCCATCTATTTCAGAGACGAACCACTAGGAGAGACATCAGATGGGTTTCTTCAGCCGTCCAGACGACGACAACCAGCAGAATCAGGCGAAGGAGCCCGACGTCCCGGCGGCGACGGTCGAGAACGAGATGCTCGAGCAGGCGCCCCACGCCGGCGATTACGAAGCCGGTTCGCTCGCCGGTATACCGCAGTCCGGTCGGGAGCGGATCGCACGGATGAAGCAGGACGTCGCACGCGGCTTCTTCACCAGCGACCTTTCTGTCAACGAGTTCCTGCTCGTCAAGCAGTCGGGCTTCGAGCCGCTCGGGCTAGTGCTGGGCAGCTCGATCTACCACATCGGATTTCAGCAGGCGATGTGGAACCAGAGCCAGGAGATGGGCGTCCTCACCCAGGCCATGTACCACGCGCGCGAGCTTGCGATGACGCGGATGGAGGAAGAGGCGGACCAGCTCGGGGCCGACGGCATCGTCGGGGTCCGGCTCGAGATCGGGCGCTACCAGTGGGGTGCCGATCTCGCGGAGTTCATCGCGGTCGGCACGGCCGTCAAGCACCGCGCCGGCGAGCTGCACCGTGCTCCGAACGGCCGTCCGTTCACCTCCGATCTGAGCGGGCAGGACTTCTCGACGCTGCTGCGGTCGGGCTACCGGCCGGCCGGTCTGGTGATGGGCAACTGCGTCTATCACGTCGCCCACCAGGGTCTCCGTGCGTCCTGGAGGCAGATGGGAAGAAACCTCGAGATGCCAAACTTCACCCAGGCTCTGTACGAGGCCCGGGAGCTGGCGATGGAGAGGATGACCCACGAGGCGAACGAACTGCAGTCAGGCGGGATCGTCGGCGCCAGAATCGCCCAGGGCAGCCACGGCTGGGGTGCACACGTGATCGAGTTTCTTGCGATCGGGACCGCCGTCGTTCCCGTCAGCGTCGATCACGAGATCGAGCGGCCCTCACTGGTGCTTCCGCTGAGCGGCTGAGAGCGATTCGAATGCCCGACGTAGCGCTCAAGCCGCAGATCTACAAGGACCCGCGCCCCAAGGAGTACTTCGACCGCTTCCATCAACGCTCGCGAACACGCGATCCAAACGCGGTGTACGAGATCGTCAGGGTGATGACCACGCTGCACGGGCTGATCACGTTCCGCGCACGCGGGCTCGAAGCCGAGAACGTTCCCATCGGCCCGGTCATCCTGGCGCCCAACCATGCTTCGTTCATGGACCACTTCTTCACCGGCGCGTTCATCCGGCGCCGCGTCCGCTTCATGGCGAAGTCGCAGATGTTCAAGCCGCCCTTCGGACCGCTCGTGTACAGCCCCGGCGGGGTCTTCCCGGTGCGCCGGGGTCATCACGACGAGGAGGCGTTCCTCACATCGTTCGAGATCATCCGCCGGGGCGGTGCAATCGTTATGTACTGCGAGGGCGGACGCTCGCGCACCGGCAAGCTTGCCGACACAGCCACGCCGGGCATCGGCCGGCTCGCGCTGCAGACGGGCGTACCCGTCGTCCCGGTCGCGATCCTCGGCTCTTACCAGGTGCGTAACTGGAAGCGTCTCCAGTTCCCGAAGGTGACCGTGCAGTACGGCAAGCCATTCAAGTTCAAGCTCGTCGAGGCTCCCACCCGCGAGCAACAGCAAGAGGCCGCAGACGTCATCTACGGGCGAATCAGGAAGCTCCACGGTGAGCTTGCGCGCGTTGGCCACACGGCAGCCCGCCGGGATCACCGCCGCGCTCATCGCGCCGCGCCCGGCGGCGTGGCCGCGCTCTAAAAAGTCCGCGCCGTTGTGAAGAAATGGTAGGATCGCCGCCGAAAAGTAAGGGCGCGCGCGAGGGGTCGGAGGAGCGTGCCCGAGAACTTGGGCGAAGCTGTCTGATCGGGGCCTGGCACCGGAGGAGCGGTGGCGATTGGCACTTCACCCGGGACCAACCGAGAGGAGTACCAAGTGAAGCGGTTTAGATGGCTGCTCGTAATGGGCAGCGTCGCGGCGGTCGCATCCGCGCTGATGGTCGCCGCTGGCGGCGCGGGTGCCGCCGGCACTCTGCCGACGATGACGATCACGATGAACGGCACGTCCGTCGTGGTCAGCGGGCAGACGGTATCCGGAGCTGTGAATGTGGTGACGGACATAACGGGCAAGCCTGAGCCCGGAGGCGGAGCGTTCCTGTTTCTCCTGAACCCGGGGGAGACGCCGGCCGTGTTCGCGAACGCGGCCCAGGCCGTGAACGCACACGACGGAGACCTGAACTATCTCGAGCCTTACGGCTCGATCGTGTTCGACTCCGTCGACACGATCGGAACGAGCACGGCGCAGACCACGCTGGCTCCAGGCACCTACCTGGCGCTTGACATCGGCAGCAGCGCCAAGACCCCGCCGCACACGTTCTTCACCGTCACGCCGTCCAGCACTCCGGCAGCGCTGCCGAACCCGGCGGCGACGATCAGCTCGATCGAGTTCGGCTTCAAGGGCCCGACGACGCTCCACGATGGTGAGGTTGTGAGGTTCGAGAACGAGGGCTTCGTCGTGCACATGGATGTCTGGGCGAAGGTCAAGAACATGGCGGACGCCAAGGAAGCGGTCCACCTGCTGCTGACCACGAACGGCAACGGTAAGAAGCTCAACAGCCTGCTCACTGCCGAGGGCGGCTTCGCGAACCCGATGTCGACTGGCGGGATCGTGCAAGAGACGATCACCGAGAAGCCCGGTATCTACGTCCAGGTGTGCTTCATGGATACCCAGGACGGGCGCTCCCACACCCAGCTCGGGATGGAGCGGATCATCAAGATCGTGAAGTAATCGGCGGGCTACGCCCCCCACGGATTCGGTCGCGCGGCCCTCGGCAGGGGCCGCGCGGCCATTCCTTCCAAACCACGCGAAGGAGTTCGTCCTTCTGCCCTGGCCAGGGTGGAGGGCCACCAGACGCGCCGGTCGAGTTTGATGACCAGGGCGGGCACGAGGATCGTCCGCACGAGGAAGGTGTCGAGCAGGACGCCGAAGGCGATCACGAAGCCGAGCTCGGTGAAGCCGATCAGCGGCAGCGACGCGAGGGCGGCGAACGTGCCGGCGAGCACGATGCCGGCTGAGGTGATGACCGGCCCGGTCACCGCCAGGGCTCGAATCACCCCCTCGCGGGTGCCGGAGCTCAACGTCTCCTCGCGCACCCTTGCCATCAGGAAGATGTTGTAGTCGACCCCGAGTGCGACCAGGAAGAGGAAGGTGAAGAGCACGAGCGACGGATCCTCACCCGGGTAGCCGAAGACGTGTGTGAACAGGAACGCCCCCGTGCCGACGGCGGCGCCGTAGGAGAGCAGCACGGTTGCGATCAGCAGCGCGGGCGCGAGCAGCGACCGGAGCAGCACGGAGAGCGTGAGAAAAACCACCAAGAGGATCATCGGCACGATCACGAAGGTGTCGCGGGTGGCGGCGGCTCGCTGGTCGAACTCCTCTGCGGTCGGTCCTCCGACCAGCGTGGTCTTGCCTCCTGCGGCCCTGGCGATCGCACGTAGCGGCGTGATCAGGTCGAAGGCGCGCCGGCTCGATGGGTTGGCGGCAAGGGTGAGCGTGAAGAACGAATCGCCGCCGCGGCTGACGGTGGGGCCAAGAGCAAGCCGCCTCGGTGCCACTCCCGGGGCATGCGCGAGCGCCGCTCGGACTGCCGGTAGCCGCCGTGCGTCGGGCACGACCACCTCCAGCGGCGCGCTTGCCCCGGCCGGGTAGTGGGCGGCCAGGATCGTCTGACCTCGTGTCGACTCGACCCGGCCACGGAACGAGTTGCCGCTGGTCAGGCCGGCGTTGAGTGACAGCGCGCCGAGGCAGAGTAATGCGAGCAGCACCGTCGCGGCCAGCGCGATCGGCAGGTGGCGGCGGTCGACGCGTTTGGCGATGCCACGCCAGACGCCTGCCTCGCGGCCGGGCTGGTCGCTCACACGCGGCACGAATGGCCAGAACACCTTCCGCCCGGCGATCAGGAGCAGCGCGGGCAGCAGCGTCAGACCGCTGAGCATCGCGACGGCGACTCCCATCGCCGCGATCGGACCAAGACCGCGGGTGCCGTTGACCTGGGCGGCGAGCAGGCAGAGCAGTGCCAGGATCACCGTTGACGCGCTCGCGAAGATCACCGGGCCCGCATGTCCCAATGCCACCCGCATCGCGTCGTGTCGATCTTCGCGCCGGCGGAGCTCCTCGCGGTAGCGAGAGACGAGTAGCAGGGCATAGTCGGTTCCGGCGCCGAACACCAGTACGGTGAGGATCGCCGCCGACTCGCCGTTGACGGTGACGCCGATGGTCGTGAGCAGGTAGCCCAGTCCCTCGGCCGTGAGCTCGGCGAAGCCGACGGCGAGCAGTGGTATCAGCCAGAAGATGGGGCTGCGGTAGATCAGCACGAGCAGCACGAAGATCACGCTGACAGTCACCAGCAGCAGCGTGCCATTGATCTCGTTGAATACCTGTGCGGCGTCGTAGGAGGAGCCGGCGGGGCCCGTGACGTCGACCTCGAGGCCCGGACTCGTCCGCTGCACGACAGCCTTGATCTCCTTCACCTGGTCGCTGAGTGCGGTGGCGCTGTCGTGCAGGCGTAGGCCGAAGACCAGCACCGCCGCCTTATGGTCGGTGGAGCGGAACGCCTTCCTGGACGGGACGCCGTCGAACGGGAGCTTCGCGTTCAGCTCGCGGCGGTCGGCGGCGATCAGCCGCAGGTCGCCGGCGCTGAGTCCGCCGGGCCGGTAGAACACGACCATCGCTCCGGTGACGGCGTCGCCACCAGAGATCCGCTTGATCACCGCGAGTGCCTCGGAGGACTGAGCGCTCCCCGGAAGGTAGGTGGAGGGGTCGTTGTTCTGGGCGTTCTGAAACTTCGCCGAGGCCGACATTGCGAACACGGCGACGATCAGCCAGAGTACGGCGATGAGCCACTTGGAGCGACGCCCGGCGGCGATCGTGAGCACGCGGCGACCCATCACGCGCACCCGAGGGCGGTCACGAGGAACGGCCAGGAGCGATCAAGCTCGCGCCGCCAGGTCGGCCATTCGTGCGTGCCGTGGCCACGACTGATCGTCGCGGGGATCCCGAGCGCGGCGAGCCGGGCGAGGATGCTCTCGGTCGTGGGAGCTACCCACCGCTCGATCAATCCCGAGGCTCGCGGCACGTCGTCCCCGGCCTGCGGCCTCCCATCGCCACAAGAGAGGTAGAGCGCGGTGCCCCGCAGCCGCTCAGCGAGATGGTAAGGGTCGTTGGCGAGCCACCGGCCCGGGTTGTGCCGGGGCGAGCCCCACAGCGCATGATGGTTCTCGTGCTCGCGAAGCAGCATCGTGGCGATGAACGTCGGCATGCCCCGCCTGGTGATGTGGAGCAGCCCGCTGTAGGACGCTGCCGCAACGAAGGTGCCAGGCCGTTTCGCGGCATACACGATCGCCCCGTAGCCCCCCATCGAGACGCCGGCGACGACGCGGGTCGGGCCGGCGCGGTAGCGGGTCTCGAGGACCTCCGGAAGCTCGTCGAGGTGAAAGCCCTCCCAGCGCGGGATCGAACCGCTCGCGTCGGGACGCTGCCAATCGGTGTAGAAGCCGATGCGGCCCGCGTCGGGCAGCACCACAAGTGCCTCGAGCGTCTCGCAGAGTTGCACGATCGCGGTCTCGCGCATCCACGAGCCGGGGCCGTCGTCGGCGCCGTGCAACAGCACCAGTACCGGCCAGCGCCGCGGCGAGGTCGTTGAGAACGCGGGGGGGGTGAGCAGTTGGAAAGAGGCCGGCCTTCCCAGCGCGTGAGAGCTGATCGTGATCTCGCGAAGGCGCCGGCCGTGGAGTACTTCGCTGATGATTTCCACGCGGCCTCGCGCGACAGGTGAGCTCGCGGTCTGCGGGGTGTGATTCATCTAACCTCCCTCGGGCGATGGCGCACCGGCGATCTGCCGTCTTGCGGTGAGTTGACTCGCTCGGCTGTGGTTCCCGCGGACGATGCGAGCGGCGCTGCGGCGAGGCCGTGGCTGGCCCTGGCCGCGGTGTGCATGGGCGGAATCATGGTGGTCCTCGACGGCAGCGCGGTCACGATCGCCGCGCCGCGGATAGCGCGTTCGGTCCACGCCTCGCTCGGCGATCTCGAGCTGATCGCAAACGTGTACCTCGTCGTCCTCGCGCTCGGCATTCTGCCCGCCGGGCGGCTGGCCGACCGCGTCGGGCGCCGGGCGACCTTCATCGCGGGAGCGCTGGGATTCGGGGCCTCCTCGCTCGCGATCAGCCTGTCGCACAGCGTCGGTGAGCTCGTCGTCTTCCGCGCCGGGCAGGGGCTGTTCGGCGCGCTCCTGCAGCCCGCGGCGCTGGCGCTGCTGAGCACCGCGTTTCCACGCGAGCGCCTCGGCGCGGTGCTAGGAATCTGGGGCGCCGTGAACGCGCTGGCGATCGGAGTCGGCCCCGTCATCGCCGGATTCATCGTGCAAGGACTCGGCTGGCCGGCGGTATTCCTGCTCAACGTTCCGGTCGCACTGGTCGCCGTGATGGTGATCCTCGCCGCCGTGAGCGAATCTCGCGCGCAGCCGTCCCCTCGCCCGCTTCGCCGCGTGCTCGCGACGCGGCCGGTGCGGTGGGCCGCGGCGCTCGTCGCGATGAGCTCGTTCGCGGTGTTCGGGTTGCTCTTCCTGCTCACGTTCTATCTCCAGAACGTGCACGGCTTCAAGCCGAGCACGGCGGGCGCGTGGCTGCTGACGCCGACGCTGGCCGTGGTGATCGGAGCGCCCGTCGGTGGGGTCGTGGCGGAGCGAATCGGGCCCCGCCGGCCGGTCGTGCTCGGCATGCTCGCGGTCGCCGGCGGCCTTGTCGGTCTCGCCCAGGTTCCGGTGGACGCCGCGTTCTGGCAGGTGGCCGCTCCCGCCGTCCTGATCGGCTTTGGCACCGGTGCGTGGGTGATCGCCGCGACGCGCACGATCGTGACCGAGTCGCCGGAACAGCTCGTCGGCACCGCCTCGGCGCTCCAGCAGGCTGCGAGCCAGGTCGGCGGTGTCCTGGGGATCGCGATTCTCGGCGCTGTGATGTCGATCCGCGTCGGCGATGATCTGGCCCGACGACTGCACGAGGGTGGGGTGCCGCGGTCGCTCGCGGCCGTGGCGCTGCGCTCCCGCGGCCTGGTCGTGGAGGGAAGGGCGCCGGTGCTACGCGGCGCGCCGCCGCAGGTAGCCCACGTCGTGGCGACGGTCAGCCACGCCCTGTTCACCGATGGGATGCACTCGGCGTTCTTACTTTCCGCGGCCCTGATCGTCCTCGCCTCGCCGCTGGGACTGTTGCTCGGATCCGTCCGGCCTCCGAGCGCCTGAGGGTGTGCCGCCGTTCGAGTCATCTCCACCCGCGCAGGATTGCGCTCCCGTCGTGCTCGCTGACCTCGAGCTCGTCGCCGATCGCCGCAAGCGAGGCCGTGTAGCCAGGCTCGGCGTCGAGGTCATAGAGATGGATCGGCGGCTGCGGTCGCCGCGGACCTGACCAGCGCGTGAGCGCGGGGCTCTCGGAGGGTGGCGCCACGGTAATCAGCTCCGGCAAGACCGAGAGCCCGTCCCCGGTCGCCTTCAGCACCGCCTCCTTGCGCGTCCAGTAGCGACAGAACCCCCACGGGCGCATCGCCGCCGGCATCGTCCCGAGCTCGCGCTGCTCGGATTCGTCGAGGACCGAACGGATCGGCGGCTGCTCTGCGGCCACCGGGCTCACCAGCTCCACGTCGACGCCAAGCGCGACCCCGCGGCTGACGGCGACGACGGCGCGCTGGCCGGAGTGCGAGATCGAGAGCTCGAGCTCGGATGCGCCGCCGGCGAGGCGCGGCTTGTGTCCTGGGGCGATGCTCGATCGGGAATAGCGAATCGCTCGCGGCATTGAGGCGTCGTGGCGGGAAGCGATGATCCGGGCGAGCGCGTGCGAGACGACGAACAGCGCACGGTCCTGAGCGCGCACGAACCGGTCATGCCGGCCGCGTTCGTGTTCGTCGAGCAGGTCGAGCAGTGCCGGGCGTGCCGCGCTCGTATGCGCCCACCAGATCTGACAGGAACCGGAAGGCAGCGCGGGGATCGCGTGGTGCCTAAGCTGCTGCACGGGTGAGCTCGCTCAGCACGCCGTCCAGATGGCTGGCGATCGCCTCGACGTTGGGCGGATCGAGTAGCGAGAGGTGGTGTCCAGGGACGCTGACGACCTTGATCCCGTCGCCACACACCTCAGCCCATCCTCGCGACTGGTCCTGCCGGTCAAAGCGCGGATCGCGCATGCCGTCCGTCTGCACATCGCGCGCGCTGTAGAACACGACGGGGCCGTCGTGGCGGTCCGGGCGGTATCGCTCGAGCGCGCGGACGTCGAGATAGGAGGCGCGCTGGTGGCGGATGATCGCCGCGTTCGCCGCCGGGTCGAGTAACCCCGCGTCCACGATCGTCTCGATCATCAGGTCGGTCTGCGCTTCGTCGTCGAGGCGCGCCATCCGCGCGTAGGGGAGCGAGACGGGCTTGCCGTAATTGTGTTCGAGGAAGTGGGTGAAGCGCTGGAATCGCAGCTCGAGGACTTGCGTGTCGGAGAGCCCGGGCGGGTCGGGGAGCGGCAGGATCGTGTCGATCATCGCCACGAGCTCAACGAGCTCGCCGGCGGTCCGCAGGCGCAGCGCCGTCTCGTAGGCAAGCGCCCCCCCGAACGACCATCCCGCCAGCAGATAGGGACCGCGCGGTTGCTTCTGGCGCATCAGATCGACATAGCGCTCGGCGCGCTGCTCGACGCTGAGGACACCGTTCAAGCGGTCAAGCCCCCACACTGTGAGGCTCGGGTCGAGGCGATCGACGAGCTGGCGATAGACCAGCGTGTCGCCGCCACCAGGGTGAAACAGGAACAGCGGCGTCGGTGACGCGCCGGCGCGCAGCAGGCGCAGCGGCGTGTGTGACGTCGACTCCTCCGGCTCGCGAAGCAGCGCAGCCTGCCGCTCGATCGTGGCTTCTGCGAGCAGCTCGCTTGCGGCCAGCCGGCGGCCGCAGCCGCTCGAGAGCATCTCCGCGACCCTGATCGCTGCGTGGTCGTCGCCTCCGAGCTGATGGAAGTCCTGCGTCACCCCGACGCCGGAAAGGCCGAGCACCCGCTCCCAAGCCGCGGCAACAAGCCGCTCTGCCGGGTCGCGTGGGGCCACTCGCGAGGAGCTGGTGGGGGCCACCGCGGGAGCCTGCCGGCGGTCGGAGAGGTGAAGCGCCTCGTGCAGCCATTCCAGGACCTCGTTGATGCTTGCCCCGCGAAGCAACAGCGACGGCGGCAGCAGGACATCGAAGTCGTGGTGAACGACGTTGCGGATCCGCACCGCCAGCAGGGAGTCGAGCCCGAGCGTGATGAGGGGCGAATCAGCGTCGAGGCATCCGGAGGCGACTCCGAGCACGCTGGCGATCTGCTCGTGGACGCGAGCATCGATCCGTCTGGCCGCCTCGGCGGGGTCGAGCGCCGCCACGCCGGCCCAGTCCGTGCCGGCCGGGGCCGCCGGTGCGCCGGCGGCGTTGACGAGGTCCGAGAACAGGGGAATGCGGGCGAGTGCTGGGAACGATTCGGCGAGTGCGGCGGGGTCGAGCTTGATCACCCCTGCGGCCGGCATCCTCCGGGCAAGCAATGCCTCGAGTGCCTCGATGCCTTCGGCGGGAGTGATCTGGCCAACCGCATCAGCGCGGCGCTCGGCGGCGCGGCCGACCTGCGACCACGTGCCCCAGTTGATCGTGCTCGCCACCAGCCCGCGCGCACGACGCCACGCGGTGAGCGTGTCGAGGAAGGCGTTGGCAGCGGCGTACGCAGCCTGGCCAGGCGAGCCGAGCAGGGACGCTGCCGAGGAGAACCCAACCCACCAGTCGAGGGCGAAGCCTTCGCTCGCCGCCGACACACGCCAGGCGCCGACGGCCTTGGCCCGCCAGACGCGGTGCATGGTGTCAGGGTCAAGACGCAGTGCCACGCTGTCTTCGATCACGGCGGCGGCATGAACGACACCGCGAAAGCGGGCACCCGGGGCGGCGCACGCCGCGACTGCGCGCTCGGCGACGCCCGGTTGCGCGATGTCGCCCTCGACGACGAGGACCTCGCAGCCGAGCTCCCGCAGCTCGGCGAGCACCTCCTGCGCCCGCGGTCCCGGACCGGAGCGGCCGTTCAGCACCACTCGGGCGGCACCGCGCTCGGCCAGCCAGCGGGCGAGCAGCAGACCGAGGCCGCCGAGACCGCCGCTGACGAGATAGGCCCCATCGGCGTGCACGGTCGCGGCCGCCTCCGGGACGATCTCGTCGAGCTCGGGGCGGGCGAGGCGGGCGACATGTCGCCGGCCCGCTCTCCACGCGACCTCGTCCTCGCCGTCGTCGGCGGCGAGCTCTGAGAGGAGGCCCTCGACGCCGCGATCGCGGTCGAGGTCGATCCAGACGGGCTGAAGCTCGGGGTGCTCGTAGGCGAGAACACGCACCAGGCCGCGCACAGCGGCGGGTCCGGGGTCCGGCAGATCGCCTTCGGCGACCGCGGCCGCACCGCTCGTGACGAACCACAGGCGCGTGCGGATCGCGCCGGCGCGGTGGCGCTCGCTGAGCAACCGCACGATCCTGGTGCCGGCGAGTATCAGCTCCTCGCCCCGGCTCGGAGCATCCTCGGGATCCTGCCCCGAGGGGGCGAGCACGACCACGCCGTCGAGCGTCAGATCGGCGCGCAGGAAGTCCTCCGGACTGTCCAGGTTCCCGATCCGAGCCTCCGCCCCGTGGGAGCGCAGCCCAGCCGCGAGCTCGGCGGCGCGTGGGTCAGACGAACCACCGAGGATCAGCCAGCTCCCACCGACCAGGGGTGCGCGAGGAGCATCGACTGGGCGCCACTCGGCCCTCAGCAGCTTCTCGGGAAGCGCCATCGGCAGCTCCGAGCGCGAGACCCGGCAGAACGTGACGTCACGTAGATCCAGGCGCACCTGGCCGTGTGCGTCGACCAGCTGCAGCGTAGCCGTCCGCTCCTGCTCGCCGATGTCATCCTCGAGGGACATCCGCGCGTGCGACACCTCGTCGAGGTCTCCGAGCCAGCGCACGTGACCGACCGAGCGCGGAAGCCATGCTCCGTCTCCCGCCGGTCCCAGGGAACCGACGAGCGCCTCGAGCCCCTGCCTCAGGATCCATTCGGCTGAGCGCGAGGTCCCCTCGTCGGATGGCCTGGATGCAAGCAGTGCGTGACGTGGCGCGCGCAGCCGCGCCGGCGTCGCCGTGGCGTGGCCGAGGACCGTCTCGACCGTCGCCGAGACGTGCGCGCGCCAAGGGCCGGCGCCGATCCGCGACTGCATCGAGAGCCCTGCGACGCGCGGCCCTGAGCGCTCGAGGCTCGTTGTCAGCGCGCGCCGATCGGCGAGCGCAAGTGGGGCGTGAAGCACGAGATCGCGGACGTGCACCTCGGCGCCGCGCGAGGGTAATGTCTCGGTCGCGGCCGTGCGGGCCATCTCCAGCCAGATCGAGAGCGCGAGCCAGCGCTCGTCGCCCCGGGCGAGGCGAGGATCGAGCTCTGAGCGCCACAGGCGCCGAGTCTGATCGGGAAGCTCAACGAGCTCGCCGAGCAGCGGATTGGCCGTCACGGACGCCCGCTGCGTCCGCGGCGCGAGCCAGTGGCGCGCGTGATGCCAGCTAGTCCGCGGCAGGTCGATCAGCCTGCCGTCCGCAGGCCGGAGCTCACGCGGCGCGCCGCGATCGAGCAGGAGTGCGGTGAGCCCCGCATGGAAGGGGATGCTCTCGTCCTCGGAGCGGCGGCCGGTGGAGAGCACCACGGGCTGCTTGACGGCGGCGGCGCGGACGTTTTCGATCAGCGCATGGATCAGCACCGGATGCGGGGAGATCTCGATGAAGCTCGTGTGACCGTCAGCTGCGGCCGCGGCGATCGCCTGGGCGAACCGGACCGGCCGCCGGATGTTCGCCGCCCAGTACGCGGCGTCGAAGACGGGTTTCGCCCGCGAGTCCTCGAGCGCCGTGCTGTAGCAGCGGGTATGTGGCTCGAGCGGCGTGAGACCCCGCAGCTCTTCCCTCAGGGTACCGACCACCGGATCGACGAGCATGCAATGCCCCGGGACCGTCGACTTGATCAGCTTGGCCAGCAGACCCCGAGCTTCGACCGCGGCGACGAGCTCTTTGATCTGCGCCGAGTCGCCCGCGACTGCGATCTGTCGCGGCGCGTTGAACGCTGCGACCCCAACTCGGTCACGGTCGCCGAGCATCTCTCCGAGCTCTTCGGGGGAGAGCTCGAGCAGCGCCATCGACCCGCTTCCCGCCAGCGTCGCGAGCAGTCGTGAGCGCAGCGCGACGACGTGCGCGCCATCGCCGGGGGAGAGCCCGCCGACCGCAACTGCGGCGGCGACCTCGCCCAGCGAGTGCCCCACGACGGCGGCCGGCGCGGCACCGTATGAGAGCAGCAGCCGAGACAGCGCGACCTGGACGGCGAACAGCACCGGTTGAAGGCGCTCCATCGCCGTCAGCTCCTGGCCGCGCTCGAGCTCCTCGCAGACCGAGAAGCCGGCCTCTCGCAGGATCAGCCCGTCGAGCTCCCGCAGCGCGGCGGCGAATGCGGGCTCCTCGCGCATCAGACGCAGGCCCATGCCCGGCCACTGCGATCCCTGTCCTGAGAACACCCATACCGGGCCGGCGTCTCGACGGGCGCCAGAGATCTCGACGAGGTTCGGGGCGGGGTCGCCGGCCGCGCACGCTCGCAGGCCGGCGAGCAGCGAACCGCGATCGCGAGCGACGACGCCCGCCCGGCTGCGACCGGAGAGGCGCCTGGCGAGCGTGAACGCCACGTCGGGTAGCTGCGCGCCACTGCCGTCAGTCTCGAGCCAGTCCGCCAGCCGGCCGGCACCCTCGCGTACACGGGCCGAATCGGCTCCGGCGATCAGGAAATGCCCGATCCCGGCGGGGTCCCCGGCGACCGTCGGCGTGGCGGCGGGCGGCGCCTCCTCGACGACCACATGCGCATTCGTGCCACCGAAGCCGAACGCGGAGACTCCCCCGCGGGCGGGGCGATCGGCGAGCGGCCAGTCGGTTGCGCGGCCGGCGACCGACAGCCCGAGCGCGTCGAAGTCGATGTGAGGGTGATCGCCGGTGTAGTGCAGGCTGGCCGGGATCCGACGCCGGCCGATCGACAGAACGAGCTTGATCAGTCCGACGATGCCGGCGGCCGCCTCCAGGTGCCCGAGGTTGCTCTTGACCGAGCCGACCAGCAGCGGTTCCGATGCATCGCGGTCGGCGCCGAGCACGGCCCCGAGTGCACGCGCCTCGATCGGATCGCCGAGCAGCGTCCCGGTGCCGTGCGCCTCGACGTAGTCGACCTCGCCCGGGTCGACCCCGGCCGAGCCGTAAGCGCGGCGGAGCAGATCCTCCTGGGCTTCGACGTTCGGCGCAGTGATGCCGTTGGAGTGCCCGTCCTGGTTGACCGCAGAACCGCGCAATACGGCGAGGACGCGATCTCCATCGCTCAGTGCGTCCGTGAGCCGTTTGAGCACGACGACGCCCGCTCCCTCCGCTCGGACGATCCCGTCGGCGTTCGCCGAGAACGGCTGGCAGTGACCGGTCGGCGAGATCACGCCCATCTGATGGAACGCCGCCGTGACAGCCGGCCCCAGCAAGAGGTTTGCACCGGCGGCGATCACGAGGTCGCTCTCGCCGGCGCGCAGGCTCTGCATCCCGAGGTGAACGGCGACCAGCGACGAGGAGCATGCGGTGTCGACCGCTACGCTCGGGCCACGGAGATCGAGCGCGTAGGAGAGGCGATTCGCCGCGACGCTGAGCGCGCCACCGGTGCCGCTCCACGCGTCGACAGCGGAGAGATCCGACAGCGAGCGATGCCCGTACTCGCCGGCGCTCAAGCCGACGAAGACCCCGGTCGCGCTGCCACGCAGCGAATCCGGGGAGATCCCGGCGTGCTCGAGCGCCTCCCATCCGACCTCCAGCACCATCCGCTGCTGGGGATCGATCCCCCGCGCCTCACGTGGGCTGATCGAGAAGAACTCGGCGTCAAAGCCTGCGATGTCGCGCAGGAACCCGCCCGCACGTGTGGTGCGCTCCAATACCTCGGCGTCGGCTGCTGCGTTCGCGGGCACCCAGCGCCGAGCAGGCACCTCACCGACCGCGTCTCCCGCAGCGTCGAGCAGCCGCCAGAACTCCTCGGGCCCGGTGACATCTCCCGGCAGCCGGCAGCCGATCCCGATCACCGCGACGGCGTTATCGCCGAGTGGGGTCGAGCACAGCTTTGCGGGCTGCCGCGGCGACTCCGCGACCAGCGCCGCGGCGAGCCGCTGGATCGTCGGATGGTCCCACAGCAGGGTGCTCGGCAGAGTCCGATCGAGCAAATCCTCCAAGCGGCCCGCAAACTCGACTGCGTCCCGGGAAGAGATGCCGTAGTCGACCAGCGGCCGGTCGACCTCCACCTCGTCGGCGGGGAATCCGCAACGATCGCCGACGACGGCGGCCAACCACCGTTCGAGCTCGCCGACCGACAGCGCATGGTCGCTCATCGCGCACGCTCGGTGACGTAGCGGTCACGATTGGCAGCTCGAGCGATCTTGCCGCTCGAGGTGCGCAGCACCTTGCGACCCTGCAATATCTCGATGTCGCGAAGCTTCAGATCGTGGGCTGCGGACACCGCCCGGCGAACCGCTCGGGCGATCTCCTCGGCTGGGATCGCGGCCGCTTCTTCACCCCGCTCGCGTTCCAGCGTCACGACGATCGCCTCGCCCTCCCGGGTCGGGATCCCGAAGACGGCCACGCGTCCCGGTCTCACCGCCGGGTGGGCCTCCTGCACCGTCTCCTCGATGTCCTGCGGATAGTGGTTCTTGCCGTCGACGATGATCATGTCCTTCAAGCGGCCGGTGATGTACAGCTCACCGTCGTAGCGGACACCGAGGTCGCCGGTCCGGAGCCAGCCATCGGCCGGTAGCTCGTCCCCGCCCCGCTGCAGGCGGGCATCGAAGGCTTCCTCGCTGCGCTCCACCTGGCCCCAGTAGCCGGTGGCGACGTTGGGGCCGTGGACCCATACCTCGCCCACCTCCCCGTCCGGTCGGGCCGAGCAGTCGAGCGGATCGACGATCGCGACATGCTGGCCGGCCGGGCGCCCTGCCGAGACGAGGCGCATCGCGTCGGCGTCACGCAGCGAAGGCACCGCCCGTCCCGCCATCAGCTCGGCCCGCGCGAACGTCGTCATTCGCGGCCGCGCGCCGGCGCAGCTCGTAGCCACGAACACTGTCGCTTCGGCCAGGCCATAAGAGGGGCGGTGAGCTTCGGGCGCGAACCCGCAGGGCCCGAAGACCTGTTCGAAGCGCTCGATGGTGCGGGCGCGAACCGGCTCGGCCCCGTTGATCGCCACCCGCACTCCGGAGAGGTCGAGCGTCGCACGTTCCTCGGCGCCGATCCTGTCGATGCAGTACTCGAAGGCGAAGTTCGGCGCGGCCGTGATCACGTTCGGGTGGCTCGCCAGCTGATCGAGCCACCGCTTCGGGCGCTGCACGAAATCAAACGGCGTCGAGAACACCGACCGCGCGCCCAGGAACGCCGGCGTGCACACCATCAGCACGAGACCCATGTCGTGGAAGAAGGGCAGCCATCCGACGCAGGTAGTGCTCTCGTCCAGGTCGTACGCGGCCTTGGCCTGCAGGATGTTGGCGGCCACCGCGGCGTGCGTGATCACCGCACCAGCCGGATCGCGAGTCGAGCCCGAGGTGTACTGCAAATATGCCGGGGCGCTGAGCTGCACCGCGGCCGGCTCGAACTCGCTAGCGGGCGCCGGGTTGACGCGATCGACGGCGATCACGCCGGCGGGACGCGGGACCCGCGGATCATCGAGCAGCTTCTCCACGGCGCCGAGCGCCTCCTGCGTGGTCAGCCACACGGCGGCTTCGCAGTCCGCCAGCGCCCCGATCAGCCGGCCGGCGTGCGAGTTCGTCTCTGGAGCGAACAGCGGCACGGCGATCGTGCCGGCCGCCAGCGCCGCCAAGAAGCTGATCGGATAGCTGAGATCCTGCGGGCACAGGATCGCGACCCGATCCGAGGGTGCAGCGAGCTGACTGATCCTCTCCGCCAACGCCAGCATTCGAGCGCTGACTTCCGACCAGGTGAGCGTGCGAGGCACTCCGGCCCTGTCCTCGCGGTAGTCCACATGAGTGAAGGCCGGCCGATCGAGCCGGGCGAGGCGTGCGACCGAGCACGCCAACGACTCGACGGGGAGCGTCGCCGAACGGCCTTCGTGCGGCGCAGCAAGGACTGAGGACACTGGGCACCTTCCCTTTTGCCGGCAATGGTCATGGGTCATCGGGCTGGGAAAGCGAGCCTGCCTCCAGCCGCATCAGGAGCGGGCGCCCGCGTCGGGTCTTGAACGGGTTTGATCGCCGAGAAACCGCGCCACCACCGCACGCATGACCCAGGACTTCAGATCACGCGCGCTCCGCAGGTGGGCCGCACTCCGCCTTCCCCGAACGCCGAGAGCCTGCCAACTGGGGCTTTATCGGCAGATGAGTGACTTCCTTGAACCCGGCGCTCGACGGATGTTCGATGTGATCAGTGGCGGGGCCGGCGGCTATGCGGTCGCGACCGCGGCGACGTCGGCGAGCCCCAGCTCCTCGATCGCCGCCTCGCGCATTTTGAACTTCTGCACCTTGCCGGTGACCGTCATCGGGAACGAATCGACGAACTTTATGTAGCGGGGAATCTTGTAATGCGCGATCTGCCCCTGGCAGAACTGGCGCACGCCGTCAGGGGTCAATTGCGCGCCGGGCCGCGCGATCACCCAGGCCATCAGCTCCTCGCCGTAGCGCTCATCCGGGACTCCGATCACCTGTACGTCGGCGATCTCCGGATGCGTGTAGAGGAACTCCTCGATCTCGCGCGGGTAGACATTCTCGCCGCCGCGGATGATCATGTCCTTGATCCGCCCGACGATGCGAACGTAGCCATCGTCGTCCATCACCGCCAGGTCGCCCGTGTGCATCCAGCGTTGGGCGTCGATCGCCTCGCGGGTGCGCTCGGGATCGTTCCAGTAGCCGCTCATGACCAGATACCCGCGGGCGCGGAACTCGCCCGGCTCGCCGCGCGGCTGGGTGCGCCCGCTGTCGGGGTCGACGATCTTGATCTCGGTGTGGGGCATCACCTCACCGACCGTCCCACACCGATGCTCGAGTGTGTCATCGCGCCGAACCTGCGTACTGACCGGCGAGGTCTCCGTCATGCCGAAGGCGATCGACATCTCCCTGATGCCCATCTCGTTCGTGACCTTCTTCATGACCTCGATCGGGCAGGGTGACCCGGCCATGATCCCCGTCCGCAGCGAGGTCAGGTCGAACTCTGGAAAGCGTGGGTGCGCGAGCTCGGCGATGAACATCGTCGGAACGCCGTACAGGCTCGTGCAGCGCTCCTGTGCGCAGGCGTGGAGCGCCGCCTCGGGATCAAAGGTCTCGCTCGGGTAGACCATGCAGGCGCCGTGACTGGTCGCGCCCAGATTCCCCATCACCATCCCGAAGCAGTGATAGAGCGGGACGGGGATGCAGACCCGGTCGGCGTCGGTGTAGCTCAACAGACCGGCGACGAAATAGCCATTGTTGAGGACGTTGTGGTGGCTGAGCGTCGCGCCCTTCGGAAACCCCGTCGTGCCGCTCGTGTACTGGATGTTGATCGGATCGTCGAAATCGAGCTCGGCGATTCGCGAGCGCAGAAGGTCCGGATTCGGTCCGGCGCCGGCGAGCTCGGCGAACTCGCCGGTGCCGAAGAAGATCGTGCGCTCGAGCGACGGCAGCGAGCCGCGCACTGCCTGCACCATCTCGACGTAATCCGATCCCCGGCATTCCTGCGCCGCGAACAGCCACCGGCACCCGGAATGACCGAGCACGTACTCGAGCTCGCTGACCCGATAGGACGGATTGACGTTGACCAGGATCACGCCGGCCTTCGCCGTCGCGTACTGGACCAGCGTCCATTCGGCGCGATTCGGGCTCCAGACTCCCACCCGATCGCCGCGCCGCAGTCCGGCTGCCACCAGCGCCCCCGCGAGGCGATCGACGGCGTCGTTCAGCTCGGCGTAGGTGAAGCGGGCGCCCTGCTGGACGGAAACCAGCGCCTCGGCGTCCGGCACCCGGGCGACCGTGCGCTCGAGGTTCTCGCCGATCGTCTCGCCCAGAAGCGGCTCGTCGTGGGCGCCGTGAGCGTAGGACAACGTCATGGAACTGCCTCCTTCCTCGTCCGGGCTGATGCTACTTCCAAGTCGCCCGTCTCGCGCGATCGCTTGGGGCCGGGGCGCCGAGCATGCCTCGGCCGGTAGCGTTCCGCTCCGATGCAGACTGCCGAGCTGCTAAAGCCTGACCTGCTGCGTGACCGGAAGATCGCGCTCGCCGGCGGCGTGTGTGCCGCGGTCGTGGACGCGCTGAGTGGACTCGGCGCGCGGCTGGTCGCGCTCGACGGCGGCATCGAGGAGCTCGACGCCGAAGCATGGGCCGCCGAGCACGCGCCGGTGCATGCGCTCGTCTATGACGCCGCCGAGCGCTTCGCCGGCGGTGGTGCCGATGGGCTGCGAGACGCGGTCGACGCCGCCTGGAGCGCGATCCACGCCGCCGCCACAGCTGCGTTCATCCCAGCCGGTCGCGGCGCGGCGATCGTGCTTCTCGCCCCGCGTGAGAGCGCCGGTGCTCACGCGACCGCGGTGCGCGCCGCCCTGGAGAACATGGCCAGGACGCTGTCGATCGAGTGGGCCAGGTTCAGCATTACGACCACCGCGATCACCCCCGGCGCGAGCACCACGGATGCTGACATCGCGACGCTCGTGGCGTTCCTGGTCTCGCCGGGCGGCGCGTACTTCTCGGGCTGCCGGTTCGAGCTGGGGGCGATCGCCTAACTCGGGACCTCGAGGTCCAGTCGCGTCACCGGGCTGTCCTGGTAAGTACAGGCATGACCGCTGCCGGCGCAGATCTCCCCGATCAGCTCGAGCCGTTGATACTCCTCGTCGGAGACCGGAAGGACGAGCGTCTGTGCAACTGAGCCTTCGGCGTTCGGCTGGTAGACACCGCTGACGAGATACGTGCATGCGGCTCGAAACGCCCTGTTCTGATGCCCGTATTTGGCGGTGAAGCACGGCGCTTGCGCGCAGCCCAACGACCCGACCGCTCCTACATGGCGGCAGAACTGCGAGATGTTCCTGTCTCTCGCGAAGCCCGTGAGGCTGACGTATACGCGATCCGCGTTCGCCATCTTCGAGGCATCGACCGAGATCCTCACGGTAGCGATCGACGCGCGTTCGCTGACCGTCGCACTGAGCTGCGCCGCGGTGTTCGTGAGCTGGCTGACGGTCTCGAGCCTCAGTGCTGCGTAAGTGGCCGTCGCCGAAAGCGCGATCGCTGCGAACACGAGCAGCCCCTGCAAGTTCACGTAGCCGTGTTTGGCCCTGACGGAGTAGCGCTCGGCATCGCTCCTGAGTCCGATATAGGTCAAACAGAGAACGGCGAATGCGGCAGCACCGCCGGCCACGACCCACCCGGCCGTCGTCTCGCCAGGCGAGGTGACGCCGCGGATCCGGAACAGCGAGACCGACAAGCTCACGGGTATGACAAGCGCAGCGGCGACGGCCATCCAGACCGCGGGCCGCGCCATCTTGCGTGGGTTCACGAAGATGCTGGCGACCGCTGTGAGAATCCCGGCGACCAGCAGCGCCAGGATCAAGGTCGGCCAATGCGCCTCGTTGCGCAGGACGTCCGAGACCTCCCCGTTCGTGAGCCCGATGAAGTTCAGTGCGCCTGCGAAGCCGGCGACCAGCAGACCGGCGAGCACCTTGATCTTGTCGGCGAACTCGCCCGTCGTTGACGAGTTCGGCTCCTTGACGGAGGCGGTAGAGGGCATGTGTCGCTAGCGCAACACTCGCGACGGACCGCTAGGACAGGTCGAGCACGGTCTGCGGATCGGGGATGACGTGATCCTCGACGCCTTCGCCCGGGATGATCGCGGTACCGATGGCGAAGAACTCGATCACGTGGCTTCCCCAGCCGTGGCTGTTCTCGTGGATGTCCACCCCGACGATTCCCTCGGCTTTCGCCTCGAGCGCCTCGGCCTGCATGCGTTCCATCGCGAGCTCGCGCGCGTCGTAGAGCGCCTGGGTGAAGTTGGGCAGCTCGACGTTGCGCCCGGTGTTTCCCATCGACTGCTTCCAGCTCTGGTGCGCGACGTGGTACACACATGATCCCATCACCATGCCTACCGGCCGGTGGCCGGTCTGCAGGACCGCCCAGAACTCCTGCCCTGACAGGTCACTGGTGAAAGGCCTGCCCGATGGAGCGCGGTGCAGCTTGCCCTCGCGGTGCTTGACCGCGGTGCCCATCGCGACGAACTCGGCCATGTTCTGCCCCCAGTCGTAGCGGCCGATGTTCAAGCGCACGCCGACGATGCCGTCGGCGCCGAGCTGGTCGGCCTCCTCCTCCATGCGGGTCATCGCGAGCTCGCGGGCTTCGTACATCGCCTGGGAGAGCACCTGCATCTCCTGGCTCTGCTTCCACATCGACTGCTGGTAGCCGATGTGGTAGATGCTCGAACCCATCACCAGCCCGACCGGCTGAAAGCCGGCGTGGCGGACGAGCAAGAACTCGTTGACGGACAGATCGCTCGTGTAGAGACCGGACTTGTTCTGCTCGATCCGCTGGCGGCCCGCCTCGGGCACGCCCTCGGTGCTGGTGGGGTCGTAGGCCATGGCTGGTTCCTTTCGAGTGGCGGGCGGTGACGGGTCCTCGGCGGCGCGGCTGACTCAACGCAACGAGAGGACGGTGATCGGCTTGGTCTTGGCATTGCTGACCGCGAGCGCGGACTGCAGTCCAGCGTCCTCGCGGATTGCGGTCCCCATCACGTGGAAGGTCACCTCGAGGTCCTCGCAATCGATCATGTTCCGCTTGACTGAGCGAGTGACCCCATGTTCGTCGATCTGGACGCCGACGAGTCCGTCGGCGCCGAGCTGCTGTGCCTGATAGACGACTGCGCCGACGGCCTTCTCCCGGGCGGCGTAGACCCCTCGGGTGAAGTCGCGGAGCTCCTGGTTGGCCCACGAGGTCCCACCAAAGCCGCCGCCGCCGGTGGCCTGCACCGTCTGCCACGACGCGGGAACGTAGTGAACGCTCGTGTGCGCGGCGATCCCAACCGGGCGGACGCCCACCCTGCAGAGCTGCACGAACTCTTGGCCGCTGAGATCGGTGAGGACGGTTCCCCCGTCCCGCCGACACATCCCCGGCGGCAGGCGCACGGCGGTACCCACGACGACGAACTCGATCGAGCCGGCTCCAAAGTCGTGCGCGCCTTGCGTGATCCTCACACCGACGACCGCGTCCGCCGCGGCGAGCTGGGCCTCCTCCATCAGCCGCTTGAAGGCGAGGCTGCGGCAGGTGTTGAAGGCACCGGAGAGCACGGTCACCTCCGTCGGCACGTTGTAGTAGACGGGCTGCCATCCAACGTGGTAGACGGAAGAGCCCATCACCTGCGTCAGCGGCTGCACACCGATGCCGGCGAGCAGCGAGAACTCCTGCACCGACAGGTCGCTCGTGAACAGACCGGGCTTCCCCTCACGCGACGCGAGCTGGCGCAGGCGGGCCTCGGCGGCCAGCGGCAGGCCGCCGGCCTCGATCCGCCGGCGTGACTCCTCGGCGTCCAGCTCAGCCTGCGCGGCTGCCTCGGCGCGGCGGCCTTCGGCGGCCTTCTCCTCCTCGGCGCGCTGGCGCTCGGCGGCCTTCTCCTCTTCGCTGCGGTGATGGAAGAGGGGCATCAGCCGGCCGCCTCTGCGCCTTCGGCGCGCGCGCTGCCGCCGTGCACGCCGAGCCAGCTGCAGAGGTCATCCAGCACCAGCTCCTGCTCGGGCTCGTTCAGGATCTCGTGATACAGCCCGGGGTAGGACTTCACGGTCCGGTCGGCCGCGCCAATCCTCCGGCCGATCATCTCACTGCCCTCTGGTGGGCAGAGGCGGTCGGCGGTGCCGTAAAGGATCAACGTCGGGATGGTGATCAAGCCTACGCCATCGGGAAACGATTCGACGGCGGCGGCCAGCTCGGCGACGGTACGGGCGGGGAGCTTTCCGTGATGGACGAGCGGATCGGCTTGGTATGCCTCGACGACCGCGTGGTCACGACTGACGAGCGATGGGTCAACGCCGATCACCGGCAGGCGAGGCGTGAGCGCGGACAGCACCTTTGCGGCGATGCGGACGACCGGGGATGCCGCCTCGAGCGCCGCGAGCGGTGCAGACAGCACGAGACCGTCCAAACGATTCTGATGGCGCATCGCGTAGCACAGCGAAACCGTCCCGCCCATGCTGTGCCCGAGCAGGAACACCGGGACCTCGGAGTGCGGGGCCGCGCCCTGCTCGGCACCGGCGCGGAGGACGAGCGTGTCGAGGTCGGCCACCAGGTTGTCCATTCGGTCGACCAGCGCGCGCGGCCCTGCGCTGCGGCCGTGCCCGCGGTGGTCGAGCGCGTATACGGCGTAGCCCTCGCGGGTCAACCGGTCCGCGACATGCACATAGCGCCCGCTGTGCTCACCCGCGCCGTGCGCGATCACGACCACGCCGCGCGGCGGTCCTGACGGCAGCCACGCCTGCCAGAAGATGTTCACGCCGCGCGTTCCGGTGAACGCTCCCTCGCGATGGGTGGAGGTCGGCGGCGTGATCACGAGTCCGCCCAGGGCACCACTACCGCGTCCTCGTGCGGCGAATCGCGCGCCACGACGTATTCGGCGGCCTCGCTGTCGGACAGGTTCTCGAGGATGTGGGTTTCGCGTGGCGGGATGTACACCAGATCACGAGGCTCGAGCATCAGCTCCTGCTCGAGATGGTCGCCCCACTTGACCCGCAGACGTCCTGAAAGCATGTACACCGCGCTGTCGCAGCCTTCGTGGTAGTGCGGTCGCGACCGCGCGAGCGGCGGGACGCGGAATACGGCCATATAGATGTTCTGCGCGCCTGCAGTCGCCTGCGAGATCTCTGATCCGCCGACCACTCCACGCGGTACAGCACGGTCTGGGCCGGGCTTGACGACCCTCATGCTCGCGAGTCTAGCTCCGCCTGCTCGCGCGGCGCGATCTCGATCTGAAGCGGTGGCTGCGGGGCGACATCGTGATCCACCTGAAGAGTGGTGTGCTCGATCTGGAATCGCTCGCCGAGGATCACCTGAAGACGCCGTCGCAGCTCGTGACAGTCGTCGCCCGCGCGAGCGACCACGTGGGCGGAAAGGGCCGGGAACCCCGAGGTCACCTCCCAGACATGCAGGTCATGCACCTGCACGACACCGGGCTGGCCGGCCAGGTGGAGCCCGATCGCCTGGGGATCCACGCCGTCCGGCGCGGCCTCCATGAACACCCGCGCTGAGGCCATCAGCAGACCGTAGGCGGTGTAGATCATCAATCCGGCGATCACTAGCGACGCGCACGCATCGGCACGTCTGAATCCCGCCGTCAGGATCACCACGGCCGCGATCGCGGTCGCGATGAAGCCATACAGGTCCGTCAGGATGTGGCGGTAGGAGCCCTCGACGTTCAGGCTGCGCTGCCCCTCGTCGTGGTCGCCGGCGAGTATCCGCGCCGCGATCAGGTTGACGGCGATGCCCGCCAACGCGACCACCAGGACGACCGACCCTTCGACCGCCGGCGGGGAGACGAGGTGCCGGATGCCTTCGTAGACGATCAGCAGGCCGAGCACGAGCAGCGTTACCCCGTTCGCCTGGGCACTCAGGATCTCGGCCCGCCCGAGCCCGTACGTCATCGCCCCGGCGGCCGGGCGGGAGGCCAGCCGCGCCGCGAGCAGCGAGAGCCCGAGCGCCCCCGCGTCGGTCAACATATGGGCGGCGTCCGAGAGCAGCGCCAGCGACGAGGCGATCACCGCCGCCACCACCTCGGCGACCATGAATGCGACGATCAGCCCAAGGGCCGATTTCAGCGCGCCCCGGTCGGCGTCGCGGCTCCCGTGCGCGTGGTGCGGCTGCGCGGCCCCGCCGCCGTGCGCATGATGGGCGTGGCTCACAGGCTCCTCGATTCTAGTGGCACCACCAGTGGTGCCACCTGCCCAGAACGATCAGTTCACGGACGGGTCAGATGGCATCCGCGCGAGCAGGGCGTAGCTGCCGCCCTTCCGGGTCAGGACGGTAGCCCACAGCTCCTTGGGGTCGGCGGCGAAGGCGTCCTCGGGCCGGGCCGGCTCGACGATCCAATCGCCCCGCTCGAGCTCGCCGTCGAGCTGTCCCGCGCCCCAGCCGGCGTGGCCCACGAACGCTCGGGCTCGGCGTACGCCGGTGTCCAGCGATTCCAGCGACGAGCCCGATCCGAGGACGCCGATGTCGTCGAATGCGATCAGCGCGGCGTCGCTCGGATCCTCGAACTCGCCGAGAACTATGACCGAGCTCGGCTGCACAGGTCCGCCGACGAACACCGGATCCTCTGGGTCCACCACCTCGCCCAGCTACGAGACGGCCTCGGCCACCGTGGTCTCCGACGGCCGGTTGAGGACGACTCCGAGAGCCCCCTCGTCGCCATGCTCGATCACCAGCACGACGGTGCGCCAGAAATTCGGATCGAGCAGCGCGGGCCCCGCGATCAGCAATTGTCCGCGCACCGATTCCATCAGCGTCTGCCGGTCGGGTCGAGCGCCCCCGCGCTTACCGAACCACTCAGTCGGCCAGCCGGTGCTGCGCCTGCTCCGCCATCTCGATCGCCTCCGCCGCCTGGGCGCCGTCCTCGAGATCGAGTCCGGTGAGCTCGGCGAGGATCTCGAACAGATCCAGTCCGAGGCAGGTCTGAGGCAGCTCCAGAGGAGCCTCGGCCCGCCGCGCGCAGAAGATGTCGTCCTCGCGCCACACGAGGATCTTTGCACCGTTTCTGGCTCTCAATGTCAGTTGCATGGTGTCGGCCATCCCCGAGATGGATACCCAGCAGAGAGCCCGGCGATCCCTGCCTGCCCGCAGCATGGGAAACGCGTGGGGTGTTCCGCTTGCGCCCGCGTCGCCGGGTGTCAGCCAGCGGACAAGTGACGGATCGCTAGCAGCTCAGCCTTGTACGGCTGTAATCGGCCGCCAGCGCATGCGTGAGGTTGAAGACCTGACTCCGCGCTGGAATCCGCGCCTTCGGCTGGGGTCCGAAATCGTAAAGGCCCATCGTCATGCTGAACTGAACCTTGCTGCCGTTGACGCACTCGGGAAACGCGATGTGGATCCGCCGGACCCTTTTCTGGCCGTCGATCCATGCTTCGACGGGCATCGTGTGGCTGCCGATGGCCGACTCGATCGCATGCACGGTAGCGGTCGGGGCTTCGCCCGACTGCGCGTACTGATCGAGGTTGATCACGGCGCGGTACTCAGTCGTCGGGGTACCGTTGATCGACACCGAGCCGACACGCTTCGGCGTCGCACCGACCGCCGTCAGGTAGCTGAGGAACTGGCTCGGGTCGGTCGTGCCAGGTAGTGAGCCGACGCCGATCGCTCCGAGCGCCTTGCTCATGTCGACGTAGATCCAGGGCTTGCCGCCGGTCAGCGTGGCGGCTCCCGGGATCGCCCCGGAGCGCATCCAGAAGTTCAGCCCGGAGAAGACCATCGGGGCCCTAACGTGGCTGCCGTCGACGACTTCGCGCATGTTCAGCGTGCCGCCGTCCGTGGCTGTATCGATCGCTCCGCTCATCGAGGCGCTGACGGGCGCGGCGCCGGTCAGGTTCATCACGGCCGACATCCGATACCCGGGCGCGCTCTTCGTCACCGTGGCTGCCTGAGCCACCGGATCAACGACCTGGCTTGCCCCGCAGCCCGCGACGGCTACCGCAGCGCATGCCGCTCCGCAGAGCAATGCGACCAGCCTCCTCATCACGCGGTGATCCTACATTCCCGGCGCGTATCTCGTGGCAGGTGCCGACCTACAGCCCCATCGAGCGCCCGAGGATCTCCTTCATGATCTCGTCCGTCCCGCCGCCGATCGGGCCGAGGCGGGCGTCGCGGGCGGCGCGTTCGATCTCGTACTCGGCCAGGTATCCCTCAGTGCCGTGAATCTGCAGGCACGCGTCCGTCACCTCGAACGCTGCCCGCTGCGTGGCGAGCTTCGCGATTGTGACCTCGCGGACCGCGTCCTCGCCGGAGACGTAGCGGCGCAGCGCCGAGTAGGTCACGTCCCGGCCCGCCTCGATTGTGAGTGCGATCTCGGCGAGACGGTGTCGGATCGCCTGGTGCTCACCGATCGGCCGGGCGGCGCCCGAGTCATCGAGCTCCTCGCGCTCGAGCGCGAATCGCAGCGTCCGCTCGAACGCGGCTTGCATCCCCCCCACGGCTCCGAGCGCCATCAGCAGGCGCTCCCACTGGAAGTTGGCCATGATCAGGTAGAAGCCTGCGTTCTCCTCGCCCAACAGGTTCGCGTCGGGTACGAAGACGTCATCGAAGCTGATGTGGGCGGTGTCGGAAGCGTGCCAGCCGAGCTTCTCGAGCGCGCTCGACTCGACGCCGTCGCGCCGCTCGACGATCAGGAACGAGAGCCCGTGGTGGCCACCGGCGGCGGTGGTCTTGACCGCCGTCACGATGATCCCGGCCCGCACTCCTCCGGTGATGAAGGTCTTCGATCCGTTGACGATGTAGCCGCCGTCGACCTTGCGCGCGAGCGTCCGGATCGAGGCGACGTCGGAGCCCGTGTCCGGCTCGGTGATCGCGAGCGCCGCGATCAGCTCACCTCGAATCCCGGGGACGAGGTAGCGCAGCTTCTGCTCATCGGTGCCGAACTTCCAGATCGGCGGCAACGCGATCCCGGCGTGGGCGCCGATCCCTGCCGCAAGCCCGCCGGACCCGCACCGCGCGAGCTCCTCGACGAACACCGCGTCGGCGACCGGGTCGCCTTCACCGCCATATTCGGCTGGGAACTTGAGGCCGAGGTAGCCGAGCTCGGCGCAGCGGGCGAAGACGTCGTCGGGAAACCACCGCGCGTTCTCCCACTCGGTCGCGTGCGGGTAAAGCTCGGTCTCGACGAAACGCCGCACCGCCGCGCGGAAGTCCTCGTGCTCGGCGGTGAAGGGCGGGATCGGCTTCCGTGCCGAGGACGATCCCGCGCCCGCCTTCTCCGACAGCGACGAGCCGGCGTTCACGAAGCCGCGACCGCGGCGATCGCGCCCTGGAAGCCGATCTTCGAGTGGGTCCCGTCGCAGAACGGCTTGTTCGTCGAACCGCCGCAGCGGCAGAGGAAGACCTGCTCGCCGATCGTCTCGATCGGATTGCCGGCCGGGTCCACCAGTTCGATCGGGCCCTTGACCCGGTACGGGCCGTTGTCGGTGACGCTGATCTGGACGTCGCTCATCGGGGATCTCCTTGCACTTCGATTAACCGGACCGGGCGAACCCTACGACCTACAAGCCGTACGAGCGCCCAATCACGTCGAGCATGATCTCGTCCGTCCCTGCTCCGATCCGGTTGAGCCGCAGGTCGCGCCACGAGCGCTCGATCCCGTATTCCTTCATGTAGCCGTTGCCGCCGTGGATCTGGATGCACTCGTCGGCGACCTCGCAGGCGATTCGCGCGGCGTGCAGCTTCGCCATCGTGATCTCGCGCACGGGATACTCGCCGTTCTGGAACCGCCACGCGGTGGTGTACACCAGCTGCCGCGCGGTCTCGATCTTCGTCGCCATCTCGGCGAACTTGTGCCGGATGACCTGGAAGCTGCCGATCGGGCGGCCGAAGGCGACCCGCTCCTTCGCGTATTTCAGGGTGCGGTCGAACACGTGTTGCGCACCGGCGACGGAACCTGCGGCCCCGATCAGCCGCTCGCCCTGGAGCTCCCACATGATGTGGTAGAAGCCCTTGCCCACCTGGCCGAGCGCCGCGGAGGCAGGGACGCGAACGTCCTGAAAGGCAAGCAGCGCCGTGTCGGAGGCGTGCATGCCGAGCTTCTCGAGCCGCTTCTCCCGGATCACGCCGGGTAGATCCATCGGCACGATGAACAGCGTGAAACCGTCGTAACCGGCCTCGGGATCGGTCTTCGTCACGAGCACGATGCCGTCCGCGCGATGGCCGTTGGTGATGAAGGTCTTCGAGCCGTTGATCACGTACTCATCGCCGGCTTCGCTGAGGACGGCACGGGTCTTGATCGCGGCCACGTCGGAGCCGGCGTCCGGCTCGCTGATGCCGATCGCGAGGATCTTCTCGCCCCTGATCGCGGGCCTGGCCCATTCCTGCTTCTGCTCCTCGGTCCCGAACGCGAGGATCGGGGGCATCGCCATGTCGGTCTGGACGGCGATACCCATCGCCAGTCCGCCCGAATGAGCGTGCACGATCTCCTCCGCGAGCACAAGGCTGCTGTAGTAATCGCCGCCTTGGCCGCCGTACTGCTCGGGCTTGTCGAGGCCGAGGAAGCCGAGCTCGCCCATGCGCCGGAAGACCGAGTCCGGGAACGTGGTCTCCTCCCACTCGTCGGCGTGGGGCTGAAGCTCCTTGATCACGAAGCGCCGGATCGACTCGCGCAGCTGCTCGTGCTCGTCGGTGAAGATGAAGTGCTTGCGCTGGGTCGCGAAGTCGGGCTTGAGTACGTCAACGGTGGCCATGCGGGCTAGATCTCCTGTGCTCGCGTTCAGGGCGGAGGGCGAGGGACGCTAGCGGAGCCGCGTCAGAAAGTAAACAGTAGAACTTCCTACTTACTGCGATGGGTCGGGTGGGGGGCAACGCTCGCTCGCCGCGCGGTCTGGTTCGTTCGCGTGTGCTCGCTCAAGCGGTTCGGGTGGTTTGGGCCGGGCGGCGTTCGGGGACCGCTTGAGGAGCCGTGGCGAGTGAGCGGCCTATCTGGGGGTGTCGCAAAACCCGCGCGAGCGTGCTCCCGGCCGCAAATCTCGAAGGGTCGTGCTCGATCACCCCTCGTATTTCCGGTCAACTGACCACGCCCTGTTCTCGGGCCCGTAATCGCCGCCGTCGGGCGGCCGCTCCGGGGATCGAAGTCGACTTTGTCGTGGGGATCCAGGTCGGACTCGGATTGCGCAACACCCTCTGGTGGTCCCGTTTCTCGCCACGGTCCGCGGCGCCGGCCCCGCTCCGTGCCGATCATGCCGTCGCGGTGGTGGGTTTCACGCTCGCGCGCTCGCCAGCCGTTGTCACGTTCTGCTAACCAACGCAAGCTCGACCGCTTTTGTGAGACACCCTCATTGGCCGGTTTCTCGCCACGGCCTCGATCCCTCCTATGATCTCGCCCGGACCGCTCGGGTGCCCATCAGAGCCCGCGCCGGCCGAAACCGCTCTATGCGTAGGCTTCACGCGCCCCCGGAACCGGACCCTAGGAGGCCCGCATGGCGTACGACACCCTCCGCTACGACATCGCCGACAGCGGCGTGGCGACGATCGCGCTCGACCAGCCCGAGACTCGCAACGCGCTCTCCGACGCGCTCCTGACGGATCTGATCGACGCGCTCGAGGCCGCTCGCGACGACGAGCGTGTCCGCTGCGTGGTCCTCACCTCGACCCACGAGAAGGTGTTCTCGAGCGGAGGCAACCTGGCCGGCTTCGCTGCGGAGACGCCCCTCGTGCTCAAACACTTCGCCAGTGAGCGCTTCCCGAGTGCATTCCGCCTGCTCGGTGAGCTCGGCAAACCATCCATCTGCGCCGCGAACGGCCACGTACTCGCCGGCGCGCTCGGACTCGCGCTCGCGTGCGATCTGATCATCGCGCGCGAAGGCGCCAGGTTCGGCACGCCCGAGATCAACGTCGGGCTCTTTCCGTTCATGATCATGGCGCTGATCTACCGCAACGTCGGACGTAAGAAGGCCAACGAGCTGCTGCTTCTCGGCGAGCAGATCTCGGCGCACGAAGCGGAGCGCATCGGGCTTGTCAACCGCGTCACCGGCGCCGAGGAGTTCGACCAGGCCGTCCAAGAGTGGGCCGAGAAGCTGGCGGCCAAGTCACCGGTGATGATGAGGCTCGGCAAGGACGCCATGTACCGCCAGCAGGACCTGGCGCTCGCCGACGCACTCGACTATCTCCGCGCCCAGCTCACGATCGCCTTCACCACCGAAGACATCCAGGAGGGCGTCAAGGCGTTCTTCGAGAAGCGCGAACCGCGGTGGCTGGGGCGGTAGCGCTCTGGTTGGTGGCGGTGCTTTGGTCGCGTTGTTTGCGCTACCGCCCTTGGCGGTAGCGCTCCGGTGGGGGGTGGTGATTTGGCCTCGTTGTATGCGCTACCGCTGGGGCGCGCGTGGTGGCTCGCCTGGTGTCCCCGTGCTAGCACTTGATTTGGCTCGGTGTGTGTCGTAGCTCACTCTCCTTTGCTTGTCCCCGTGAATGAATTCTGGTTAGGGCGTCCAGGGGTTACGGGGCGTGGGAACTGGGACCACAGTGGGAGAAAGACATGCAATATTCGTGCATCGTCGCGGGTACCGACGGGAGCCGGTCTGCGACGGAGTCGGTCAGGGTGGCGGCTGCGCTGGCGGCTGAACATGACGCGGCACTTCACATCGTGGGTGCGTACCGTGACCTGACGTGGGTCGAGGCCCAGCGAGCTCGGCGGGCGGTGCCGACGGGCCTGGATCTGTACGGCGTGGCCGATCCGCGTGCCGAGATCGGGGACATCCTCGACGACACGGCGTACATGATCCGGGACTACCAACCTCGAGTCTGGCTGCACGCGATCAAGTCGGATCCGTGCTCCGCGATCAGTGACGTCGCTGGGCGCAAGGGAGCCGAGCTGGTCGTCGTCGGCAACAGGGGCGTCACCGATCCGCTGCGCCTGTTCCGCCTGCCGATCTGCGAGCAGGTGCGGCGGCGTGCGAACTGCGATGTCCACGTTGTCGACACGACGCCCTTCTGGGGTGTCGCCAGCTACGCCGCGGGACCCAGCCGGGCTGCGGCTTAGCGGCAGAGCGCCGGCGCTGCGCGACTGTTCGCCGTCGCGCCGGTGCCGGCGCCACGCAGTCGCCCAAACGAATCGCCACTACACCGGCGCATTTGCCCCTGGCAAATGCGCCAATGGAATCGCCGCCAGGCGATTCCACCTTGACGTGTGCCCGCCGAACCGGCAAAGTAGGAAGTAGCACGTCCCACTTCTCATCCGCGCTCTGCGCTGCCAGGGCTCGCTATCCGACCGAGACACATGGCTTCAGACGCCCCGACCACCAGCCTCCTGCGGCCGCTCGCCGAGGATCTCGAGGCCCGCCGGGACCAGATCAAGCAGGGTGGCGGCGCCGAGAAGATCGCGGCACAGCATGCCGCAGAGAAGCTCACCGCCCGGGAGCGCATCGCCCTGCTGGTCGACGACGGCACCTTCGTCGAGCTCGGGATCCACGGCCGGCCACACTTCTCCCAGCGTGCGATGGACGGCAGGGAGGCGCCCGCCGACGGCGTGATCACCGGTTACGGGAAGGTCGACGGCCGGCTGACCGCGGTCGTCGCCTACGACTTCACGGTGATGGCGGGCTCGATGGGGATGACCGGCGAGCTCAAGGTCACGCGGCTGCGGGAGCTCGCGTTGACCAAGCGGATCCCGTTCATATGGCTGCTCGACTCCGCCGGCGCCCGGATCCAGGAGGCCGTCGGGTCGCTGTTCGCCGGCTCGGGCTTCCTCTTCCGCGAAGAGGTCGTGATGAGCGGCGTGATCCCGCAGGTGGCGGCGCTGATGGGTCCGTGCGCGGCCGGGACCGCCTACATCCCTGGCCTCGCCGACTTCGTCCCGATGGTCAAGGGACGCGGTTCGATGGCGCTGGCCGGTCCGCACCTCGTTCGCGCCGCGGTCGGCGAAGACGTCACCCAGGAGGAGCTCGGCGGCTCGCGTGTGCACTGCCGCAAGTCCGGCGTCGGCGACCTCGAGGTCAAGGACGATCCGGACTGCATCGAGAAGATCAAGCAGTACCTGAGCTACTTCCCCGCCCATTGCGAGGAGCCTCCGCCGACGAAGTCGGTGGAGGATCCCATCGACCGCCGCGACGAGGAGCTGCTCGACGTCCTGCCGGACTCGAACCGGCGCCCCTACGACATGTACGAGGTGATCCGGCGGATCGTCGACGATGGCGTCTACTTCGATCTCAAGCCGCAATGGGCAAAGACGATCATCACCTGCCTCGCGCGCTTCGGTGGCCGTCCGGCGGGCATCGTCGCCAACCAGCCCAAGCACCTCGGCGGCATCCTCGACAACGACTCGGCCGACAAGTCGGCCCGCTTCATCAACCTCTGCAACGCGTACGGCATCCCGCTCGTGTTCCTGATGGACGTGCCGGGCTTCATGGTCGGCACGAAGGTCGAAGAGGCAGGGATCATCCGCCACGGGGCGAAGATGCTGTACGCGACCGCGAACGCGACCGTCCCGAAGATCACCGTCGTGGTGCGTAAGGGTTACGGCGCCGGCTACTACGTCATGTGCGGCCGCGCCTATGAGCCTGACCTGATCGTCGCCTGGCCGTCAGCCGAGATCAGCGTGATGGGAGCCGAGGGTGCCGTTGAGATCCTCTTCCGCCGTCAGGTCGAGGCGGCCGAAGACCCGCAGGCCAAGCGGGCCGAGCTGATCGAGAACTTCCGCCAGATCATCGATGTCTATGTCGCCGCAGGCAACGACATGATCGACGATGTGATCGACCCCCGCGAGACCCGCCCGACGATCTGCCGCGCGCTCGAGATGGCGGCAGGCAAGCGGATCGAGCGTCCGTGGAAGCGGTCGGGCGTAGTACCCGTTTAGGAGCGCAAGCCAAGGAGAGCCATGAGCCTCGACCACCCGGCCGTCATCACCTGCTCGATCTCGGGCGCGATCGCCAACCGCGCGCAGTGCCCGGCGATCCCGTATGCGCCGGCTGAGTACGCCGCCGAGGCGCGCCGGATCGTTGACGAGGGCGGCGTTCACATCCACATCCACGCGCGCAGCCCCGACGGCAACCCTAGCTACGAGATACAGGACTTCCAGGCGATCAAGGACGCGATCGTGGCGGAGGTCGGCGATCAGGCGATCATCAACTTCTCGACCGGAACGATCGGCGTCCCCGTCGCCAAGCGGATCGCATACCTCGAGGCGTGCCGCCCCGAGGTCGCGGCGCTCAACATGGGCTCGCTCAACTACGCCAAGTACTCCCGCACGCGCAAGGACTTCGTCTTCAAGTTTGTCTTCGCGAACCCGTTCGAGGAGATCATCGAGCTGCTCGAAGCGATGCGCCGGCTGGACATCAAGCCCGAGCACGAGTGCTTCGACCTTGGCCATGTCGGCTCGCTCACGCCGCTCGTCGACATGGGGCTGCTCGACGCGCCCCTCCACGCCGACTTCGTCATGGGCGTAGTCGGCGGGGTACCCGCCACCGCACGTAATCTCGCCGCGATGGCCGACAACTTGCCGGCCGGAGAGCACCATTGGGGCGTGATCGGGATCGGCCGCGAGCAGTGGATGCTCGTCGCCGCCGCGCTCACCCTCGGCGGCTCGATCCGCGTCGGGCTCGAAGATAATTTCTATCTGCCGGACGGCCAGATGGCCCGCTCCAACGGCGAGCTGATCGCCAAGGCGCGGCAGATGACCGAGGACGCCGGCCGCCGTCCCGCCACGGTGGAGGAGGCGCGAGCGCTACTCGGGATTCGGCAGCCGGTCGCGGAAACCGCATGACCGCGCTCCCGCTCGAGGGTCTCCGCGTCCTCGACCTCTCCCGCCTACTCCCCGGCGGGTTCTGCTCGCTACTCCTCGCCGATTTCGGCGCGGACGTGGTCAAGGTCGAGGACACCGGCATGGGCGACTACGTTCGCTGGGCGCCGCCGTACTACGAAGGCGCCGACGAGTCGGCGCGGAGCGCCCTGTTCCTGTCGCTCAACCGCGGCAAGCGCTCGATCCGCGTCGACCTCAAGAGCGAGCAGGGCAAGGACGTGCTGCGACGGCTCGTCAGGGACGCCGATGTCCTGCTCGAATCGTTCCGTCCCGGCGTACTCGATCGGCTCGGCGTCGGCTACGAGCGGCTCCGGCAGGAGAACCCTGGGCTGGTCTATTGCGCGATCACCGGCTACGGGCAGGACGGCCCGAACCGCGATCGCTCCGGCCACGACATGAACTACCTTGGCTTGAACGGAGTACTCGGCCTGACCGGCGAGGCGGGAGGGCCGCCGGTCCAACCCGGCGGGCAGATCGCCGACCTCGGCGGTGGTGCGCTGATGGGAGCGATCGGCATCCTGATCGCGTTACGCGAGCGCGAGCGGTCCGGGCTCGGGCAACTGGTCGACTGCTCGATGTTCGACGGCTCGCTGTCATGGCTCGCGATGGTGGCGGCGGCTGCGTTCGCGTCGGGTCACGCCGACCGGCGCGGGGAGAGCGTGCTCGCCGGCGCTGTCATCTGCTACCGGCCCTATCGCTGCGCCGATGGATACGTGACCCTGGGTGCGCTCGAGCCGAAGTTCTGGAACGCGTTCTGCCAAGGGGTTGGACGTGATGACCTCCGCGGAAGCGCTTTCGAGAAGCCAGGCTCCGACGCCCACCGGGAAGTGGAGGCGATCTTCGCCGCGCGGACGCGGGAGCAGTGGCGCGAGTATGCGTCCGAGCACGACTGCTGCCTCGAACCGGTGCTCAACCTCGACGAGGCGCTCGAGTCGGAGCTCGTGCGCGCGCGTGAGATGGTCGTCGAGCTCACCCAGCCCGGTGCCGAGCGTCCGGTCAAGCTGCTCGGCGCGCCGGTCAAGCTCGGGCGCACGCCGGCGGACCCGACGCGCGCGCCCGGGCCCGGCCTCGGCGACCACACCGAGGAGGTGCTGGCAGCGGCCGGGTTCGGCGCCGGGGAGATCACCGCACTGCTCCAGTCCGGTGCGGTCGCGGGTCCCGCGGGAGCCACGCAGGGTTCGTTCATGGCATGAGCGCAACCGAGGGGATGCTGAAGATGTCCGAGCTCGCCGAGCGCTCGGGCGTGAGCGCCGGGACGATCAAGCACTACCTGCGGGAAGGTCTGCTGCCGGAGCCCGTCCGGACGAGTCGCAACATGGCGTACTACCCCGAGGAGTTCATCGAGCGGATCCGCCTGATCAAGCGCCTGCAGGAGGAGCGGTTCATGCCGCTGCGGCTGATCCGGCAGGTGATGTCCGAGGACCCAGAGCGCGCCGCGAGGCTGATCGAGATCGAGGACCGGATCCTCGATCGCGCGATCGCCGCCGGCGAGGCCTCGCGCGTCTCGCGCACCGAGGTCCGCAAGGCCTACGACGTTCCTCAGAACGTGCTCGAGCGGCTCGAGGAGCTCGGCGTTCTCACCCCGAACGCGCGCGGCTACGACGCGGACGACGTGAAGATCATCGAGGCGATCAGCCGCTTCCGTGCCGGCGGCTACGACGAGGCGATCGGCTTCACCGTCTACGACACCCTGCGCTACCGCGAAGCGCTCGAGCCCCTCGTGCAAGAGGAGGTCGGGGTGCTGCTGAGTCGCCTCGCCGGCGAGGTCGAGGTGGACCGCGCCGTCGAGATCCTGACCTCGGGCGCGGAGCCACTCAGGGACCTGATCGGGGCGATGCATTCGAAGCTGCTGCTGGCCGAACTGCGACGAGCGAGGGGCGAACACGGGTGAAGCACCGGGCGCACGAGGCCGACGAGGGTCAGGCAGCGATCTCGCGCTCTATGTGGGCCACGCTCACGTGGCGGTCGGTCGTTAGCCGCCCCGCGTAAGCCCCGCGGTAGGTGCCGGAGACGGGCGCGACGTCGCGGTAGTCGCGGCCGACGGCAACGGTGAGGTATCGGAGATCCGTCGGTCGGTCGTGTGTCGGGTCCCACGCGAGGATCTCGACCGCCTCGCCGGGCACGGGCTGAAGCACCTCAACCCAGGCGTGCGTGCCGCCTTCGCCGACGAGATGGCCGGACACGTAGCGTGCTGGGATGCCGAGCAGCCGGCAAAGCGCGAGCATCAGATGCGCGTAGTCCTGGCAGACGCCGTGTCCGGCCGCGAGCACCTGCGCTGCCGTCGTGCGCACGCCGGTTCTGTCAAAGCCGTAGGTCATGTGCCGGTGCACCCAGTCCCCGGCGATGCGAGCAAGGTCCGCGCCCGTCTCGCGGCAGCAGGCAAGCTCGGCCGCCACGGCGCGCAGCGCGGCGTCCGGCCGCGTCAGAGCCGACGGCATCAAGTAGACGTGTCGTGCGTGGGTCGCGGCCGCCTCGAGGTGCCGTCCATGCCCGGTCCGCCGCTCCACGGTCAGCGAAAGGTCGAAGTCGACGGTCTCCTCGACCTCGGGGATGCTGATCTCAAAGATGACGTTTCCGAACCGGTCGGTGTGCATCCGTTTGCGCGCGGGCAGGCTTACGTCCAGGCGCCGGCTGAGGACCCGCTGGTTGCCGTGAACCGGCCCGGGTACCACCACGAGGCGCTGCCTAAGGTTGGAAATAGGTGCGGGGTAGCGGTAGCCGAAGTGCTGCTGCACCTCGTAGACGGTCCGCTGGACCGGGCTGCGGCCCGTCGCGTAGTCACGAAAGTCGGCCGGGGGGATGTCCGCGTCGTGGTGCTCGCCCGACTCACGCCGCGGGATGTGGTCCAGAGGCACGGTCCTACCGCAGCCGATCTTCGGCGGCCGCGGTCGTGGCGGGGGCGGCGGTGGCGGTGGCGGTCGAGGGAATGATCTCGTCCACCCACACGGTCATCGACCGAGGTCCGGTTTGGGTTGCTGGTGGCGTAGTCAACGTGGACATTAGTGTGAACCCGGTCGCAGACAGCCTGCACTCGCTCCCACCCTTAGCCGCACCAATCTCCGTTCGTGTGAGTCCGGGAGAAACCTTCCCGCTCCGTCGCCCGAAGCGGCTGGCGGTGCAAACGTATACGGCTCGCCGCGCCATGTGACCGGCCCTAGGTCCAAGATCACCGACCGCCAGTTGGCCAGCCACCCGGCGCTCGCAGCCCGGCCAGGTGCTCGCGCGCGAGAATCAGCCGCCGGGCAGCCCGTCCGCGCGCGGACGGGAGAGGTCGGAATCGAGAAGACATGCTGCCCTCCGGCGCGCAGTCTACCGTGCATCGGGTCCCGCCCGGGCAACGCGAAGAGTAGAGTGGTTCGCAGGAGGGCATCATGCGACGTCGGGCCAGCTGGTCCGGCAGCGCCGCCTGACTTCCGAGCAATCAGCCAACCCCGGAGGTCGCGATGTCCGAGACGGAGCCTCGTTTCAGCCGTAGAGACGGGAATGTCCCTTTTATCTGCTCGCCGTCAGGTTTGCACCACGACGCGGACGGAATAGAAAGGTGCCAACCCCGATGACTGATAAGCACCTGGACGAAGGCAAGGATCGCCTCAAGGAGGCTGTGTGCTCCCCGTACTAGTCGTCCTGGTCGTCATCCTGCTGCTGCTGCTGCTGACCGGTGGTAGGCGTCGCGGTCGTCGCTCGACATAGCACCGAGAACTTGCGCTATTCGACTTCAGAAGAACGTCCGCCGTTCTCGGCGACCCGGAGAATCCGCTTGGCCTGCGCCGACGGATCGGTTTCTGCAGTATGTGATTCGTCAATCTCGGCAGCGGCGATCAGTGCCTTCAGGTCGGCGACTTCGATTTCGACCGTGTGTGCTTCGCCCTCGACTACCTCCGCGTCCCGTGGCTCCGGCTCGGCCGAGTGCGCCAATTGGGGCAAGGTTAGAGCGGCCTGTGGCCGGGTCGGTCGGGCAGTCTGGGCCCCTTTGATCTGCGCTCGGAATTCGAGCTGCGTACCTGCCTCCCCCCACTCGATCGCGAGGCGACCATCCAGTCGGTAGCCAATCCAGGCGATCACAACCATTGACGCACCAACGATTAGGAGGGGGAGCGTCCAGACGGAACTTGTCACAAGCAGCCCACCGACAAGCAATAGAATCACGCCGGTCACCGTTAGCCTTACTCGCGGCCGCGCCAACCAGTCGAAGACCGACGCGGCGACGGCCGATACCCGCTCGGGCCATACCGAGAGCTTCACGGGCGGTGAAGGCGGCGGCGTCGCGATCGGCTGGACCTTCGGCGAAGCGTTGTTCAAAGGGGCCGAGGACGCGCCAGCATCCGCCGAGCCGGCTAGCTTCTGGTCCTCTGCGCTCTCTGAAATCATTACCTTACTGTCCACACTACCCGTCTCACCTAATTCGAGTCACTGGCTAGGAGGCGGTGGTAGGCTCAGTGTGACGGAGGACGAGCCGCGACGATCAGAGCGTCGGCTCGGAACTCCCAAGATCAGCCATCTCGGATGGCTAGGAAGGTCATTTGACCTCATGATTGGCATAGGCGTACTCCTCCTTATCGTTGCCCTCCTCGCTCACAAGCTTGCGGTCCTATGGGGCATCGGCATTGTCTTGATATTCGTCGGCATCGTCCTCGAGGTTCTCGGGATGATGGGGCGCGCGGTTGGCGGCCGACGCCACTACTACTGATTGGTCACCGCACGCGGTCACCAATCAGTAGCGGTAACGGCACACCCGGCGGTGGTTGCAGGACCATCGCCCGGGGGCCGCGTCGCCACCGAGGAGAGTGTCAGATGTGTAACCACGTCCCGCTTGCTGGGTGGCACCTTTCTTGAAGGATGAACCACGATGAGCAGGGGCCTCAGCCTGCTGGCCGGGTGGGAGTAGACGCCGGTGGGAGTAGAATCAAGGCACGAGGGCATCATTGCTCGGTCGGTCGAGGGGGACCGGCAGCCAGTGACCTGACTTCCGACGGTTCCTTCCAGCACGCAAGGCGATCAGGAGGTCACATGCCCGAACAGCGCCCATCGAGGAATCATGATCCAGATCGATCCGGGCGCCGGAACGGATCTCCGACTCCCGTCGGGCTCGTCGGCGCCGCCGACCGAGGTGGCGATCGGCTCCTTGCTGAGACCGACCAGACCAACGCCGACAGCGACCAAACTCTCTCGGATTCGGAGCAGACGAGCTCTGACAGCGACCAGACGAGTGCCGACAGTGATCAGGTTGCCGCCGACCGCGATCAGGCGGCAAGCGATCGCGACCTCGCCGCCGGAGTTGATCCCCGTGAGCACGAGATCACGCGTACCATCCGGCAGCGCACCACCCACCAGCGTGAGCAGACCGCCAGAGTCCGTCTTGACGCCGCCAGCGAACGCGACTCCGTTGCACGGGCCCGTGATCTCGCGGCACTTGCTCGGGATCACGCCGCCGCCGCCCGAGATCTGGCAATGTCGCAGCGCGATGCGGCATGCCAGGACGCCGGGAGTCGCGCAGACTTCGGGGTCGAGATCATCATGCGCGCTGCAGAGCACCGCGAGCGCGCCGCCGAGCATCGCGTGCTGGCCGCGGAGCAGCGCGCGCTGGCCGCCGAGGATCGACGCGCCGCAGCCCAGGACCGCGAGCAAGCCGCCGAGGAACGACTGCGGGCGCTAGCCGACCGTGAGACCTTCGCGGCCGAACTGTCGATCGCCGAGACCGACCCACTGACCGGGGCGCGCACGCGGGCGGCGGGCCTCACCGACCTCGATCATGAAGTCGACCGATGCCGCCGGACCGACAGCACGCTCGTCGTCGCCTACGTGGATGTCGTCGGGCTGAAAGAGCTCAATGACAGGTTGGGTCACGGTGCCGGCGATGAACTTCTCAGGCATGTCGCGGCGCTGTTCACAGCGCACCTACGGTCATACGACCTGATCGTCCGCCTCGGCGGCGACGAGTTCCTCTGTGCGGTCTCGAACATGTCAGAAGCGGACGTTCGCGAGCGGTTCTCCGCTATCGCCGGCGAACTCGCCGCCACGCCGGATGCCCGTGGAATCAGGACCGGCTTTGCGACACTACGGGACGACGAGACGCCCGCAGATCTGATCGCGCGTGCCGATGCTGAATTGGTCCGACCGATTCGGCCGCGACGATCCGACCCGGCCGCCCATCCAGCCTAAGCTGAAGTGGATGGGATCTCGTGGGTGTCGACGAGGTCTGTGGGTGCGAGGATGAATACCTCGCACATCATGTCGGGGTGCTGCTGGTTGCCGCTCATGAAGCCGATCACCGGTCGGCCCGTCGCGTGCTCGATGACCTGCTCGAAGCGGTCTCGCATCAGCTCTTGGAACTCGATCCGCTGCTGAATGACGGCGGCGCCGCGGCCGCCCTCGAGCAGTGTCTGCTCGACCCGACTGAAGCCGCCTCGCAGCACGCACACGACGAGGTCATCCTCGTAGTAGGACTTCGTTCGTGTCGGGCCGCGCCCGTAGAACTCCTTGAGCAGCGCGACCATTCCGTCGGAGATCGCGGTCAGGACGTCGCCATGGGCTGGTGAGCGGCTTTGGATCTCGCGTGGTGCCATCGTCGAGTAATCGAATCGTAGCTCCGAACCGCCTCCCTCACCACCTCGCCTCGTGCTGCTCCATCACCCCGAAGCCGTGGCCGAGCTCGATGCCTCCCGGGAGCCGGCCGGTGAATGTTCCGAAGGGCTGGCGGTAGGAGCTGCGGAGGAGGCCCATGTTCTCGCGGCGGACGCGCTCCGCCTCGGGCTTGAAGTGCAGCTCGCCGCCCTCGGCGAAGCTGACCGAGGCGAGATCGTCTGCGAATGTGTTCGGCCCGACCTCGGTCGCCTCGCCGTCGACCCAGACCGTGCGCTCGCTCGCGTGCTCGGGGTCGTTGATCCCGCTGACGAGGTTCCAGGCGACGGACCGGCCGTCGTCGGCGGCGCCGACACCGGCGGACCATCGCCAGCTGACGTTGCGCTCGTGGTAGCCGGCGGAGTCGTCGATCACCGCGAGCGCGTCGATCGGCAGCAGCCGCCCATCGATCGCGATCGCACCGCGAGCCCTGATGCCGCCCTGCTTGCGGGTCCAGGCATAGCTCGCGCCGCTCGGACAGATCGTCTCGATTCCGTCCGTCTCCTCGAGCTCGATGTCGAGCTCGACACGACCGTCGGCGACGCGCGCCCGGCCCGGCTCGAGACGGACCGTTCCACGTCCGAGCACGGTGCGCTCGTAAAGCAGCGACGCCCGGCGGTCCCAGAGAGCCCAGAACGCTTGGCGGGCCGGTCCGATCCGGACGGCGCCGATGCAGATCATCAGCTCGGGGCCGTAGATGCCGACGTATCGCCATGCCTTCAGCGCGCGCAGGCCGCGACGGGCCGGCATCGGAGCGGGGGGGAGGTGAAGGCCGAACAGCCGCTCCGGACGGGGTTCGCCGAAGGTTCCGCGATGGGGGGCTGGTTGAACGGTGCTCATCTTGGCGGCCGGCGACGCTATATTGACTGACTGGTCAATCTATCGTTTGCCGCCGGCCCTGGAGGCGGTTCGATGCGCGCTGCAGCGGTGCAATTCAACTCCACCGACGACATCAAGCGAAACCGCACCAAGGCGGAGCAGCTGGTCCGCGCCGCCGCCGCGGACGGTGCGGACCTGGTCGTGCTGCCGGAGAAGTGGAGCGTGCTCGGAACCGGCGAGCAAATGGCCGCGGCCGCGGAGCCGCTCGACGGCCCGTCGATCTCGTGGGCGCGCTCGATCGCGGCCGAGCTCGAGATCGACCTGGTCGCCGGTTCTATCGTCGAACGCGTCGAAGGCCGTGAGAAGACCTCGAACACGAGCGTCCACGTCGGTCCCGATGGCGAGGTGAGTGCCGTGTACCGCAAGATCCACATGTTCGACGTCGAGGTGGACGGAACCGTCTACCGCGAATCGGACGGCGAGGAGCCCGGGGAGGAGATCGTGGTTTCGCGGCTCGCGAACGGGGTCGGGCTCGGCATGAGCGTGTGCTACGACCTGCGATTCCCGGAGCTGTACCGCATCCTCGCGCTGCGCGGCGCGGAGGTCGTGGTGATCCCGGCCGCGTTCACGCTCGCGACGACGCGTGACCACTGGGAGACGCTGCTGCGTGCGCGCGCGATCGAGAACCAGTGCTTCGTGGTCGCGCCGAACCAGATCGGCACTCATCCCCCGGGCAACCGCTCGGGCGGTCGATCACTGATCGTCGATCCATGGGGCCTCCCGCTCGCGATGGCCCCCGACGGCGATGCGGCGATCGTCGCTGAGCTCGACCACGATCGCCTGCAGGAGGTCCGCCGCGACCTGCCGTCGCTCGCGAACCGCAGGCCCGGAGCCTACCGCTGGCCGGAGCACGCATGAGCCGTCAGGACACCGCCGTGGATAAGCGCCGCGTGATTCTCGATGCCGCGGTGCGCGTGTTCGCCCGCCAGGGCTTCCACACCTGTCGCGTCTCGGACATCGCCGACGAGGCCGGGGTCGCCTACGGTCTCGTGTACCACTACTTCTCCTCCAAGGATGAGGTCCTCGACACGATCTTCCTCGACCGCTGGGATGTGATGCTGGCGGCGATCCTCGAGGTCGACTCGCGCCCGATCTCGCCCCGCGAGAAGCTGTACGCGATCGCGTCGTTCATCATCGATTCCTACCGCCACGACCCCGACCTGATGAAGGTGATCATCGTCGAGGTGACCCGGGCGGCGAACACGTTCGCGAGGACACATCTCGAGAGCATCC